>OGYF01003398.1_pt1 | contig 10899 bp, 10 predicted proteins | sample 1576451 | NCBI WGS metagenome assembly OGYF01 (sample SAMEA3541505, study PRJEB24748) | human gut metagenome | biome: human gut; feature: human-associated habitat; material: faeces | place: China | collected 2012 | reverse complement strand
TGTTGGCGGATCAGCGTTTTGCAAAAAATCCGTCAATGGAATTCGTTTTTCGTACTTCTATCTTTTTTTATGTTTTTATGAATACTCGATACATTTCCGTTATACAATTTAAAAATTTAATTTCCACACTCAATACTGATCTGATTAAACTGATCCAGAAGATCATCAACAACTAATTTTGCTTTCTCTTCTCCAGCTTTATCAAGTACCGCATGTCCCTGATGCATCATAAGAATACGATTTCCATATTCTACGGCATAACGCAGGTTATGTGTAACCATGATCGTTGTCAGTTTCTTTTCTTTGACAACCTTTCCTGTCAATTCCATGATCAGTTCTGCTGTCTTTGGATCAAGTGCAGCAGTATGTTCATCAAGTATTAAGATCTCAATTGGTGCCATCGTTGTCATAAGAAGTGCCATTGCCTGTCTCTGTCCTCCTGATAAGGAACCTACTTTGCTTCCCATCATGTCTTCCAGCCCAAGTCCTAATTGGCTTAATAATTCTCTGTAATAGTCAACTCTCTTCTTATTTGTCCCAAATCCAAGTCCAAATTTCTTTCCTTTATTGTCTGCAAGAGACATATTTTCAAGGATTGTCATAGATGGGCAGGTTCCCATTGCTGGATTTTGATAAACACGTCCGATCTTTCTCTGTCTGATATATTCTTTTTGATGAGAAATATCTTCTCCATTTAAAATAATATTTCCTGCTTCCGCTTCTAAGCTTCCGCAGATCAGATTTAACATGGATGTCTTTCCTGAACCATTACTTCCGATCACGGAAATGAAATCTCCGTCATCTACCGTCAGATTGAAGTCTTTGAACAGGCAGACTTCATTGACTGTTCCGATATTATAATATTTGTCGATATGTTTTAATTCAATCATGCCTTTTTCACCTTCTTCTTACGGTCCATACTGATGATCAGAATGATCAGGAATAAGACTGCTGTGATCAATTTTAAGTCTGTTGCTGGTAATCCTACTTCGATTGCGATCGCTACACATGCTTTGTAGATCACAGAACCGATGACAACTGCAGTTGTTGCTTTGATAAGATTTCCTTTAAATACGTTTGTTCCAATGATAACACTGGCAAGTCCGATAACGATCGTTCCAGTTCCCATAGAGATTTCAAAGAATCTCTGCTGCTGACACATAACACTTCCAGCTAATGCAACTAATCCGTTTGAGATCGCAAGTCCTACGATCTTCACAAATCCACTGTCTTTTGCAAGAGATGTTACGATTGTCTCGTTATCTCCAACAGCTCTTAACAGGTATCCTGATTTTGTTTTTAAATATAAGTCTAATAATATTTTGGCAATGATCATGATGATGAAAATAATGATCACCGTCTTATATGGTGCTAATGCTTCTGGAAAGATTCCGTTGATAAAGTCATTATCAAATACGGATTTGTAGTTAAATAATGGAACATTTGCGCTTCCGCCTACAATTCTTAAGTTTAAGGTATAAAGACCTGTCATAACGATAATTCCGGATAATAAATCTCTGACTTTGAATTTTACATGTATGATTCCTGTGATCATTCCTGCAAATGCTCCTGCTAGTGTTGCAACAACTAATGCTAACAGTGGATTCTTTCCTGAGGAGAGCATGACAGTTGTCACTGCTGCTCCTAATGGGAAAGTACTGTCTACGGACAGATCCGGAAAGTCTAATATTTTGTATGTGATATATACGCCAAGCGCCATGATCGCATAGATAAATCCCTGCTCAAATACGCCTATGATCAATTGTTCCATAATGTTTACATCTCCTGATTATTTTTCTGGTGCGCTGATCTTGTCAAATGTCTGTTTTGCCTGTTTCTGCACATCTTTGCTGATTGTCATGTTAATCTTCTTAGCTGCTGCTGTATTGATGATGACATCTCCATTGTTAAATGTTTCGAATTTCATATCTTTTGCTTTTTCTTCGCCTTTTAAGATTTTAGCTGCCATCTTACCTGTCTGTTTTCCTAATTTTACGAAGTCAATTCCGACACAAGCTACACATCCTAATTTTACCTGTTCTACTTCAGATCCGAAAACTGGAATATTTAATTTGTTTGCTTTCTGAAGGTATGTCTGCATGTTGCTGACTACTAAATTGTCTGTTAAGTTTGTGATGCAGTCTACTTTCTTCAGTAAACTGTCTGCTGCCATTGGCATATCTGCGGAAGCTGTGATTCCCTGTGTGATGATCTTGAATCCATATTTATCAGCTACTTTTTCATAAGCTTCGATTCCTGCTTTGGAGTTTGCTTCGTTTGTGCTGTAGAAGATTCCGACATTCTTTGCTTTTGGCATCATCTGACGAATCAGTTTTAACTGTTTATCTGCAAGTACAAGATCGGAAGTTCCTGTGATATTTCCAACATTCTTTCCTTCTTTATCTACAAATCCTGCAGCTTTAGGTGATGTAACAGCTGTATAAACAACTGGGATATCACTGTCTTTTGTTGCATTGTATGCACTCTGTGCACTTGGTGTTGCAATCGCACAGATCATATCTAATTTCTTTGATGCAAAGTTTGATGCGATCTGGTTATCTGTGGCTGTATCTGCCTGTGAGTTTTTGTATGTAATCTTTAAGTTTTCTCCTTCTTTGATACCTTCAGATTCTAAACCTTTTAAAAATCCTTTGCGGCAGTTATCAAGAGAACCATGTTCTGCAAACTGGATGATTCCTAAGTTATATGTTTTAGATGAACTGTCATCTTTCTTGCTTCCACATCCAACCATTAATGACATTGCCATAACTGCTGTTAATCCCGCTGCTAATACTTTTTTCATTGTTCTCATAATTTCTTCTCCTTTTTATTTAAGTTGTACGTTTCTTCAAATAGAAAAAAAGAAAAGCCCCAAGCAAATATGCTTGAGGCGAATTATCCGCGGTACCACTCAAATTGACACTAGGTGTGTCCACTTAAATCATATACTATCATATATGCCCACTCTGGTAACGGGTCGGGTGCCCGGCGATTCCTACTTGTTACTTTCAAAATCACCCTCGAAAGTCCATTCACCAGGGAAATCATACTGCAATCTCACCACCTGCAGCTCTCTTTGAATCATTCTGATCCTGCTTACTACTCTTTCTCAACGGTTTCTTTTCTATTTGTTTAAAATCATAATACTTTTATCTTTCCTTGTCAAGCACTATTTGTAAAAAGAATGTCCTTGATAGGTAAACAATCTGGTAAGTGCCTCATCAAACCATGAAACATTTTTGGGATTTGCCATTGTTTTTTCTACGAAATACAAAGCTCCTTCGGAATAGTCGATTCCATCTTCTAATGCTTTTTTTACGCTTCTTTTCGTACTCTTTGTGATACGAACAGATTCATATCTTCCATCTGCTGTCGGTGAAAACTGGACTTTTCCATAGGCTCTTTGAAACACAACGGATTCAATTGAATTTGGAAATTCTTTACTTCTTACACGGTTTAAAATTACATTTGCTACAAGTATCTTGCTTTTTTCATCTTTATCGGTTGCTTCTGCTTCCACGATCCTCTCAAGAATCGATCGTTCTCTTTGGGTGACTACATGCTTTGTTTTTGGAATATAGACGGGTTTGTCTTTAATCTGTTGTTCTAAATTGACTTTCGTCATAAGCTGTGCCTGCATAAGGTACGCTCTTTGTTCTTCCAAAAGTCTTGTCTGCACCACTTGTTCTACTTTGGCATTGGTTTGGGCTGGTAATCTTAGGAATTCTCCTGCGAAGACATTTTGTCCAAAGTTGCAGATGCCGATAGAACATAGGATGGCTGCGATTTCTATTTTCTTCTTCAATGTCACATACTCTCCTTTAAGAAAGAGTATATGCAGTTATTTTTAGATTATTCATAGAAGTTTCATTGCCTTAGTGTGTTGCAATTGATTTTGTTTTATCAATTATCTTATCATTTGAATCTGCAAATGGCAAGGTATTGATCATCAAACCAAAACCTTGATCCACTTATCCTTCTTCACATACAGATACGTTGGTATACACTTAAACAACTGATCTGAATTCAGCAATAACACAACCATCGGTACTGGCAATTTCCATACCAATGCCCCTAAAAATGAAAGCGGCATCACGATCGCCCAGGTTGAGATCAAATTCAGATACATCATATATTTTACATCGCCACCACCTTTAATAATACCAATTCCAGTTGGCATCTGGTATGACATTCCAACCATCACGATGGATAAAATGATCAGAATCTGGTCTGCCATTTGATATGCATTTTGTGTCAGATCATAGAGAGATAACAATGGAATCCTTAAGAAAAACAGGCTGAATCCAAGAACACTTCCTATGATCAGATAAATAACTTGCAGTGTTTTACTGTATTCTTTTACTTTTGTAGTTCCTCTGTTTTCCCCGATCGTTGTTCCGATCAATACAGCAGATGCTGAGGCTTCTCCGATGGTTATAACTTTCAAGTACTGAAACATCGTCGTAGAAACAGAATTGGCTGCAATCGCATCTGCAGATAAGCGGCCTAAGATTCCTGTTTGAATTGGTGTCGCAAGTGCCCATAACGTATTTGATAAAAAGGATGGCCACAAAATCTTGAAAAAGCGTGAAAATGCTTCTTTTGTAAAGTGGAGGAAATCTTTACAGAATAATTTCAATTTATGATCCGCAAAGAAAATAGCAAAAACATCATTTTGCTGATAAATTAATTATATCAGCAAAATGATGTTTTCATCCACTTGATTAAAAATTATTGTATTTCATTTTCTCTGCCATCACTCACAAAAATTTCATTTTTAGCAGCTCTTTGATAGTTTCTCTTTAACATTTCAACATGTGATAAAAATGCCGGATCATCAAAATATTTTGCTTGTTTTGGACATTTTTTTACACATGCCTGACATTTGATACAAATTCCATCAATTTTACTTGGATCTTCTGAATTGATCGATCCCATTGGACAGACTTTCACACAAAGATCACAGTGATCACAATTACTTTTTGTCTTTGGTTTTGCCTTTAAGAATTTCGCTGGTTTGCCATCAATTCCAAGTGGGGTATAATATGGCGGGATTGGCTCAATTCCTTTTACATGAACTGGTTTCGGAATTTCTCCCAATGTTTGTATCATTTCTACAATCGTTACGATACGCTTGGCAAACCCTCTGATTTCTTCCTGATCTGACTTACCTGGGCGCATCGTTGCTAATTGATCTGTAAAAGCATGCTGTGCTACGAACGCTCCTGCTGCAATCGTATGAAAATGATTGTTTTCTAGTTCATTTCTTAATTCAATTAATGCATTGTCATAGTTTCTGTTCCCAAATGTAACAACTGGTACTGCAAATGCATCATTTCCTTGAAATAATCCTTGTATCATCGGAAGTACTTTGTTTGGAACTCTTCCCGCATACACAGGAGTTCCAAAGATCACTAGTTCTTCTTTTGTAAATAGATTGAATCTTCATTTTTATTCCACATATTCAACTATTTGATCAATGACATAGCTGCTTCATCTGCAATAATTGTTACATCTGGATGGAATCTTAAGATGGATCCTGGTACTTCTGGTGTTACTGGTCCATAAATACTGTCTTTTAATGCCTGTGCTTTTTCTTCTCCGCTGACAACTAATAAGATCTTCTTAGAACGCATGATCGTTCCGATTCCCATGCTGTATGCCTGTTTTGGTACATCATCTGCTGATTCGAAGAATCGTTTGTTTGCTTCGATCGTGCTTTCTTTTAAGTCTACGCAATGTGTTCCATCTTCAAAATGATTCCCTGGCTCGTTGAATCCAATATGTCCGTTTCTTCCTAATCCTAATAACTGAAGATCAACAGTTCCTAAAGACTGTACCAATGCTTCATAACGTGCTGCTTCCTCTTCACTGTTTAAGTTTGTTCCATCTGGAAGATATGTTTTTTCTGGATCGATATTTACTTTATCGAATAAATATTCATGCATGAAATAGTAATAGCTTTGTTCATTTTCTTTTGGTAATCCTTTGTACTCGTCTAAGTTTACTGTTGTAACTTCTGAGAAATCAAGATCTCCTGCTTCGTATTTCTTTACTAATTCATCATATGTTCCGATTGGTGATGATCCTGTTGCAAGTCCTAACATGCAGTCTGGCTTTAATGTGACTACAGATGCAATGATGTTTGCTGCTTTTTTACTCATTTCTTCGTATGATTTTGTTTTGATGATTCTCATGATCTTTCTCCTTTTAATGCGCGCACAGTGTCATCGTGCATGGTTTCTTTTTTCTTTTTATCGTGTTCTAAATAGTAAGAATATATAAGATCTAACATAATAAGGATTGGAAACTGCGGAGAGATAACATTTCCATGATCTAAATATTTTCTTGATGCGATCAAAACTAATTCGTCACAGATATCCTCATAGTCATCCTTATTTTTTCCTGTGATCAAGATGGTGTCCGCTCCTCGTTTTTTTGATTCTTCTAATAGATAACAAACATCTTCACTCTCTCCACTGATACTGATCCCGATCACAAGGCAACCTTCCTTTTGGAATACTGCCTGCATTCTCATCAGATCCGGATCTTGAATCGAATTGATATCTACTCCAATTCTCATAAATCTTAGGCGCATCTCTCTCGCTGCAAGGCCGGAACTTCCCTTCCCACATACGAACACTCTCTTTGCCTGTCCTAATTTTTCACTGATCCTTATGATCTGTGCTTCGTCCATCAGGCTGTATGTCTTATTTAACAACTCCTGGTACATATTTAACACTGTTCTTGTATGTCCCGTGAGTTCTTTATTTTTCTCTTCAAATGATTCCTCATATTGATAAATAAATTCTCGATAGCCTCGAAATCCACATTTTTTTGCAAATCTTGATAACGAAGCTTCTGAAACTGGCTGGTAAAACAGGCCCGCACAGTTATTGACGATGCCAAACCCCGCTCCCTGAAGCATACAGCACGAGAACAGTATGAGCCAACAGTAATGTATCTTTTTCTTCATTTTTCATAAAGAAATCCGCGATATTTTTTTCCAGAGCTGTAAAATTTTCATAATTTGATTCAATGACCGGTATGACCGACTTTACATAATAATCCATACATGATCCTTTTAACAATGCTTTTATTTGATGGCATCTGCAAACGATTTTGTGATGAGCTGTGGTCTTGTGATCGCTGAACCTACAACTGCACAAAACGCTCCTAGTTCTAAAACTCTTTTTAACTTTGCTGGTGTATTGATATTTCCCTCTGCGATCACTGGATGTTTTACTTTGGAAAGGATCGATCTTAAGATTTCAAAATCATTTTCATCGATTTTAAGATCCTTGCTTTGTTTTGTATAACCAACCATCGTTGTTCCAATAAAATCAAACCCTAATTCATCTGCATGGAGTGCTTCTTCGATTGTAGAACAATCTGCCATTAGTAGTTGATCTGGATATTTTTCTTTGATCTCATGGAAGAACTCATCTAATTTCTGTCCCTTTGGTCGGCTTGAAATTGTTGCATCTAATGCTATGATCTCTGGTTTCGCTTCCATTAATTCGTCAATCTCTTTGATCGTTGGTGTAATATAGATCTCACAGTCATCGTAATTTCTCTTGATGATTCCGATCACTGGAAGATCTACCTGTGTTTTGATCTCTTTGATATCCTCTGGTGTATTTGCGCGGATTCCCGATGCTCCACCCTGTTTTGCAGCAAGTGCCATTCTTCCCATGATAAAAGAAGAATGTAATGGTTCATCTGGCAATGCCTGGCAGGATACGATCAGTTTTCCTTTTAAATTCTCAACTTTCGGATTCATTTTTAATTCCTCCCTTTCCTGCTTTCGTTATCTTTAGTATATCTGTTTTAAAATTATTTTCAAGTTTTCTTTGGTATTTTGAAAGTTCTTTCACAAATAGTTTGATTTATCCATTTTATCGTCATTTTTATATATATATCTGCAATTTCTTTCAAGATTTTTCTGGTTTCTGAAAGAAATACATTTGTTATAACTTCTTTTTACATACCAAAAAAGAAGTTGTAAGATCTACTTATGATTTCTCTTACAACTTCTCTATCATTCTTATTCATAATGCTTAGCCAGACGATAAGCCGGGTTATGTCGTTGAATGGTCATCTATCTCGACTTACTGTTACCAGCAAGCTCCAGCGACCCACCTGAAAACAGATCGGGCCGATCTATCGTTTTCATCTCGGTCTTGCTTCGGATGAGGTTTACATATGCCCTGCCTGTTACCAGTCAGGCGGTAAGCTCTTACCTTACCATTTCACCCTTACCACTTACGTGGCGGTATATTTCTGTTGCACTAGCTTGAGGGTTGCCCCTACCGGACGTTATCCGGCATCCTGCCCTGTGAAGCCCGGACTTTCCTCACCGTTTCCTTTTCGTCTGAAACGGCGCGACCATTTGTCCGACTAAGCGCCAATTATTATATCATATCTTACACTTCAAAGCAACTACCACCGATAAATTCTCTTAAAAGAGATGTCTTTGGAATTGCCTCGCTTGGAATATTTAAGAAATATTCTAAAAATTTTAATAATCTTTTTGCTTCCTGATATTCTGGACAATCTCTTGGAACCGCAAATAACAAAGGTTCCGCATATTGTTTTAAGACTGCGATCTCGTAGATCTGTGCCGAATTAAACATCACATCTGCTTCTTCCTGATATGGAAAAATATTGTCTTCTTCTCCCTTTCTTACGGAATCCCATCTGGAGATCGTCTCTCTCGCATCATTTCCTCTTGTCATGGCATCTCGCACGATCCTTCGCAACAATCTTCCATCCGAACTTGGTATTCTATTATGTTCATCCAAGTTGATCTGGTTTAATGCACTGACATAGATTCTATATTTTGCATCTTCTGGTATTTCATTCGTAAGAGTACCATTTAATCCATGGATTCCTTCCATGACCAGGACATCTTTTTCTCCAATCTTTAATTTGTGTCCGTGGTATTCTCTTTTTCCCGTGATAAAGTTATAACTTGGCACATCAATCTCTTCCCCATCTAGCAACTGATTGATATGTTTCGTTAAAAGATCCACATCCAATGATGCGATCGTCTCGAAATTATAATTTCCATTTTCATCTCTTGGAGACAATTCCCTGTCTAAGAAATAATCATCCATAGAAACTGGGTGTGGTGTTAATCCAGCAATCTGCAATTGAATGGATAATCTATGGGAAAATGTTGTCTTCCCTGAGGATGACGGCCCTGCGATCAGGATGATTCTCTTGTTCTTGCTTACGATCTCATCCGCAATATCTGCAAGAAGTTTTTCCTGCAATCCTTCTTGTAATAAAATCAGATGATTGATATTTCCATGTGTGATCTCGTCATTTAGGGCACCTACTGTGTCAACACCCATCGTCTTCGTCCATTCTCTGGAACGCTGCATTACATGGAAAAGTTTTGGCTGTGGTGTAAATGGTACGATTTCCTCTGTCTGTTTCCTTTTGGGAATCTGAAGTACTACCCCATGCTGATATGCAGACACCAAAAATGCTGAAATATATCCTGTCGATGGTGCCATATATCCATAAAAATAATTATCATATCCATCCAACGAGTAGATATTCATCTTTGATTCCCTGCGGAACTGAAATAATTCTTTCTTCCCCTTAAAGCCTATCCTATCAAAATATTTTGCAGCCTGATCTGTGTCCAGCGATCTTTTTGTGATTGGAAGATTCGCTTTGGCTAGCTCTTCCATACGTTTTTGAATAGATCGTGCAAAAGCCTCATCTATCACACGATCTTCTAGGAAATCGCAAAAAATACTATTTCCGATTGAATAATCTAATGCGATCTTTGTCGTTGCACCAGTTCCAAGCAGATCTTCGCATGCTTTCAGAAACATAAGCGTGGCAGTTCGTTTATATGCCATATACCCTGCCTGTTCTTTTAATGTTACAAAACGCACATGGCAGTCTTTTGTCATAGGAGTAAATAATTCTCTTAACTTTCCATCCATATAGGCAAGCAAAATGATCGGCTCCTGAGGCAGCTGTACCTGCTTCGCAAGATCAGAAAGTGTTGTTCCCTCTTTTACTTCATAAATGCTTTGATTCACTGTGGCTTTGATCATACGCCATCACTTCCTTTTTATATAACTACTATTTAAACAACTTTATAAGGGCTTCCTGCCTTATATGTGATCACATTCATATCACTGAAATGAGTCCTGATCAGATCTTTCATATCATCAATAAATACCTGTTCTAATCCATAATGTCCTGCATCGATCACACACATTCCCATATCGACTGCATCAAGGCCTTCATGATGCCCGATATCTCCAGTTAAAAATACATCTGCTCCTGTACTTTTCGCTTCACTGATCATACTTCTCCCTGATCCTGGAACAACTGCAAGTTTAGAGATCTTTGTATCTGGATTGCCAAATACTATGACATTTTCCAAAGAAAATGCTTCTTTTACTTTCTTTGCGTATTCTCCAACACTGATCTCATCTTCAATCTTGGCAACAATCCCTATTCCTTTTCCAAACGCTTTCTCATTGTGGCTTTTAGATAGCTCAACTGGTCCCTGTATTTCCTTCAAATTCAAGCGATCTGCTACTTGATCTCCCATTCTGCAGACATCGTAACATGTATGCATTCCATATGCACATATATCGTGGCGGATCAGTTTTAATAATTTCTTCTGAAGGAAATCATCACTCGTGCATTTGTTGATCTTTGAAAAAATGATCGGATGATGCGCAAGGATAAAATCTGCCTTTTGATCAATCGCATAATCTACAGCTTCATTTGTGATATCTAATACAACTAAAACTTTCTTTATCTCTTTATCTTTATCTCCAACAAGAAATCCCGGATTATCCCAGCCTTCTGCTGTCTCTAACGGAACTTCTGTTTCTAAAAATGTGATCAGTTCTCTACAAT
>OGYF01003395.1_pt1 | contig 10904 bp, 7 predicted proteins | sample 1576451 | NCBI WGS metagenome assembly OGYF01 (sample SAMEA3541505, study PRJEB24748) | human gut metagenome | biome: human gut; feature: human-associated habitat; material: faeces | place: China | collected 2012 | reverse complement strand
TATCCCAAATTGTGGCAAGCGCGGTGCAGGGCCTTCAGGATACGGGAGTAAGCGCCTGTATCAAGCATTTTCCCGGACACGGCAGTGCGCGTGCGGATTCGCATAAAGGGGTCACGGACATCAGCGCGACATGGAGCGAGCGCGAACTGTCTCCGTACCGCTCCGCGCTCGGGCGTCCGGGGCAGCGTATGGTAATGACGGGGCACCTTTTCCACGCCGGGCTCGATCCCGCCTTTCCGGCCACGCTGTCGCCTTCCGTCATCAACGGGCTGCTGCGCGGGCGTCTGGGATATGACGGTGTGGTGGTGACGGATGACCTGCAAATGGATGCCATCGCCGCCGAATACACGCTGGAGGAAGTGGTGCTTCGGGCCATCGGGGCCGGAGCGGACATCCTGCTGTTCGGCAATAATCTGGAGTATGATCCCGCTATCGTCGCCAAGGTTCAGGCCGTCATCGTCCGGGCCGTCGAGGACGGAACCATTTCCCGTGCCCGGCTTGAGGCGTCGTGGAGGCGGATTCTGAAGCTCAAGCAGCAGATGTCCTGATGCTTCGGCGGAGGCCGCCTGCGGAGACGGATTTTCTGGAGCCGGTCGCGGTTTCGAAAAGGCTTTGGGCTGTTGCCGCCCGGGAGACGGCCCCCCATGAAAAAGAAGGGACCTCGTTTGAGGTCCCTTCCGTCGTTTTACTCGTCGTCTTCGTCCATGAGGGAGTCGTGCAGGGCATCGGTGAAGATGTCGAAGGCGACCTGCTCGATGGGCGTGCGGGGTTTGTAGGTGAGGGCCTCTTCGGGGACTTCGCCGTTCTCTTTGCACAATTCGTCGAAACGGTCCGAATAGGCGGCGATCAGGCGTTCCACTTCCAGCACGATGGGATCGTCGGAGGGGATGACGTCGTCATCGCTGTCTTCGCAGCTCCCTTCGTCGTGGCTGCATCCGCAACCGCATTCTTCCTCATCGCCTTTGTTGGCGTAATATTCATCAACCTGTGCTTCATAGGCATCGATGGCGTCGATGACCTGCTCCTCGGTCAGTCCGGCAAATTCCGGTTTGACTACAACGGTCTTCATACGATCTCCTTGGATGGCGGCGGGCGTCGCCGCTGGTGCTGTTTTTGTCTTCATGCCCGTCCGGACCTGTCCCGGAGGAACTTTTTCGGAACGTGTGCCGAGCTGTCCGGCGAGTTCCGTTCTTTGGGATTCATCACGCAAAGGGACAACATCCCGCTGCCCCTCCGCTTCCCTGCCTTTTTTCCTATTCTCCGCGCATCGTCAAGGAAATGCGCTTGCGGGGGATGTCCACGTCGAGGATCTTTTTGATGGTCGCGGGGCGGGTGGTCATGATGTAGACCTTGCTCCCGAGGAAGATGGCCTCTTCAAGGTCGTGCGTGATGAAGAAGACGGTGGTCTTGCTCCTATCGTACACCTGAAGCAGGAACTGGTGCACCACGGTCTTGGTCAGGGCGTCCATGGCCCGGAACGGCTCGTCGAGCAGGAGCACGCGGGGGTTGTTCATCATGGCCCGGGCGATTTCCACGCGGCGGCGCATACCCGAGGAGATTTCGCTCGGGTAGTTGTTCTCGATGCCCATGAGGCCCATTTGGCCGAGCATCTCCATGGCCTTGTCCTCCGCCTCTTCCTTGCGCATGGCCTTCTGGACGATGGGCCCGAAGGTGACGTTCTCAAGCACGGTGAACCACGGGAACAGCGCGCCGTTCTGGAAGACCACGATGCGGTCGGAGCCGGGCTGCGCCTGCTTGTCGGCGGAGCAGAGCACTTCGCCGTCGAGGAGGATTTCTCCGCTGCTGATGCTGTGGAAGCCCGCGATGGCGTTGAGGAGGGTTGTTTTGCCGCATCCCGAAGGGCCGACGACCACGCAGAACTCGCCGGGGGCGATGTCCATGGTGCAGCGGTCCACGGCAAGGACCTTGGCGCCGTCGGGATCGTATATCTTGCTGACGTTGTTGATCTGGATGTGCCCGCGCGTGGGCGTTTCGTTGCCGCTCATCGTACTTCCTCCCTGACCTTCCACTGCATGAGGCGGTTGCCTATCATACGGATGAGCAAGCTGCTCAACGAGCCGATGACGCCGAGCGTGATCATGGCGATGATGATCACGGGGTATTGCACCAGCATGAACGAGTTCCAGATGAGGTAGCCGAGGCCGTATTCGCCCGCGAGCATTTCACCCGCGACCAGCGAGAACCACGCGTACCCCATGCTGATCTGAAGTCCGGTGAAGATGAACGGCATGGCGCCCGGCAGGATGACCTTGAAGAATACGTCGCGGGGCCGTGCGCCGAGTGAGCGGGCCGCGCGGAAATAGGATTCGTCGATGGACTCCACGCCGAGCAGGGTGTTGAGCACCGTGGCGAAGTAGGAACCGAGGAACGTCAGGAACACGATGGACGCCTCACGTCCTGGCCACATCAGGATCGCCAGCGGGACCCATGCCAGCATGGGAATGGGGCGCAGGGTTTCGAGCAGCGGGAAGGAGTAGTCCTTGAACGTCTTGTTCCAGCCCATGAACAGGCCGGTGGGCACGCCGAGGAGCGTGGCGAGCATGAAGGCCTGGAATACGCGCCAGACGCTGATGCCGATGTGGGCGTAATAGTCGCTGGTATAGATGGAGATCCCGTAGATGGGGTCTTTGGAGACCCATTCCTGGAAGCTGGCCACGGGGCCGGGGAGCTTTTCAAAATAGGGCAGCTGGAAATATTCCGTCGTCAGGTACCAGAAGAGTACGAAGGCCATCAGACCGAGCGCGTTCAGGTACGGGGTCGGACTCTTCAGCCAGAGTTTCGTATTCGCCAGCGTCACTTCCCAGGCGCTTGGGCCTTTGGTCGTCTGGCGTTGCATGATGGCTTGGCTCATGGGGTTCCCCTCGGGGTTGGGTTGGGGTTCAGCTTTGGGAAAAGCCTGTTTGAGGCGCAGGGGCTGAGACGCGGCCCTCAGGGGAGGGCCCGCCGCAAACGGTTTTCGTTGCGGTTCCGCTCCGGCGGGGAACGGAACCGCTGGGACCGGTCAATTCTTGAAGGGGCAGTCGGTCGCCTTGGCACCCTTGATCACGCCGAGGGCGGCGTCGGGGCTGGCGGGAGCGTATCCGGCTTCCTTGAAGACTTCGCGGGCGAGCGTGTCGTCGACGGTGCCGTCGGGGAGCTTTTCCATGCTGATGATCTTGGACTTGAAGAGGAAGGGCGCGACTTCAACGATGTTGGCGTTTTCACGGTCGCCGAAATAGAAGTTCTTCCATTCGCGGACGGGGTCGGAACTGTCGGAGGGGACGAGGCCGTAGATGGAGTACCACAGCACGTTCTTCGGGATGCCGGTGGCGTACTTGGAAACCATATTGATGACGTTTTCCCAGTTGGCGGGATCGAGCATGTAGCGCTGTGCTTCGAGTTCGGCGCGCAGGTAGCCCTTGGCCACGTCGCGGTGGTTCTTCACAAAGTCGGCGCGCATGTTCAGGATGCCGAGGTCGGGGTTGTCGCAGGCGCTGCCGTCGGCCACGATGCGGGCGGTGCCTTCGCCTACGTCAGTGGCGATACGGGACAGGGTGGGCTCCCACAGGGAGGCGGCGTCGATCTTGCCGATGCGGAAGTTGGTGGCGATGACTTCGATGGACTGGTTCAGGTATTCGCCCGGCTTCACGTTATACTTTTCAAAGAAACGGCGGAGGTACTGGTCGGACGCGCTGCCCTTGGGGGCGGCGATGATCTTGCCGTCGAGCCAGCGGGCGACTTCTTCGTTGCTCTTGAATTCGGGGGCGTCCTTGCGGACCACGACGAGCGAGCAGCGGGTGCCCTTGGACATGCCGAGGGTGGCGACCATCTTGATTTCCGCCTGCTTCGGCTTGGAGCAGAGGATGGTGGCGGGCATGACGCTCATATAGCCGACCTGCGCCTTGTTCGCCAGCATGTTGTTGGCGACGACGGTGCCTTGCAGGGCGGGCTGAAATTCGATTTCCGTACCGGCGGGGGTATACTTCTTCCAGAGCCCCAGTTCGGCGTTGACGATGGCCTGATAGGAGATGGTGTCATAGGGCTGGAAGCCGACGACGAACTTTTCCGCAGCGGCGGGGGAGGCGAGCAGACCGAGGGAGAGCGCGAGCGTTCCGAGAAGAGACTTGATCTTCATGGCTGTTTCCTGTCGTAAAGCGTCACAGTGTGGATGCGGGGCATCCGGGACGTACCGCGTTCTTCCGCCAGGCGGCCAGCCTGAGGCGAAGGGACGAACGCCGAGAGACGGAGGCTTTGCGGAAAAGCCCGTCGGGCGGAACGGTACATCCGGACCGGAATCGACATGGGAAAACAAGGCGCGTGGAGGGAACGGCCCCCAAGAGGAGACGAAAGGCCGTTCCCGGTCCGCTAGACGGACGCGGGGGGAGGCAGGGGAAAGGCGACGAGGCCGCGCCAAGAGGGGAGGAGGGCCGAGACGGCTTCACTGAGCCGGACAGGACGTTCCGGCTGAAGCATGGGGGAAAGTCCGCTCAGGGCAAAGGGCGGCTGAGAACCGCGGGTCTTCTTCTGAAACGATTTCTCGGCAGGCGCTGGGAGCTCGTCCGGCTGGCCTTTGAGCACAGCGGGCAGCCGGTTGTCCAGCAACTCGGCGGCGGGAGCCATTTCCGCATGGTGGGTGGGGCGTACGTTCAGTTCCCTTTCCGCTACCGCGAGCAACATCCCGCCCGCCGCGAACAGGAGCAACGCGGCGACCTGCACGAACACCGTGCGGAAAAGCGAGAGTCTTTCGGAAGCGTATCGCATACATCATTCCCTTGTTCAGAAGACGCCTGAACGGTTGGGCTGTATGGGGACTATGGACGCCTGTGCCTCAAAGGACTTTGTTCCTGTGAGAACAAGAGAGCACGTTTTTCGAGTAGGTGTCAATGGGCTTTGGCAGGCATATGCATAGGTTAGGAGCTTTAACGTACTCATTCTGAGAGGTATAAAAGCAATCGTGGCGCTTCACCATAAGGGGTATAAGGCATACGGATTATCAATCAAATCATATGAATAAAATGAGGTAACTTTTTGTATACATTCGACAAAAATTATTTACGAATTGGAAATTTTTTTTGATCTGCCGTGCCGGCTGTATGGGGATTGGAATTATCATTTTATATTATACTGATATTTATAGTAAAACATTTTGTGAATAAAAAAGCGTGTGATCCCGCGAGCAGGTCCTGCCAGTTCTAATCCGTTTGGGTACGCGGAAATACAGCTTTCCGCACACCGCGAGGCGGCAAACATGGGTTGGGGGCCGCAAATGAAGGCGATTTGAAAAAAGAGAGCGGAGCACCGGAACGGGAAAGCCTTTCGTGTAGCCGAGGGAACGGGATTGGAACCCGCATATACGGGAGGCTAGTTGTATCACATATCCGCCAGCGCATGGCGGCGTACGGAACGCTGCCTGATTCATTATGGAACCTGTTGCATGTGAATGTGCTCTCATAGGGGAAGGCTCTTGGGCGGTTTCCCAAGAACCGCATGGAGAAACAGCCCTCCCTTGAGGCGGGAAGGCTGTCCGTTCATAGCGGAACACCCCGTCCGCGCTAAGCTTGTTCCTGGGTATCCGTTTGCTGCGGGTACAGCCACGTCTGGAGCATGGAACAGATCTGATCGATGTCCACAGGCTTGCCCAAATGCCCATTCATACCGGAACACAGGGAGCGCTCGACGTCTTCCGCAAAGACGCTGGCGGACAGTGCGAAAATGGGGATGCTGGCGGCGTCTTCACGGGGCAGCGCACGGATGGTCCGGGCCGCGTCAAGGCCATCCATGATCGGCATTTGTATATCCATGAGGATCGCGGCGTATTCCCTCGGAGCGGAACGCTCAAACAGGTCCACGGCCACCTTGCCGTTCTCGGCGTGGACGACCCTCAGGTTTATGTAGCCAAGCAGATTTTCAAGGACTTCAGCATTCAATCCGTCATCTTCGGCAAGGAGGAGCGTCTCTCCGCGGAAGAGGCAGCGCTCCTCCGCGTTTTCTCCGGCTGTATCGTGTTTTTCTGCCGTTTCGGTGCGCTCCAGAGGGATATCCACGGTGAAGCGCGTTCCCTTGCCCAGTTCGCTGTCCACAGCGATGGAGCCTCCCATCAAAGCAGTCAGGTTGCCGATAATGGCAAGCCCCAGCCCGCTCCCCGACCTTTTCCGCCGGGGGGCGGCATCTTGCTCGAAGGGGAGGAACATCCGTTTCTGGAAGGCATTGCTCATGCCGATCCCGTTGTCTGAGACGATGAAGCGCACAGCCTCCTGCCGCCCCGTACGCCGTAACGATTCGACGCGGAGGGTCACTTTCCCGTTTTCATCCACGAATTTAAGGGCGTTGGATAAAAGGTTCATCAGTATCTGCTTGAGCCGCATGGGATCGCCGACATACATCCGTCCGATGCGGGGATCGACGGACGTTTCGAAAACAATGCCCTTGGCTGTGGCGCTGCTGGAGGTGAACAGCGTCACATCGTCAATGATCCCAGCAAGATCAAATGGTTCTGAGGCCAATTGCATCTTGCCGCTTTCGATTTTGGAAACATCAAGGATGTCATTGACCAAGGAAAGCTGGAACTGGGAGGCGAGGGCTATTTTGTCTATGCATTCGTTGAGGCGTTCAGGATCGCCGGCGTTCTTTTTGGCGATTGCGGTCAGGCCTATGATGGCGCTCATGGGCGTGCGGATATCATGGGACATGCGTGACAAGAAAACGCTTTTGGCCCGATTGGCTTCCTCGGCCTGCTCTTTTTTGCGGTTGTTTTGGAACGTGGCTCCGCCGATGCCGAGCACGCCGATAAACCCGATCAAGCCGAATGTCAGTCCAACCATACTGTTGCGTTGCTCAACCGAGGCAAGGATGGGAAAGGCGGAAATGGATACGCTGATGCCGCCGAGCACGTCCCCGATTTTGTTTCTCTGATGGCATTGCAGGCAGCTTTCCTCCGCCCGCAGCGGTGCCATATAACGGTAATACGCACCCCTCCGTCCCGGAACAAGCTGAAACCGCTCGGTCTTTCCCGCATCGAAGTCGAGCAGGGCACTCGTTTCCCATTGGTCGGGGCGGTTTTGCGGGCGTTTGGGGGACAAGCCGCAAATATGGAAGTTCATCGTCTTGGACTGGAAGCGTTCCGCGATTTGCCGGGTCATATAGGCTGGATTGACCCTGCCAAGCCGCCGCCCGTCCGCGGTGAGGAGCGTGCGCTGATCTTCGGGAAGCCACGGGTTGGGCTGGCAATTGGGCTGTTCGGTGGCCCAGACGCCGCCCCGGTCGGCATTCCAGCCGCGTGTATTCACGATGCTGGAAAAGAGGGTCCTGGTCTGGATCTGCGCCAGCTCTGTGGCATTTTCATCTTCACGCTGCACGGTCCATTGAAAAAGCGCGAAGAGCAGAAGGCACCAGAGCAAGCTCAACAGGAGAGGAAGTCGCAGCACATGCCAGCGTAGAGCAATCATCTGTTTTTCCTAGCTGTGAAAGGCGGATGCCTTTTATTGTTTGAAAAATTTTTTTTATTGTATGTCCACCTTCCCATCAGATCAAGGCGGAATAAAGAATAGAGTGTTCTGTTTTATTTAACATTTTATTGTAAATAACATTGAATACGATAAATGGCATGGATGGCATATCGGACGGAACGGATATGATCGTTACGTATTGCCAAGGGCAAGAAGCAGCACTTTGCAAGCGGTATTTTTGCCGCATCGTCTGAAATCCCCTATTTTTTGCGAAAAGAAAATCTTGATCCGCTTCCCGGCACGCTTCTCATTGCCGTCTATGCCACTGGGCACTACTCTGCGTGTAACCCTCCGAATGGCATATCGTTTATTTCTACGAGGAGGGGCTGGACAACACCTTTTTATCATTCCCTGCAAGGAGTCCCTTATGCCCGCAGCATCTTCCCGTTCGCCTCATCTGACGAAGGCGACGAAAGCGTTTGTCGACGCCATCACCGCTGAAAACAATCCGCCTCTGTATACCCTTCCGCCCCAGGCCGCCCGAAGGATTCTGGCGGACGCGCAGGCCAAACCGATCAAGAAACTCACGATGGATATGCATGACGAAGATTTGCCCGTAGGGCCCACGGGTAAGGTCCCAACCCGGTTCATCCGGCCCGAAGGGGCTGGCGGAAAGCTGCCGATCGTTTTTTACTTCCACGGCGGCGGCTGGATCCTGGGGGACAAGGATACGCATGATCGTCTGGTGCGCGCTTGCCAAAGGAGCCAAGGCCGCCGTGGTCTATCCGAACTACACACCCTCGCCCGAGGCCCAATATCCTGTACCGCTCGAACAGGCTTATGCCGCCATGCTCTATATTATTGAACATGCCGACGCCTACGGTTTGGATCCGAGCCGGATCGCCGTGGCGGGGGACAGTGTGGGCGGCAACATGGCCACGGTGATGACGCTGCTCGCCAAAGAGCGGAAAGGGCCGGAGATTGCGTTCCAGCTTCTGCTGTACCCGGTGACGGATGCCAACTTCGATACGGAATCGTACCGTACCTTCGCCGAGGGCCCTTGGCTGACCCGCGAAGCCATGAAATGGTTCTGGGATGCCTATGCCCCGGACGCGCGCCGCCGCGGCGAGATCACCGCCTCCCCGTTGAGGGCCACGCCTGAACAGCTCGCCGGGCTTCCCCCGGTCATGATCATCACGGCGGAAAACGACGTGCTGCGCGATGAGGGCGAGGCCTACGCCCGCAAGCTGATCGAGGCCGGAGTGCATGTGGCCTGCGTGCGTTACAACAACACGCATCATGATTTTATGATGCTGAACGCCCTTGCGGAAACGACGCCGACACGCGCCGCCGTGGCGCAGGCCGCCGCCGCGCTCAAGAAAATGCTGCACTGATTCGAGTGACGGCTGTGCCCCCGGCCGGAGGCCATCGGCCGCCGGAATGAGGCGCCCGTAACGGAAATGTTGCGGGCGCCTTTCCCTGTGCGCCTTCCGTCTCTGGACAGGCCCTCCGTTCATAGCTATTTTAGGGGCGGTTACTGCTTCTTCTTTTCCGGGCGCTCTCGGACGGAAGAAAGGTCTGATGAGGAGCCGTTTTTATGGTTGAACAAGACGAACTTTTGGAAATGCTTCCCTGTTCCCACTGCAAGAACGAAAAACCCCACTTGGTTTCGTGCAGGCCAGAAGGACGGACAGCGGATTTGTGGCGTGTGGAATGCCCCTGCGAGAAGGCCCCGACCCAGTGGTCCGTGTCCAAGACCGCGGCTGTCCGCCTCTGGAACAGGTATATGACCAATATGAAGGAATAGCTTGCCGCTTCCGGATTCCGGCGTCCTCGGAAGGGCGCTCCGACCTTCGCGGGGAGGCTCTCCGCGAGTCCGTTTCGGCTACACAAAAATCCCTCGTGACGTGAACGCCACGAGGGATTTTTGTGGGGAATCTCTCCGCGCGGCGGGTTGTACGCCGCGCTGCTGCCCTCTTCTACGAAATGCTTTGGAGAGGGAGGGGAGAAGGAACCGGCTCCTTTCGGATGAGGGTTCCTTCTCCGGATCTCTCTATTCTTGTACGATTTCCTTCACTTCATCGCCATAGGGGTCGCGCACGATCTTGGTTTCCTTCAACAGGACGGACCAGCGGCGCAGCGTACCGATGATGACGAAGCCCATCATGACCATGACCAGCACGCTCAGCGAGGCAAGCAGGTACTTCTGGGTGGGGATGTACTGGTACATGATCAGCCAGATGCCCGCCCAGAAGGTGATGAAGGTCATGAAGATGCCGGGGGCGGCGGTGATCCACGCGTACTTGGTCTTGTTCATGCGCAGCAGCATGGTCGTGCCGATGAGCAGCGTCACCGAGGCGAGGAGCTGGTTGCTGATGCCGAACAGGGGCCAGATGCTGGAAATGTCGCCGGTGTAGACGAGATAGCCCCACGCGCCCGTGAACAGGAAGCTGGTCACGACGATGCCGGGCCACCAGTTCTTGTCGCCGAACTTGGGGATGACCTTGCCGATCATTTCCTGCAGGAAGAAACGGCCAACGCGGGTGCCGGCGTCCACGGCGGTCAGGATGAATACCGCTTCAAACATGATGGCGAAGTGGTACCAGTAGCTCATGAGGTGGGCCATCCACGGGATCTGGCCGAAGATGTGGGCCATGCCCACGGCGAGGGACACGGAACCGCCGGGGCGGTGCATCAGGCTTTCGGCCACTTCCTTTTCCAGCGTGGGCAGGTCGACGACGGACATGCCGAGCGCCGCGAACTTGTCGGCCGGGGCGTTGATGGCGAAGTAGTCGGCGGGCACGAGCACGCAGGCGGCGATCAGGGCCATGATCGCCACGAAGCCTTCAACGAGCATGGCGCCGTAACCGACGAACAGCACGTCGCGTTCCTTGCCGATCATCTTGGGCGTGGTGCCCGTGCCGATGGTGGCGTGGAAGCCGGAGAGCGCGCCGCAGGCGATGGTGATGAAGATGAACGGAATCACCGGGCCGCCGACGATGGGGCCGCCGCCCTTGGTGAATTCGGTGAACGCGGGCATGTTGAAGTCGGGCATGACGAACACGATGCCGAGGGCCAGCGCGCCGATGGTGCCGATCTTCAGGAAGGTGGACAGGTAGTCGCGCGGCAGGAGCAGCATCCACACGGGCAGGACCGACGCGGCGAAGCCGTACACCGGGATCAGGATGGACATGGGCTTCTTGTCGATGTCGAGCCAGCCGAATGTTTCAGGATGGGCGGCGACATAAGGCCCGGTCAGGATGCACAGGGCAAGCAGGACCACGCCGATGATGGAGGCGCCGAGCACATCGCCCTTGCGCCAGATCTGCATGTACAGGCCCATGATGATGGCGATCGGGATGGTCGCGGCCACGGTGTAGGTGGACCACAGGCTGTTGTGCATGGCGTTGACCACGGCGATGGACAGGCCCGCCAGCGCCAGCAGGAGGATGGCAAGCA
>OGYF01003389.1_pt1 | contig 10911 bp, 11 predicted proteins | sample 1576451 | NCBI WGS metagenome assembly OGYF01 (sample SAMEA3541505, study PRJEB24748) | human gut metagenome | biome: human gut; feature: human-associated habitat; material: faeces | place: China | collected 2012 | reverse complement strand
TAATCATATCCACATATTTCTTCTGTCCCATCGTTTTTGGCTTAATCGGTTTCCCCATAATCGTATGACAGATCACATCACTATCTAACTGGGTAACTGCAGATTCCTCATTCGTCATGGAAAGAGAAAGTGTATAATTAATATTCTGCTCTGTAATATCATTCCCTCTCTGCGATAATAAAAGGAGCTGCTCTATTACATGTTTTGCTCTATCGCAATCCTTCTCTCCTCCAATTAACTTCAACTTGTCATCTCTAAAAATAATCGTTACATGCAATGTCTTCTCTATCTTTTTCATGTTTGCATCAAACTGACCAAAAACATTACTTGCATGTTCCGCTGGAAAAGGGAATTCCTGTTCTGCTATATTCATTCTTTGTCTGATTTTCCTTTCTTGTCAATATATTTTCAAAATCCCACTATATGATTTGTAATTGAACTTACTGCCAAAATTATCTGTTTAAAACAGCAGGCTCTTGTTTTATATCCTTTTCCCCATTTAATGTTGAGGAAATCTCCTGAACTTTACCTACACGTTCTTTTATTTTGATAATTCCCTTTGCAGTACACTCATTTTTATCACTGTCTATTCTAACATTATTTTTCAGGATTACCACCCCTTTTCTCTCATATTCTTTCAAAAAGAGAAAAAGGCGCTTCCTTGCCTCCTTCTTTGCCTGGGACACACTATAACTTTCTTTTGAAATCTGACACTGCGCCTTTGTTATAACAAAAAGAGAAACCGGCAGATAAAACTGCGGTCCGATATGCAGCAAAATTTCTCTGGACTGTTCATCATACTCTGCATATGCTGTTTTACGTTCCGGCATTTTAATCGTATAACCATTTATCAAAAAACGATAACTTTTTTCTGTCTTTCCAGTATAATTTTTTTTATAATAAATTAATGGAAAACGATCTTCATATTTTATTTTTGAAATCGCATAAACATCTCCCTGCGCCCTTACTAAGGTCTCCTCTGCGATTTCTCCCGCATCATCTTTAATCTCTACAACCCCTGAAATAAGTACATCCCCCGGCTTTACTTTATCGCCCTTTTTCACCTTTGCACTTCCGCTTCTTACAAGTATACTGGCAATCCTTCCTTTCTTTGAAGCAATAAGATTACATGGTGATTCCTGCTTTTCTCCCTCCTTTTGATCACGTTTATCTAAAGTTTCTTTCACTCTGACTCTTAAAAGTGTTCCCTTCCTTTCACAAGACACCCATGCTATATCTTCAAAATCCTTTCGAATCTGCTACTCTAATCGTGCACACGAAAGCCCTGAAATCTTTGTCCCACTATGAACTCCTTTTTTCTCAAGATAATCAAGAAGCTCTTCCTCTGAATGTCCATAACTTCCTGTCACCTGCACCTGCCATATAAAACAGGACATGACAATAAAAATAGCTGTACAAACCAAAAATGCAAACGCAAAGCACTTTCTTTTTTTATATCTGCAGAACAAATACGGGATTCCTTTTTTCTGTATACACCGGAACGTACTCCCCGTTTTTTCTGATATTTCCTGAAGTTCTTTATAGCCCCCTCTGCTTATGTAAAAAATATAATGCTTTCCCTCTTTTTTAATATTCCACAAAAGAATCTGCTTTGCTGCGCAGAGATTTAAAAAACGTTCCTGATTCATCCCGCTTAAAACAACCCGGCAATATCCCGACAGAAAATGAAATAACGAAAAGAGCATCTTTTTCTCCCTTCAAAAATGAATTGAATGAATATGACCTGTAATCTTCATATCAACATCAGTAAAATATTCAATTAAAAGACCTTCTCCCTCAATAATCATCTTACATTTATAGCAATTCAACACAATCTTTTCATCACTGAAATCACCCAGACTTCCATAATTTTCTATACTGATTTCTTTTGCTCCATTTACCGAACAGACAAAAGGACTCTTCCTTTCCAGCATAAAATCACACCATGTATTTTTTATATCCCTATGAGAAAGAAGAAAAAAATAGAACTCCTGATTTGTAGATTTGGTGTAGACGAAAAAAGAAAAACTACCCTATCCCATCTGCTCTGTAGTCGCTGTGTTTAAAATGCTCGTCCGCATCTTAAACACGCTCCCAAGCCGCATCTGGGATAGGGTAGTTTTTCTTTTTTCTGACTACTCTAAATCCGTCGCTGGTGAAAATGGGGATTTTCCAGAAGGTTAGACATAAGAAACTTAGAGAGTTTTAAACTTATTTGCTTTGCTTAAACCTTTCTTTCTCAATAGTGTCTTATAAGCTTTGCGCTGTTTCTTTAAAACCCTAATCACTACCTTCTTATTGATTTTCTTAAATGCTTTAGAAGAAATCTTCTTATTTTTTAACTTCGTTGTTCTAATTTCTATGGTCTTTAGATTCTTACAGTTTGCAAACGCATAATTTTCAATAGAAACAACACTGAAAGGAATAACAATCTTTTTTATTTTCTTATTGTTTTTAAAAGCATTTTTCTTAATCTTTATAACTTGATAGGTTTTGCCTCCGATAATTACTTTCGAAGGAATGATAACTGTTCCTGACTTCCTCTTTGATGGAGAAATATAAGAAACCTGCAATTTCTTTGCATCAGCTACCTGATAGGAAGTTCCATCCGTCTTCTTTAAAACTTCCCCTTTTTTCACTTGTAAGCTGACTATAACCTGAGATTTCTTTATTTCTTTTTGTCCATTTTTATCAGCAAAAAATCTTCCACAACTTTCACAAATATAATACTCTACATTTCCATCCGCATCTACACTCGCTTTCTTCGCTTCTATCTTTTTAAGCTTATGTTTGTGAGCTTCTTCTGCTTTAGGATTCACCTTAAGAGTAACTAGCTGGTCTATCGTAGAAGTATTCGAAAACTCCTTATTATCTTCTTTCCATGTAATTCTGCGAATAAGTTTATATGCATCTGTTCTGCTCGGAAAATCATTTGCATTTAATTTTAAATCTGCTTTTACTGCATCTGGAATTATAACTTCTGAACCGTCTTCTTTTACCTGATACCACTGGTAAGTGGCAGACAAATCTTTAAGTCTTTCCACTGTTTCCTGCTCATCCTCATCATCTTCATTATCCAGCTTAAGCATTCCACCTGCTGTAATCGTTTTTTCTATGGAAATCTTTTCATCATCCTTAAGCTTTAATGTCCAGACTTTCTTTCCCGTATCTTCAGAACTTTTTTTAAATGTACGACTCAGCTTTCGATACACAGAGACAAAATCTCTTAGACTTTGAACATTAAATACGGTCACTTCCATTTTGGTTGAGGCAAATGTCCGATCGCCCCCAAAAATAATTCCTCCAGGCAATGTGATTCTTCTTAAGTTTCCAAACTCTCTTAATGCACCTGTAGAAATTTTTTGAATCGTATCTGGAATAATGATTTCTTCCAGATCATTACAACCAGAAAATCCATTGCTTCCAATTCCATTTACCTCCTTTGGAGAGACAAACTCTATCTTTGCAGCTCTCTTTAGCGGATTATTCTCGGTACCAGGATGAATACTAAAATTACGACCTCCATATATAAACGGATCAACTATAATATATTGTTCCTCTACAGCCTCGTCCCAGGAAATTGTATGTTCTGTTCCATCTATTGTATATTTAATATAAGGTCCTAAATTATCCTCTGGTGTTAACCCGGCATTTGCTGCTATAACTTTTTTACCAGAGTTCCTATTCTTATCCAGGTAATAGCTTCCTGCCATTTCTTGAGATTGCTTTCCATTGTTGGTATTTACATTCTCAGCCTTTACCTCTTTTGATAACTGCGGCAATTGTAATAGACTAATTCCTAGGGCAATTGCCAGTAAGAAATTCATGAATTGCTTTACAAGCTTACTTTTTATTCTCTCTTTTCGCTACATAAAGTTTCCTCCTTCTCCTATGTTCAAGAATGCCCCGACATTCTTGCTACGAGATGCACGTCATGCAATGCATGACATACTTCTTCTGCGAGTACATTATATTTTAGATTACACCTCCCCATTTTTACGTTCTTTTTCTTCTGGCATATTCCATATTGACAAACTGTAGATTTAGAAGAGTCAGAAAAAAGAAAAAAAACGATATCCCAGATGCGGCTTCGGAGCGTGTTTAAGATGCGGACGAGCATCTTAAATACAGCGACTACAGAGCAGATGGGATATCGTGTTTTTTCTTTTTTCGTCTATACAAAATCTACAAATTAGAACTTTGCCTGTTCTTTCGATGCTTGTGCTACCTGCACAACTTCTTCAAGAGAAGCTCCTCCTGCGGCAACTACTGCGGCTGCAATCGTTCCTTCTGCAACAGGACAATCAACCATCTTGATCTTGCGGTCTTCCATAGATTCTAAGACCATCTCTGTTGTCATAACAGCGCTTCCTAAATCCATAAAGATTGCTACGCCATCCTCACTATACACTTCTTCGACTGCTTCTGTAATTTTTTCAAAGCTTGTCCCAAATCCGCCGTCATCCATTCCACCGGCTGCCTTCATCGGTGTTTCCGGTGCCATTAAAGATGCCAATTCCACAACACCTTCTGCTAACTTCTGGCTATGGGATACAACAACAATACCTACCATGTTTCTAATTCCTTTCTCTTATGCAAGTTCCTGTACTGCTTTAAGCATTAATGTAAATGAAGTAGCGCCCGGATCCTGGTGTCCGATACTTCTCTCTCCAAGATAGCTTGCACGACCTTTTGTTGCGATAATTGTCTTTGTATATTCAATACCTTCTTCCGCTGCCTTTACACCTGCTTCTAAAGCTTTCTTTACATCTTTATCTGCTTCATAGGAAGCTGCAATTGCATCATGTGCCGGAATCATGGCATCAAGCATAGTCTTCTCGCCTTTTACTGCTTTACCACGCTTCATGATACCGTCAATAGAAACCTGAAGCATTTCGATAAAGTCATTCATATCCATCTCTGTCTTACCATTCAGTAAAGCACCTGACTTCATAAATGCTGTTCCGTATAAAGGACCGGAAGCACCACCAACAGTAGAAACAAGCTTCATTCCGATTGCTTTTAAAATAGCTCCGATATCTTTGCCTTCAAATGTTCCTTCAATTGTTTTAACTGCATCAAAACCACGTGCAAGATTAATTCCATGGTCACCGTCACCAATTACATTATCAAGCTCTGTTAAAAATAACTTCTGCTCATCTACATCTGCAATAATCTTGTCAATGATCTCAATTACTTTTTTTACGTCTGCCATAATTATGTCCTCTTTCCTGATATTATGTTGTTGAGGTCAAAAAGTATTTTGACCCCTATGATACCAGATTACTACATGCTTTGCACTCCTGCAAACAAACTTGCATCGGCTTTCTAGCCTTTTACCCTGGTATCATATTAATACTGTAACAAAAGACCCACGCAGATTACGCCGGTCTTTTTATAATTCATTGTAACCTGTTTAAGGTCAGTCTGTCAATAACTGACCTTAAACAGTCTGCTTGTTGTTCTATTATTTTGCAACGGTAAGTGCAGGAGTATCTGCCTCATCATCTAAAAGTTCTTTCATCTGATCATCCAGACGAAGTAATGTGATAGAGAATCCTTCCATCTCAAGAGATGTCATATATTCGCCTACCATTGTCTTATATACTTTGATACCTTTCTCAGCTAAAACATCTGCCACATGATTATTAACGATGAACAGTTCCATTAAAGGAGTAGATCCACATCCATTAATCATCACTGCAACTTCAGATCCTGCATAGTCGATATCTGCTAAAATCTTCTCAAGAAGTGTATCAACAATCTCATCTGCTGTTTCAAGAGGCTTCTTCTCAACACCAGGCTCTCCATGGATACCAATACCGATCTCCATCTCATCGTCAGCCAGTTCAAATCCAGGTTCTCCGGCTGCTGGTACAGTACAAGGCTTAATAGCCATACCCATTGTTCTTACGTTATCAATAACTTTCTGAGCAACAGCCTGTACTTCATCAAGGCTTGCTCCTCTTTCTGCTAATGCTCCGGCAATCTTATGTACAAATACAGTTCCGGCAACACCACGACGACCTGTTGTATATAAAGAATCCTGTACAGCTACGTCATCATTAACAACAACTTCTTTTACGTCGATGCCATCCATATCCGCTGCCATCTCTGCTGCCATCTCGAAGTTAAGAACATCACCTGTATAGTTCTTTACTACCATTAAAACGCCCTTGCCATCATCAACGGCTTTAATTCCTTCATAAATCTGGTCAGGAGTAGGAGAAGTAAATACAGCACCTGCAACTGCAGCATCTAACATACCTTTTCCAACGAATCCGCCATGCGCTGGCTCATGTCCGCTTCCACCACCACTGATTAATGCTACCTTGCCAGTCTTCTTCTGTGCTCTGACAACAACATTACCACAGTCAAGCTTCTTAACATACTGAGGGAAAGCCTTAACCATACCTTCTATCATCTGGTTCTCTACCTGATCTACTGCATTAATAATCTTCTTCAAAATAATCTCCTCCTTCAAAGAAATAATATGTCATTGGGAGTATATGACAATCCATACACTCATCCCAGTTTCAATAATATCACTTTTGTATAAATCGGTCAATTAGTTTTGTGCAATTTTAAGGATATTTTGAATAAGTATTTATAAAAGAAAGTTTTTCTTTTGTGAACTTTACATAATCACAATTATGTCTAATTTGATCTATTTGGAAAATGGACACAGACGAAGTCTGGGAACTAAATTTCTAAATCTCAAACCTCCCCAGGATATCCTTTCTTAGCGGACGTCTGTTGACAGCATGAAAAAAGGACATCCAATACTGGATGTCCTCTTACAGCACTTATTTATATTTTCGTTTTCTAGCAGCTTCAGATTTCTTTTTACGTTTCACACTTGGTTTCTCATAGTGTTCTCTTTTACGAATCTCCTGCTGAATACCTGCTTTAGCACAGCTTCTCTTAAAACGACGAAGAGCGCTGTCTAAAGATTCGTTTTCTTTAACGATAATACTTGACATTGACTCACCTAACCTCCCTCCAGTTGCGTATTGTGCCTAATACAACTGTCTGGGTATTTTTGCACTGTCTAACATTATAGCACAAAATACTAATTCGTCAATAACTTTTTTAAAATTTTTTAAATAAATTATTTCTCCAGTTCTTTTACCTCTTCATTTTGGTTATTATATCAGTTATAAATGACTCTCCATTCTTCTTACTTTTTTATTCGTACTTTTTTTACATTGCTCCACTTACTGTAGTATATTTTTCCTTTCACAGTTTTGTATGCACGAACTCTGATATAATACACTTTTCTTTTCAACTTTGTAATAGTTTTTATATTCTTTTTTACTTTTACCATTTTTGTTGTTTTTCTCGTAAACTTCCTGCTGAATTGTAAGGAAATTATGGTAAAGAAAAGAGAATTTTTATAAATATTGCATTTTGTGACTTTGCGCTGTGGAATTTTGACTCTGAAAACTTCGGATTTCCGAAGTTTTTGTTTTTTGAGGCAAAATAAAGCGTTTAGTGCAACGAAACAAAATCCTGACTTCATCTGCGCCAAAGAGCAATTATAATAAAACATAACAAATAGTTAAAAATATGATATACTACAAATATAAATGTTCAATGTACTCTCGGAATCTTTTTGTGCTTGATTTTATGAGAAGATTTTTTGTCAGTTGTACCTAAATTTTTGAGGCGTATGCGGTGTGTACGTTGATGAAATTCGAGTGCGACTGGCGGAAAATCAGCTACAAAATCAAGTGCAAGAAAGACCCCGAGAGTACATTTCATAGGGAGGAGGAATAACATGGGGATTTATTTTAATCCAGGAAATGGAAGTTTTACGGAAGATAAGAACAGTCAGATTTACGTTGATAAAACGGAACTTTTAAAATTTTTAAATAAAAGACTGAAAACAAATGGTAAATGTATTGCTGTCAGTCATGCCAGACGTTTTGGTAAGTCCCATGCTGCCGGAATGATTGATGCCTATTACAGTCTTGGCAGTGATTCATCAAAACTGTTTGAGGATACCAAGATTGCATCTGACCCTGATTATGAAAAATACCGAAACAAGTATAATGTTATTCATTTAGATATCTCTTCTTTTTGGGATGATTACAAAGACAATCTGATAGAAAAGATTGTGGAATATATTTACGATGATATACAAGAAGAACTGGGAGATACTCTGGATTATAAAAAGAAGTTAAGTTATGTATTAATGAAAATTTATGAAAAGACGGAAATTCCTTTTGTTATTATTATTGATGAATGGGATTGTGTTATCCGAAACAGCAATGACCAGGATTTAATTCATCACTATTTGCAGTTTCTTCACTCACTGTTTAAATCGGAAGAATCGAAATCGTTTTTGGCTCTGGGGTATATCACAGGCATTTTACCAATTAAGAAAATAAAAGATGAGTCTGCTTTAAATAATTTTCAAGAATATACTATGTTAAAATCAAGACCTATTACAAAATACTATGGATTCACAGAAGATGAAGTTAAGGAACTATGCCAAAAGTACGACTTGGATTTTGAGACAATGAAGGCATGGTATAATGGATATTTGATTGACGGAATGCATATGTATAATCCGAATTCTGTATCAATGGCTATAAATTATCAGGATTTTGATTCTTATTGGCGAAACACTTCTGCTTTTGGTACAATCAATACTTTTATTACAATGAATTATGCCGGATTAAAGGAAGATGTACTTGCTATGTTAACCGGAGAAAAAGTGATGGTTAACACCGAAGGTTTCCAGAACGATTTAGCAGAGATTCACTCAAAGGACGATGCCCTGACTGCTTTGATCCATCTGGGTTATCTTGGCTATGATAAAGATATGTTAAGTGCCTATATTCCTAATTATGAAGTGTCTAAGGCATTTCAGTCGGCTTTACAGACAGGCTCTTGGAAAGAAATCGCCGCATCTATTTCCAGATGTGATGAGCTGCTTATCGCCACGATAAATAAAAATGCCAAAAAGGTAGCTGAACTCATTGAGCTTGCTCATGAAACCTACACTTCTGTATTAAAATATAACGATGAAAATTCTCTAAGCTGCGTACTTACTATGGCTTACTTTACAGCACCGGCTTATTATAATATCATCCGGGAGATGCCTTCCGGAAAGGGATTTGCTGATTTTGTTTTCTTACCAAGAGCAAATGCTGGCAATCGCCCTGCAATGATCGTGGAATTAAAACATAACAAGACAGCAGATGCAGCAATCACTCAAATCAAAGAGAAGAGATACCAAGGTACTTTATCTGGATACACAGGAAAATTTCTGTTGGTTGGAATTAATTACGATACAGAAAAACATCATACATGTATAATCGAAGAATACTAATCTGTAGATTTGGTAATAGACGAAAAAAGAAAAAAGAATACATCCCATCTGCTCTGTAGTCGCTGTGTTTATGATGCTTGTCCGCATCTTAAACACGCTCCCAAGCCGCATCTGGGATGTATTCTTTTTTCTTTTTTCTGACTATTCTAAATCTACAGTTTGGTGAGAAGGGGGATTCTCCAGAAGGTTATGGCTTTCCGGGAAATTAATTTATCCCTTCTTCTCTGTAGTCACTGCATTTATGATGCTCACTCATATTAAGAGCTTACTCCAAATCGCATTTTTTGTATATTACAGGTTTTGATGACTCTATAAAGTCTTATCATTAGGGTTCATCTGTTTTGCTTCGCAAATTAGAATCCAACAATTCTTTCACTTTATCTGTACTCATCTTTATAATTCCAGCTATCTGCTCTATCGGCAATCCAGATTTATACATCATACAAATTATCTCTGCATAAGTTTTTTCCTTGATTCCCTGACTTAAGTTACACATTTCTTCCACTTCCTCTCTTATATCTTCTTCTATTGGAATATCATATTCTTTCTCTATTATGTCCAGTTTTTCTTCTACTTCCAAATTAGATGATAACAATGCTGATAGTAAACGATGTAGTCCATAGTTTTCCCCTTTTTCTGGTAAATTCTCTGCTATTCCTATCATTATAATATTCAGAAGCTCCAGATCACCTTTCCAATCATGCGACCCTATAATATTCTTTTTTGTCAAATAAATCTGAGTCAGACTATTTTCCTTCATATTCATGCAGATCCAAATGGAATAGACTCTCTTCATCTTATTATATTCTGATTTTACAAAATCTCTTCCTTTTTGGGATGATACTATTCTACCTATATAGAAAATAGCTCTGTTTAATATATAGTACTTACCCGGTTCTTCTTCCTGTGCTTCTATATTAACGATAATCTGGGTTAATCCGTCTTTCATACGAACATAAAATATAATATCAAAGCGTATCATTCCTTCATTGAGCTCGCTATTTTCTGTATTTAAACCTCTAATCTGCTCTGGTGTTTCTGTTTCCTTTATGGAGCCTTCTTTTCTTTCTTTGGTATTTGTCATTCCGGGGTCAAGTGGAACTGTACTGATATACGGTTCTCCTTCTATATATTTTACCACATCTTTTGGATTCATTCCCCGAAATTCTTCTACAGTATTCACTAATATGTACGCCAGTATGATTTTATGTCCTAAAAGCTTCTTGGCTTTCTCATCATACTGCGCTTCTTTATCTGACGCTTTCACTGATTCTTTGATCGATGCGTCCAATAATACCTCCTTGTTTTTGTAATTAGCTTATCTTAAATTCCATAATTTTACTGTTTTTATCATATATTAACCTTTGATATTATGCAAGAGGAAAATAGGATTTTGTAGATTTAGTAGTAGACGAAAAAAGAAAAAATGCCCTATCCCATCTGCTCTGTAGTCGCTGTGTTTATGATGCTCGTCCGCATCTTAAATACGCTCCCAAACCGCATCTGGAATGTATTATTTTTTCTTTTTTCTGACTATTCTAAATCTACAGTTTGGTGAGAAGGGGGATTCT
>OGYF01003388.1_pt1 | contig 10915 bp, 10 predicted proteins | sample 1576451 | NCBI WGS metagenome assembly OGYF01 (sample SAMEA3541505, study PRJEB24748) | human gut metagenome | biome: human gut; feature: human-associated habitat; material: faeces | place: China | collected 2012 | reverse complement strand
GGTTGTGCTGAGTGCATCTGCTTTTGTAGAAGAGTCTGTGATGATCGATACACTGTAAAGATTGTTCTCGCACGGATATCCGGTTCGTGGATCCAGAATGTGATGATATAGTTTTCCGTTTTTCTTAAAATACCGTTCATAGATTCCGGAAGTTACAACTGTCTGGTCTTTTAACTGTACAGAGGTGATAGCTTCACCGGATTCATCGAAAGGTTTCTGGATTCCGATGTTGTATTTGCTTCCGTCGGGTTTGGTGCCGATGACATCAACGTTTCCTCCAAGATTGATGATCGCATGTTTTATCCCTTGCTTTTTGAGATATGTTTTCACCTGGTCGGCAATGTATCCTTTGGCGATGGCTCCCAGATCGATGCCGGCTTCGGGATCTTCCAGTGTAACGGTGTTATCCTGAATGTCGACCTTTGTGTAATCAACGTGGCTTACGGCCTGGGCAATGGCATCGGAAGATGGAACCGTTGGTTTATCTGCCCTGAAATCCCAGAGAGCCGATACCGGTTCAATGGTGAGATCAAAGGCACCGCCGGAAAGTTCGCTGTAATGGATACCCTCCTGAATAAGATTGGCCGTTTCGGAAGAGACAGTGAAGGGCTGACCGTTTGCGTGGTTTAATTTATAAAGTTCACTGTCTGTATTGGTGGTGGAGAACATTGTGTCATATTTTTCGCAAAGTTTCTTCAGACCATCCAGAATACTTTCATCTGCAGGATCAAGGATCTGGATCTTGATGACAGTGTCAAAGAGCATGTCGGTATAAGTAAGATCCTGATCGGTCTGTGTACTGCTTTTTGCGCCGGAGCATCCGGTCAAGAGAAGAGCAGAGGCAGTGAGAACCGCACTGAGTGTTTTTATGATATTATTTTTTTTACATTTCATAATACTAATAACCTCGTAGTTGATGATTTTCTATCATGTATTTACATAACTTGTAGTATAACATGAAAAAAAACAGATGCAAACCAAACATATTTTCTTTTTTGTTGAATGGGACAATTTCTTGTGATAGAATAGTACCGTTAGTGGACAAGGAGAGAACGTATGAATTGGAAGAAAAAAGATGCGGTTCTTATATTGACAGTTCTTTTGATTGCCGGTGCAGCTTTCGGTGTACATGAATTTGCCGGCGGGGCTGATACCGTGACTGTGAAGGTGGATGGTAAGGTGACAGGAACCTATCCGCTCGCAAAGGATCAGAAGATTAGGATCAATGGCGGTACGAATATACTTACGATAAAGAACGGAAAAGCGAAGATGACAGATGCAGACTGTCCGGATCAGTTGTGTGTACATCAGAAAGCAGCTTCAAAGAATCATGAGAGCATTATCTGTCTGCCGAATAAAGTGGTGGTTGAGGTAGACGGAAGTGAAGAAAGTGAATTTGATGCAGTGGCAAATTAGGAGGAACATTGTGAAGAACAGAGTGGCATATTTTGGAGTGTTTACGGCACTGGCGCTGATATTCAGCTATGTGGAGACGCTGATCCCTATCAATTTCGGAATCCCGGGAGTGAAGCTCGGGCTTGCGAATCTGGTGATCGTGATCGCGTTATATAAGATGAAGCTGACGGAGGTATATCTGTTGTCTGTGGTCAGAGTACTACTGTCAGGATTCATATTTGGAAATTATTTCAGTATCATTTACAGCCTGGCCGGTGGATTGTTAAGTCTGACGGTAATGGCGCTCTTGAAGAAGAGCAAAGGATTCAGTGTGATGGGAATCAGTGTGGCGGGCGGAGTGTTCCACAATGTGGGACAGCTGATCGTTGCAATGCTTGTGGTGGAGACATTCAGTGTCGGTTATTATTTCCCGGTGCTTCTGGTCGCAGGACTGATCACCGGACTGGTGATCGGGATCGTGTCGGCGGAAATGTTGAAGAGAATTAAGAATATACAGTTTTGATGGAGGAACTATGATTACATATATACGTGGAATTCTGGAAGGAATGGAAGAAGACAAGGTCATTGTAGATGTCGGCGGTGTCGGATATGGAATCTACATGGCAGGAACCGCAATGGGCAGGCTTCCGGCTCTTGGAAAAGAAGTAAAGATCCACACCTATCTGCATGTAAAGGAAGATCTGATGCAGTTATATGGCTTTCTTACCAGGGATGAACTCCGTGTATTCCGGCTTCTGATCGGTGTCAGCGGGATCGGACCGAAAGGCGGTCTTGGGATTCTTTCGGCACTCGGACCCGATGATCTGAGATTTGCGGTTGCGTCGAATGATGTAAAGGCAATCCAGGCGGCACCGGGAATCGGTAAAAAGACGGCGGAGAAGCTGATTCTGGAATTAAAAGACAAGTTGAAGCTGGAGGATGCGCTTGAGAATACCGTGAATGCAGTGCAGAACACGGCAGATACATCTGCAGGCATGGCAAATGAGATGACAGGAGAAGCGGTACAGGCACTGGTTGCACTCGGGTATGGCAATACCGAGGCATTAAAAGCAGTCAGACAGGTAGAGATTACGGAAGAAATGAGTGTGGAAGATGTTCTCCGTCAGTCTCTGAAATATATGTTGTAGAAGGTAAGGCAGACAGATGAGCAGAAGAATTATGACGACTGAGAATCTGGAAGAAGATGTCAGGATCGAGAATCATTTAAGACCTCAGCTTCTGGAAGATTACATTGGTCAGGCAAAAGCAAAAGAAATGCTGAAGATTTATATTGAAGCGGCAAAGGCGAGGGGCGAGGCACTGGATCATCTCTTGTTCTATGGACCTCCGGGACTTGGAAAGACGACACTTGCGGGAATCATTGCCAATGAGATGAATGTAAATATGAAGATCACATCAGGACCGGCGATCGAAAAGCCGGGAGAGATGGCGGCAATCCTGAATAACCTGCAGGAAGGGGATGTCCTTTTTGTAGATGAGATCCACCGCCTGAACCGTCAGGTGGAGGAAGTGCTGTATCCGGCGATGGAAGACTATGCAATCGATATTATGATCGGAAAGGGCGCTTCGGCAAGATCGATCCGTTTGGATCTTCCAAAATTCACCCTGGTAGGGGCAACGACAAGGGCAGGTATGCTGACAGCGCCTTTGCGGGACCGCTTCGGTGTGGTGACCAGGATGGAATATTATACGGTTGAAGAACTGAAGATGATCATTTTACGTTCGGCAAAGGTTCTGGAAGTCGGGATTGATGAAAATGGTGCATATGCGATGGCGAGACGTTCGCGGGGGACTCCGAGACTTGCCAATCGTCTGTTAAAGCGTGTCCGGGATTTTGCTCAGGTAAGATATGATGGGATGATTACTTATGAAGTAGCACAGACAGCGCTTGATTTATTAGAAGTAGACTCTATGGGATTAGATGCCACAGACCGTAATCTGTTAGAGACAATGATTGAAAAGTTTATGGGAAGACCAGTCGGTCTAGATACATTGGCAGCAGCGATTGGAGAGGATTCTGGAACGATAGAAGACGTGTATGAACCATTTCTGATTCAGAGAGGACTGATTAAACGTACACCTAGAGGACGGGCATTAACAGTTTTAGCCTATGAACATCTTGGCTATCCGGTACCGGAGGAAGTATTTTAAAAAGAAGATCTGATTTTGCATCACAGGAGGATGAATGATGAATATGGAAGGAAAAAGAGAATTATCAGTAGTAATTGATGGTAAGGTATATCGACTGTCCGGCGGAAGTGATAGTTATCTTCAGAAACTTGCCTCTTATGTCGATGGAAAGATAAGCGAGTTAAAAACACAGGCAGGATATAATAAGCTTTCTACAGAGTATAGAGATATTTTACTGGCACTTACTATTGCCGAAGAAGTGTTCAAGCTGAAAGAAGAGATTGAAGTATTTAATCAGGATAGCAGAGACAGGGAACAGGAGCTTTATGAATTAAAGCAGGAAGTCGTAGATAAAAAGCTGCAGATTGATACAGCGAATAAGCTGGTAGAAGATTATAAGACAAAGGTCAATGAGTTACAAAAACGTATGATTGGACTGGAGACAAACCATGAGTTTCGTTAAGAGAGGGAACCTGCCGGAATTACTTGCTCCGGCAGGTTCTTTAGAACATTTAAAGGCAGCGGTATCCGCAGGAGCCGATGCAATCTATATGGGCGGAGAGAAATTTGGTGCCAGAGCCTACGCACAGAATTTTTCCAGAGAAGATATGATAGAGGCATTGCAAATTGCGCATTTTCATGAACGAAAGTTATATCTTACTGTGAACACCTTGATGAAGGAAGAGGAACTTTTTGAAGAATTAGGAGAGTTTCTTTTCCCTTACTATGAGAATGGATTAGATGGAGTAATTGTTCAGGATATGGGAGCTGCTCGTTTTATTCGTGAACATTTTCCTGAGATAGAGATACATGGAAGCACACAGATGACAGTAACAGATATTCATGGAGCTGTTGCGGCAAAAAGAATGGGAATGACCAGAGTTGTGCCTGCAAGAGAACTATCTTTAGAGGAGATAAAGGAAATAAAAGAAAAGACAGGACTGGATATAGAAGTTTTTGTTCATGGAGCATTATGCTACTGTTATTCAGGACAGTGTCTTTTAAGTAGTGTGTATGGAGACAGAAGCGGTAATCGAGGCAGATGTGCACAGCCATGCAGACTGCCATATAAAGTAAAAGATCATAATGGCAATAATATGCATACATCAAAACAGGGGAATTATTTACTTAGCCCCAAGGATTTATGTTCCCTTTCTCTATTGCCTTCATTAATGGAGCTTCCGGTGGATTCCCTAAAGATAGAAGGACGAATGAAGAATGTAGAATATGTAGCTGGGGTTACTTCTATTTATAGAAAGTATCTCGATCAAATTTTTGCTAACTGGGAAGAGAGAGAACATTTTAAACCAGAAGAATCAGATATTCATGCGCTGGAAGAATTATATTGCAGAGGAAGCTTTACAACCGGTTACTGGAAACAGCATAATGGGCAGAATATGATGTCAGTACTTTCTCCAAAGAATACTGGCAGACGAATTGGCGAAGTATGTTCTGTTTCTAAAAATAAAGTGAGGATTTCCTATGAAGATAGACTACATCCGAAGGATATTCTAGTTATACCAGTATCTTTGGATGGACAGGAGGAACTTGTTCTTACGGTACCATCTAAATGTCAGGAAGATGGAAAGAAAAAGGGACAGATTACATTAAATATTCCAAGGACACAGGGACTGAAAGAGGGGACGTTGGTATATCGAAGGAAGAATATTGAGCTTGCAGAGCGTATCGGAAAAAATATTTTAAATAAAGTGATAAAATATCCGGTAAGCGGAGATATTACTTTAAAAGTTGGAGAACCGCTGATGCTCCAGCTGTTTTGTCGTGAAGAATATGCGTTTGTAGAAGGGCCTGTTGTAGAATTATCCAAGAAGAGACCTGTTACAAAAGAAGATATTTTAAGGCAGATGCATAAAACAGGAACAGTTCCGTTTGAATTAGAGAATTTTGAGGTGAATATGGAGGAAGATTGTTTCCTTCCTATGTCTGTATTAAAAACTGTGCGGCAAAAAGGCTTTTCTTTGTTAGAAGAAAGATTGAAGAATACGAAGAGAAGAAGTGTATCAGAAAATAATGAAAAGGATAAAGAAAATAATAAAATAAATAAGGTCGTATATTTAGAGAAAGAAGGCTTGAAAGAAGATTTTACAGAGAATTTCACAGGAAAAATATCTATCGATGAAAGAATTGCAACAGTTTATAATAGGGAACAGTGTATGATATGTTGCAAAGATTCCTTTTTTGATGGGATCTGTCTTACTTCAGAATTTTTCTCAGAGGAAGAATTACTGCAATTTGGTCAGGCAGTATCAGATGCAGGTAAGAACGTTTATTTAGCTTTACCACATGTGTTCAGAACTAATTTGAATTTAGAAAAAGTATGTGTATCCTCTATTTGGAATGGAATATATGCATATACTATAAATGAAGCAGAATTTTTGCATGAACTGAAAGGACGCACAGCGAAGATTATCGCAGCAGCTTCTCTGTATCACTGGAATTCCAGTGCAGTTTCTGAAACAGCGGCACTGTATCCAGAGATGACAGTGAGGGAGATACCAATAGAATTGTCCGGCAGAGAAGTTAATGCGATGCTGGAACACTGTTATGAGAAGTGTTTAGGACAGGCTGAACATATAAGAAATATAAAAGATATACAGAAGAAAGAAGCATTTGAAGTTCTTATTCATGGAAGAATTCCTGTAATGCAGTCAACACAGTGTATGAAAAAGACAACCGGACATTGTAATAAAACTTCGGAAGAAATATGGCTTGAAGATAAAAGAGGAAGAAGGCTTCCGGTTACAACACATTGCAGGGAATGTTATAATCTGATCTGGCAGGATAAACCATATGATCTTATCGGTGAAGACCTTACGGGAAGTATTCCTTATGTTACAAGGCATAGATTTGATTTGTTTCATATGTCAGAAGCAGAAATCAAAGAGATGAAAGACAGGTATCTGATCTGGCAGGAGAATCATTTTATGTGTGATCTTCAAAAGGATGATACAGAACATCACTGGAACTACGGTATAGAATAGAAAGGTGGGAAAGAAAGTATGGTGAATTTAATTTCAACAGGATCCAATTATATTATTATCATCATGGGTGTCATCTATGCAATTTCCTGTTTTACCGTTTTTCTTCCGTCTTCTGAGAAGGTACAGGCAAAAAGGATGGACAGGCAGGAACTTTTTATGTTTTTGTTCCATTTTATTTGTTATGGAGTTTTATTTGTAAAAACATTAGATACGAAGCTGATTTTTTTGTATGCAGTACAGGTTGCTTTTTTTAAATTGCTTATATTTATTTATTCCAGAGTATATGTAGATTGCTCCAGAATTTTAATGAATCACACATGCTTTTTATTACTGATTGGTTTTGTTATGCTGACTCGCTTATCCTTTGATAAAGCAGTAAAACAGTTTGCCATTGCAGCAGGAACTTCAGTTATCGTATTATTTATTCCGTATTTTATGCAAAAAGCAGCAGGGCTTAAACGCCTGAAATGGGTATATGGGATTTTAGGTCTTTTGTTCTTAGCGAGTGTATTTGTAATCGGTACATCACAAAATGGTGCGACAAACTGGATTTCACTAGGGCATGGTATTGCGTTGCAGCCATCAGAATTTGTAAAGATATCGTTCGTGTTTTTTATTGCGGCAATGTTGACAAAAGCACCGGATTTTAAAACAATGCTTATCACAACAATATTTTCAGCTTGTCATGTCATGATATTGATCGCTGAGAAGGATTTAGGTGGAGCACTTATTTATTTTGTTGTATATGTTTTCCTTTGCTATGTTGCTACGGGAAGAGGAATTTATTTATTTGGAGGACTCGGTGCCGGAGCGGTAGCGGCTAATCTTGCATATATGCTTTTTGCACATGTGAGAGTTCGTTTTATTGCATGGAAAGATCCATGGTCAGTAATAGAAGGAAGCGGTTATCAGGTTACACAGTCTTTATTTGCGATTGCTGCTGGTGGCTGGCTTGGAAAGGGTCTTACACAGGGAAGACCAAATGATATACCAGTTGTGGAAAGTGATTTTATTTTTTCAGCAATTACAGAGGAGTTTGGAATTCTTTTTGCAATCTGTCTTATTTTGATTTATTTAGGGGTGTTTGTACATTTTTTGAAAATAGCAATGGATGTAAGAGGGCGTTTCTACAAGCTTCTAGCTTACGGTTTTTCTATTTGTTTTATTTTCCAGGTGTTTTTAACAATCGGTGGTGTGACAAAGTTTATTCCGTCTACAGGAGTAACACTGCCACTGATCAGCTATGGAGGAAGTTCAGTAGCGAGTACTTTAATAATTTTTGCAGTAATGCAGGGCATATTTATCATTGCCTATAAAGAGGATGATGAAGATGAAGAAGAGCAATCAAACAAGAAAAACGAGAGTAACCAGCCAAAATAGAGTAGCAGCCGGAAAGTCTCGTAAACATAATCAAAAGAGAGAAGGTTTTTCTGGTATAAAAGAAATTTTTACTCCAAGAAGAGGAAAAAAGTTAAAAACAAACCGGTATATGCTTCAGACCAGTGTGATTGTAGTTGCTTTATTTTTAGGTCTGGCTGGATATGTAGTAAGATTTACTTTAAAAGATAGTGTAAAAGTTTCGGAGAGTTCTTATAATAAAAGGAATTCTTCTTTGTCAGAGCAGACAAAGAGAGGCAAGATCATCAGTGCCAATGACAAGATTCTTGCATTTTCAGAGAACAATGAAGCAGGAGATGAGATTCGGCATTATCCTTATGAAAATATGTTTGCGCATATTATTGGATATACCAGTTATGGAAAAGCGGGTCTTGAAGCGGTCTGTAATAAAGAGTTGCTGACTTCTCATGAAAAGTTAATGAAACAGCTTAGTAACGGTGTAGCAAGCCAGAAAAATATTGGGGATAATGTCATAACAACATTAGATACCCGACTTCAAAAGGCAGCATATGAGGCATTAGATGATTATAGAGGAGCAGTAGTGGCGATCGAGCCGAAAACAGGGAAAGTAAGGGCGCTGGTTTCTAAGCCGGACTTTGACCCTAATAAATTAGATGATATGTGGAATAAGATTACGTCTGATTCTTCACAAAGCTGTCTTTTAAATAGGGCAACACAGGGATTATATCCTCCAGGATCCACTTATAAAATATTGACGGCTTTAGAGTATATGGAAGAACGTCCAACCACCTATAAAAAGTTCAGTTATGATTGTGAGGGGGAAACGATTATAAATAGTGTACGGATCAGCTGCTATGAAAACGAAGAACATGGAGAAGTTGACTTGGATAGAGCATTTGCAAAATCTTGTAATACTGCCTTTGTTACACTTGGAAGTAAATTAGATATAAAGCAGTTTGCAGCTTTGAATAAAAAGTGCCTTTTTAATCAGAACATACCGTTTGATCTGTCTGTAAAGAAAAGTCGTTTTGAGTTAAATGAACATTCCGATAAAGGAGAAATTCCACAAACAGTAATCGGACAGGGAAATACGCTAATGACACCGTTTCATAATGCACTGTTAATGTGTGCAGTTGCCAACGATGGAGTACTTATGAAACCATATGTTATAGATCATATAGAAGGTGCAGATAATACAACTGTCAAAGAAAATATCCCTGAAATCTATGCAGACCTTATGTCTAAAAAGGATGCTAAAAAGCTTCAGAAAATGCTTCGTGAAGTAGTTACAGATGGAACAGGATACAGCCTTGACACCGACCTGTATACCGCTGCCGGAAAGACAGGAACCGCAGAAAATGAAGGGAAATATGCTCACGCATGGTTTGTAGGGTACTCTAATGTAGAAGATCCGGATCTTGTAGTTTGTGTGCTTGTGGAAAATACAGGTGCAGGAAGTAAATATGCAGTTCCCATTGCGAAAAAGATATTTAACTCCTATTATAATAATAATATGAAAGAGTACTACGGAGAAAAAAAGAATACTGCACAGTCAGATGAATAAGATTTGTATAAAAAGGCTGTTCTTGCAAACCTTCTGTTGATTTGGTATACTTAATATAAGTGTAGAACACACCAGAATTGTCAGCACAGGAGGATAGAGCAATGATTAAGGCGACAAGCTGCGGTGGTGTTGTAATATTTCGGGGAAAGATACTTCTGTTATATAAGAATTATAAGAACAGATATGACGGATGGGTTCTTCCAAAAGGAACAGTGGAGGCAGGAGAAGAATATAAAGAAACTGCCTTAAGAGAGGTTCATGAAGAGACAGGAGTAAAGGCTTCTGCAATAAAGTATGTAGGAAAGAGCCAGTATACTTTTAATACGGCACAAGATGTTGTTGTAAAACAGGTGCATTGGTATTTGATGATGGCTGACAGCTACTACTCCAAGCCTCAAAAAGAAGAATATTTTGAAGATTCCGGCTACTATAAGTACCATGAAGCGTATCATTTGCTTCGATTTCCTAACGAACGGCAGATATTAGAAGATGCCTACCAGCAGTACATTGAATTAAAGAAAGCAGGACTGTGGGGGAACAAAAAGTATTTCTAAAAGAAGCTGTCGCTATTGCGGCAGCTTTTGTCTTTAAACTATGTTTAGAAGTGTACATGCTTGCGGAGCGGTTTTACTCTAAAAAATATAATTTTTGTAAAATAAAAAAAGTCTTTTAGATAAAACATACGGTTATCTAAAAAACTCTGCAAATACTTTTATACTATATGATAATATACACGAAAAAATGATGCCGCTGATGGGACTCGAACCCATATGGTTTCCCGTACGATTTTGAGTTTTACAAACCATTCAGAAGTATCTGGAACATACTGGTGTTGAATGGTACTGAAAAACCGGCGAAAACCGCATAAATTCAAGTCCTTTCAGTCATTGGCAACAAATAAACCTTACAGATAAAGGATAATTGAAAAATTGCGGTTTGGCAAGTAAATTTTCCCGTTGGAGGGATATTAGGAGGGATGTGGAGGGATATTCATTACTCCCCTCCCGGCAAGATACTTATAAATATATTTATAGAAGAAAAGCAGTCAGCACCTATCACTGACAATCTGATATAAGGAGCTGACGAAGAATGAGGAATAAAGAATATTACGAAGAACGATTTAAGGATTATCCAGACCTTGTGAATTTGGAACAGTTCAGAGAAATGCTGGGCGGCATAGGCGACACCACCGCAAGAAAGCTCATGCGGCAGAACAAGGTCAAACATTTTTATATCCGCTCTACCTATCTTATACCAAAAGCAAATGTGATTGATTATGTGCTGGGTGAACATTATGCGGAGTACAAGTATTCCTTAAAAGTTCAGATATGATTTTTTAGGACGTTCAGAAATGAGCGTCCTTTTTTGTACCCAAAATGAAAGGAGAAAACAATCCATATGAAAAAGATACTCAACCGGCTGCTGGCTGGTTTCCTTAGTCTGG
>OGYF01003385.1_pt1 | contig 10920 bp, 7 predicted proteins | sample 1576451 | NCBI WGS metagenome assembly OGYF01 (sample SAMEA3541505, study PRJEB24748) | human gut metagenome | biome: human gut; feature: human-associated habitat; material: faeces | place: China | collected 2012 | reverse complement strand
GCACCGCAACGTCGACCGCTCGAACGACTTCTCGAACACGACACGCCTGGTCATTACGCCGTTCAAGACGTTGAGCATCACGGGTGACTTCACCTACCGCCTCTACCAGAACCGCAATACGAGCCGCAGTTCCGCAATGAACTACCGCGAATACCCCGACGGGCCGCTGCTCGCCTACGACACGGGCGCCGGCATGAACCAGCTCGACGAAGTGGTTCAGACGCGCAACTACTATTCGGCCAACGTCTACGCCAACTACGACGAAACGTTCGGCGAGGCGCACCACGTGTCGGCAACCGCCGGATTCAACTACGAAACGTGGGCCAGCAAGAACGTCTCGGTGGCAGGCATCAACCTCTCCTCCATAAACCTCGACGACCTGAATCTGGCAACGGGCTCTCCCACGGAGGGCGCTTACGGCGGCGGCCAGAACGAATACGCCCTGGCAGGCTTCTTCGCCCGTATCAACTACGACTACAAAGGGCGCTACCTCTTCGAGGTGAGCGGACGCTACGACGGATCGTCGCGTTTCGCACCGGGCAACCGCTGGGGCCTGTTCCCCTCGGCATCGGCCGGATGGCGCATCTCCGAGGAGCCGTTCTTCGGCAACGCCAAAGACCTGGTGGACAACCTCAAGCTGCGCGCTTCGTTCGGCAGCCTGGGCAACCAGAACGTGTCGTCCTACTACACCTACATGCGCCTGATCACGAACAAGGATTTCAGCAACTACACCTTCGACGGCAGCATAAAGGGCAAATACTCCTCGCTGGGCGCCCCCGTAGCCTCCGACCTGACCTGGGAAACCGCCCAGCAGTGGGACCTGGGTCTGGATCTCACCATGCTGAACAACCGGCTCAACTTCACCGGCGACGTCTACATCCGCGACACGAAGGACATGCTGACCGACGGAATGGCGCTGCCCGGCGTATACGGGGCCGATTCGCCCAGCATGAACTCCGCCGAACTGCGCACGAAGGGTTATGAACTCTCCGTCAGCTGGCGCGACCAGTTCAAGCTCGCCGGCAAACCGTTCGAATACAGCGTCGGTTTCAACCTCAGCGACTACAAGAGCGTCATCACCAAATACGACAACAACCCGAACAAGTCATTGACCAACCTGACAAAGGGAGATTATTACGTCGGTATGGAGATCGGCGAAATCTGGGGCTTCAAGACCGACGGGTTCTTCAAGACCACCGAAGAGGCGCAGGCCTATGCCAAAGAGGTCGACCTGAGTTACAGCACGGGCCGTCTGACCGGCGGCTGGCAGGCCGGCGACCTGAAGTTCGTCGACCTCGACGGCAACGGCGTCTGGGGAGTCGGCAACGACACCGTCGACAAGCCGGGCGACCGGACGATCCTGGGCAACTCGCTCCCGACGCTCTCCTACGGCTTCAACGCCTCGATCCGCTGGATGGGCTTCGACGCTTCGGTCTTCTTCCAGGGAACCGGCAACCACTACTGGTATCCCCACGGAGAAATGATGCCTTTCTGGGGCTGCTATTCCTATCCCTACCTCTCCTACCTCCCGACGGATTTCCTCGGCAAGGTATGGGCTGAGGACAATCCCAACTCCTATTTCCCGCGCGCAAGAGCCTATTCTTCATCGGGAGGTTATCTGAGCAAGGTCAACGACCGTTACCTGCAGAATATCCGCTACCTGCGCCTGAAAAACCTGACCGTCGGCTACACGATCCCCGCGACCCTCACCAAGAAGGCCGGCATCGACCAGATCCGCATCTATTTCTCGGGCGAGAACCTCTGCTACTGGTCGCCGCTCAAAAAGAACTCCAAGTACGTCGATCCCGAAGCGGCTATCAACCGTTCCGGCGTGAACAACAACGCCTACTATCCGTGGGCCAAGACGTTCATGTTCGGCATCGACATCACCTTCTAATAATTTCAAAATCCGAATACCATGAAGCGATTAATCATACTGGCAGCAACGCTGATTGCAGGATTATCGGCCTGCGACTCCCTGCTGGACAAAGAACCGTTGGATCGGGTGACGCAGTTCGACTATTTCAAGACAAGAAGCGACCTGGAACTCTTCTCCAATCCCTTTTACGACAACCTGCTGGACAAGACGCCCTACGATGAGCAGAACGACCTGCTCGTTCAGATGACCCTCTCCGATGTTCTCTACGGAGGCGACAAGCGCACCGTTCCGAACACCGGCGGCGGCTGGTCGTGGGGCAACCTGCGCCGCATAAACACCCTGCTGGAATATGTCGATCAATGCGAGGACAAGAAGGCCGTGACCGAATATACGGCCCTGGCCAAATTCTTCCGCGCCGCCTTCTATTTCGACAAGGTGAAACGCTTCGGCGACGTACCCTGGTACGAGGTGCAGCTCGGCTCGGCCGACGAAGCGCTCTACAAACCGCGCGATTCACGCGAACTGATCATGACCAATATGATCAAGGATATCGACGAAGCCATCAACAGCGGCGGTCTTACGGAGGATATATCGACCTACCGCGTCAACAAATGGGCGGCGCTGGCGCTGAAAGCGCGGTTCTGCCTCTTCGAGGGAACCTACCGCAAATACCACGGCATCAACCTCGAAGGACATGACTACACCTATTATCTGGAGGAAGCCGCCAAGGCCGCCAAAACGATCATCGACGAAGGTCCCTACAAGCTCTACTCCACCAAAACTCCGGACAAGGACTACATGATGCTCTTCGCACAGGAGAATGCCAGCACCGAAGAGTATATCCTCGCCATCCGGAACAGCTACGAGGCCCAGGTCTACCACAATGCGACGGCCTACACGCTGCTGCCGACACAGGGCCGCCCGGGCTACACCCGCAAATTCATCAACATGTACCTGAAGAAGGACGGCACGGCATTCACCGACCAGGAGGGGTGGCAGACGCTGCCTTTCACCGAGGAGGTGAAGGACCGCGACCCGCGCCTGGCGCAGTCGATCCGCACCCCGGGTTACAAACGCATCGGCGCCAAGCGGGTGCAGGGTCCCGATCTCGGCGTCACGATCACCGGCTACCAACCCATCAAATTCGTTCAGGACACGACGGCCTCGGGAGGACAGATCGACCGCAACGACCGTTCGACCTGCGACATGCCGGTTTTCCGCTATGCCGAAGTGCTGCTCAACTATGCCGAAGCCAAGGCCGAACTGGGAACGCTCACGCAGAACGATCTGGTTATCACCGTCAACGAAATCCGAAGCCGGGTGGGAATGCGGGGCCTCGACATGAACGAAGCCAACAAAAATATCGACTGGTATCTTGAGTCCAAAGAGTACGGCTATCCCAACGTGACCGGCGCCAACAAGGGCGTCATTCTGGAAATCCGCCGCGAACGGGCCGTCGAGCTGATCCAGGAGGGTTTCCGCCTTCAGGATCTGTATCGCTGGAAAGCCGGCTATTGCATCGACCAGGCCATTTCCGGCATGTATTTCCCGGGCCCCGGCGAATACAAGCTTGCGGGCAAAGAAACGGCCGATCTGATTCTCTATGCGGCAGGAAGCACCAAACCCCAAGCCGGCGAAGGAGTTTCGGTATACGAACTCGGTTCGGACATCATTCTCTCCGAGGGGAACAAAGGCTATGTCTACTATCACAAAACCGTAGAGAATCAGCGCCCTGGGTTCAACGAGGAACGCGATTACCTCTACCCGATTCCCAGCGGCGAGCGTTCGCTCAACCCGAACCTCACGCAGAATCCGGGATGGAGCGACGGACTCGATTTTTAAGTCGGAAATAACCTAAAAAACAAGATTATGAGATTTGTAAAATATATGACAGCCCCGATCCTCATGGCGGCCCTGTGTTCCTTCTGGGGCTGCGACAAGGATGAGGACCACCTTTCCGAAGCTGTTCTGGCGAGCGCCAACACCTTGAATTTCGAAGCGGAAAGAGCGGCGGAAAAGATCATCACCATCTATGCCGACGCCGACTGGGTGACGGAAGTCCCCGACTGGGTGACGGTCACGCCCGACTCGGGAACCGGCGTCATGGACGTGACGGTTTCAGTGACCGACAACATGCGCGACGGCGCGGAGGACAACCCCCGCAAGGCCACCCTCGTCTTCAAGGGACGGACTCTTGCAAGCCGCGCACAGGTGCTCATCACGCAGAACGGAGACAAATACCGCGATGTGAAGGAGTACACGGCAGGTGAACTCGCCGCCCTGGCGGACGAAACGGTCATTTCCGTACCGTCGGCGATCGTCGTGGCCGTGACGACCAAAGGCTTCGTCATCAGCGACGACAAAAACACGGACAATATCTTCGTCTCGGACGCCACGACGGTTGCCGTCGGCGACAAGATTTCGCTCTTGGGCACCAAGTCGTCCGACTCGCAGAAACTCGCTACGGTAATCGACTGCGACGAGGTGACGGTTCTGTCCGGCGGAGCGGTGAACTACCCCGAACCGGAGGACATCAGCGCAAAGATCGACGACTACACCTCCTCCAAACGGGGCTACGTCACCGTCAAGGGCGTTTTCAACGGCAGCACCCTCACCGTTTCGGAGAACGCCAAGTACTCGGTCAGCGTCGTGGACGCACCGGCAAGTCTGGGCCTTTCCGCCCTGACCGGCCATATCGTAACCGTCACCGGCTACTACGCCGGTTTGGCCGAGCCTGTACAGCGCATCATGGCCACCGATGTCGAGGACAACGGCCTGAACGAGATCGTCTATTTCCTGGAGAACTTCGAATGGCTCGAACCGTGGTCCGTAGCAAGCGGTGTCGGCCAAACGGTCGAGACGGATAACCTCGATGCAAAAGCGACAGCGCTTACCTCCATAACTGTCGATGGAGTGACTGCATTCGACGCTGTCGAAAAACTCGGTTACAAGTTTATCTACGACAAGAACGACAACAAACGCATCTACCTCCAGCAGAACTACCTCAAATTCGGCAAGACCGGCAATCACGCAGGTATCATTCTTCCTCCGATAGACGGGGTTCCCGAAGCAAAGGACAATGTGACACTCTCGTTCGACTGGTGCGGAATGCGCCAGGGGTCCGGCAAGATCGACCCCGTCAATCTGATCGTCATCTTCGAGAACGGCAGCGACAAAGTGCAGATCGACATACCCGAACTGGGATGGGAGGATGGTCACAAGCTCGAATGGGTTCGCGCCGAAGTCAGCCTGAAGGGCATTACGGTCAACAAGGATACGAAGATCACCATTACGCAGACGCAGTGGGAAGTCGGAACAGCCAACCGCTGGTTCCTCGACAATATCAAAATATCCGAACCGATCAAACTCTGATAACAGGAACCCTGTAAAACGAAATCAGCCGTTGACCCGTGAGTCAACGGCTGATTTTTTTCAGCGGAGGCGCAAAAAAAACCGAAGTTTTCGCTCCGTTCCGCCGGCTACCGGCCCGCTCGCCGGAGGAAACACTCGATCGTGTTCTCCATCAGGCAGCAGATCGTCATAGGCCCGACGCCGCCCGGCACGGGCGTGATCACCGAGGCCTTGGGTTCGATGGCCGCGAAATCGACGTCGCCGCACAGTTTGCCCGTCTCCGGGTCGCGGTTCACCCCCACGTCGATCACCACGGCGCCCGGCGACACCATCTCCGCCGTGACGAACTTCGGCCGACCGATGGCCACCACCAGAATCTCCGCCCCGCGCGTCACTTCGGCGAGGTTGCGCGTACGACTGTGGGCCATCGTCACCGTAGCGTTCGCGTCCAAGAGCAGTTTAGACACGGGAAGCCCCACGATATTGCTGCGGCCGATCACCACGGCGCGCTTGCCGGCGATCTCCACGCCTGCGGCCCGCAGCATCTTGAGAATGCCTTTCGGGGTGCAGGGGAGCGTGCAGGGCTGTTTCTGCCACAGCGCCGCAACGTTCAGGGGATGGAAGCCGTCGACATCCTTCTGTTTGTCGATGGCGGCGATCACCTTGTCCTCGTCGATATGTTTCGGAAGGGGCAGCTGGACCAGAATGCCGTCCACCTCGTCGTCGAGGTTCAGGGCCGTGATGATGTCCAGCAGTTCGGCCTCGGAAACGGACTCGGGCTTTCGGATCGTGGTATTGCGAATGCCCACCTCGGCCGAAGCCTTGGCCTTGCCCGTCACATAGCTCACGCTGCCGGGGTCCTCGCCCACGAGGATGACAACCAGATGGGGCACACGGCCGTATTTCGCGGGGAAGGTCTTCACCTCGTCCGCCATTTCAAGTTTCAGTTTCGCTGAAAGTTCTTTTCCGCTGATTATTTTTGCCATATATCGCTCGTATTATCTTTCCAAATCGTCGAAAGCCCGGTGGCCGATGTCGGTGCGGTGGAACAGATTGTCGCAGTCGATGCGGGCCACGTCGGCCAACGCATTCCTCCGCGCTTCGGCCAGGTCCCTGCCCTTGCCCACCACGAACAGCACGCGGCCTCCGTTGGTGAGAATCCGGTCGCCGTCGGCCCGGGTCCCCATGTGATAAACAGCCCCTTCGACGCGGTCCAGGCCCTTGATTTCGTGTCCTTTTTCGTAGTCGCCCGGATAGCCCTTCGAGGCCAGCACGATGCCCAGCGCGGCGAAATCGTGCCACTCCAGCTGCGTATCGCGGCCCTCGGCCACGGCACAGAAGATGTCGACGATGTCGCTCTTCAGGCGCGGCAGCACCACCTCGGTCTCGGGATCGCCGAAACGGGCGTTGAACTCGATGACCTCGATACCCCGCGCAGTCTTCATCAGTCCGCCGTAGAGCACGCCCTCGAAGGGACACCCCTCGGCGATCATCGCGTCGGCCACGGGCTGCATGATCTTCTCCAGGGCATAGCGTTCGTCCTCCGCCGTCACGAACGGCAGGGGCGAATAGGCGCCCATACCGCCCGTATTGGGACCCTCATCGCCGTCGTAGGCGCGCTTGTGGTCCTGCGCCAGCGCCATCGGCCACACCTTGTGTCCCGAAACGAAGCACATGAACGAAAACTCGGGACCTTCGAGGTAATCCTCGACGACCACCTTGCCCTCGCCGAACTTGTCGTCGAGCAACATATCCCGCAACGCCGCTTCGGCCTCGGCCATCGTCTGGGCGATCACCACGCCTTTTCCGGCGGCCAGCCCGTCGTATTTCAGCACCGCGGGCAGAGGACGCCCCTGCACATAGGCCAGCGCCCCGGCATAGTCGGTGAATGCGCGGAATCCGGCTGTCGGGATGGCATATTTAGCCATCAGCCGTTTGGCGAACTCCTTCGACGACTCGATGCGCGCCGCAGCCTTCGTCGGACCGAAGATGCGCAGCCCCGCGGCCCTGAAGCAGTCGACGACACCCGCCGCCAGCGCCACTTCGGGACCCACGACCGTGAGGCCGATGCCCCGCTCCGCGGCAAAGTTACGCAGGCGTTCCACCTCGGTTTCACGAATGGCCACGCACTCGGCCTGCCGGGCGATGCCCGCATTCCCGGGTGCGCAGTAAATTTTTTCGACCTGCGGCGAACGCGACAGCGCGTCGACAATGGCGTGTTCGCGGCCACCCCCGCCTATAACCAGTACCTTCATAAACAAAATTCCTTTTTATCGCAGAACAAACTCCGCAGATTCCGGCACTTTTTTCCGCAAAAAGTGCCACAAAAACTCTCCGACGATACCTCCGCCTGCCCGAAACGGTCTAACGCTGGCTTCGGGCGACTATTCGCGGGTTTGTAAACAAACCGTCCCCTCCGCTCGCGCTTTTAGCCCGTCCCTTGCCAACGGCTCCGGTATCCGGTCGGATTTCTGTACTACCCAAAAATGGTAACGCCGGTGATACTAATGCTTGAAGTGCCTCTCACCGGTGAATACCATGGCGATGCCCTTCTCGTCGGCCTTCCGGATCGAATCCTCGTCGCGGACCGAACCGCCGGGCTGCACGATCGCCGTCACGCCGTACTCGGCGGCCAGCGTCACGCAGTCGTCGAAGGGGAAGAAACCGTCCGACGCCAGCACGAGACCCTCGGTGACGCCTGCGGCATGCGCCTGCTTCAGGGCGATCTCCACCGAGCCGATGCGGTTCATCTGTCCGGCGCCGACGCCCAGCGTCCGGCCGTCCTTCACCGCCACGATAGCGTTCGACTTCACGTGTTTGACGATATGCCAGCCGAAATTGAGGTCCTCCATCTGCTCCGCAGCGGGCTTCGCCTTCGTGACGCACATATCGGCCGTAACGGCCTTCGTCGCCACGTCGAGGTCCTGCACCAGCAGGCCGCCGTTGACGCTCACATACTGTTTCGGGTCCACGTCGCCCTTGTCCATGCTGACCTCGAGCAGGCGCAGGTTCTTCTTCGCCGAGAGCACTTCGAGCGCCCCCTCGTCGAATTTCGGGGCCATGATGATTTCGAGGAAGATCGGCTTCATCAGCTCGGCCGCCTCGCGCGTCACCGTGCAGTTCGTCGCCACGATGCCGCCGAAGATCGACACCTTGTCGGCCTCATAGGCCTTCGTCCATGCCTCGACGACATCTTTGCCCGTCGCGGCGCCGCAGGGATTCATGTGCTTGAGGCCCACGCAGAACGGCTTGTCGAACTCGCGCACGATGCACAGCGCGGCGTTGGCGTCCTGGATATTGTTGTACGACAACTCCTTGCCGTTGAGCTGTCTGGCGAATGCCAGCGAATAGGGCACCTCCTTCCCCTCGCGGTAGAATTTGGCCGACTGGTGGGGGTTTTCGCCGTAGCGCAGCGACTGCACGAGGTCGAACTCGAGGAAAAGCTTCTCGTTCAGACCCGCCTGCGCGCGCATATAGGCGGCGATCATCGCGTCGTACTCGGCGGTATGCGTATAGGCTTTGGCCGAGAGCTTCAGGCGCGTGGCCTTTTCGGTATTGCCGCCGGCGCGAATCTCGTCCAGAATCGCGTCATAGTCCGCGGGGTCGCACACCACCGTCACGTCGGCCCAGTTCTTGGCCGCCGAGCGAAGCATCGAAGGTCCGCCGATGTCGATGTTCTCGATGGCGTCCTCCATCTTCACGCCGGGTTTCGAAATCGTCTCCCGAAACGGATAGAGGTTCACGCAGACCATGTCGATGAACTCGATATGATTATCCTTCAGGGCTTTCAGATGCTCCGGATCGTCGCGGCGGGCCAGCAGTCCGCCGTGCACGTTGGGATGCAGGGTCTTGACGCGGCCGTCGCAGATCTCGGGGAATCCCGTCACGTCGCTGATGTTGATTACCTCCACGCCGCTGTCGGCCAGGAGCTTCATCGTACCGCCCGTGGCGATCACCTCCCAGCCCAGAGTCCGCAGCCCTTTGGCAAACTCCACGACACCGGTCTTGTCACTTACACTAATTAATGCGCGCATTATTCGATCAGTTTTTTAATAGTTTCAATGTATAACGGATATTCCACGGCATGAATCATCGCTTCCAGTTCCCCGATGTCATCGCCCTCGTAGGGAAAGGCCCGCTGGGCGATGATGCGTCCGCCGTCCAGCTCGGCGTCGACGTAATGGATCGTCACGCCGAAGACCTTGACGCCGTATTCCAGCGCCTGCTCGATGGCATGCGCCCCGCGGAAGGCCGGCAGCAGCGAGGGGTGGATGTTGATGATCCGCCCGCCGTAGGCCCCCAGCAGCACGTCGCCCACAATGCGCATATAGCCCGCCAGGCAGACCAACTCCGCGCCCGCGGCATCCAGCCGCGCGACGATCTCCCGCTCGTAGTCGGCCTTCGAGGCATATTGCTTCGGCGCGAAGACGAACGCCCCGACCCCGTGAGCGGCAGCCCTTTCGACCACCTTCGCACCGGGTTTGTCGCAGACCATCAGCACCACTTCGGCATCCAGCACGCCCCGCTCGCAGGCCGTGACGATGGCTTCGAAGTTCGTGCCGCTGCCGCTGGCGAAAACCGCAAGGCGCCGCATCCCTCTATCGGATGACGACACCCTCGGTGTCGGTTACGCGTCCGATGACCGTGGCACGCTCGCCCTGCTCTGTGAGGATGCCGATGGCCTTCTGCGCCTCGGCGGCATCGAGGGCGAGGACCATGCCGATGCCCATGTTGAAGATGTTGAACATCTCGCGGTGGGCCACCTTGCCGTACTTTTCGAGGAAGCGGAACACGGGCAGAATCTCCCATGCCCCCTCTTCAATTTCGAGTCCCTGCCCGTCGTGCAGGATGCGGGGAATGTTCTCGTCGAATCCGCCGCCCGTGATGTGGCTGATGCCGTGTACGTCGCAGTTGCGGATCACCTCCAGCACCTGCTTGACATAGATTTTGGTCGGCTTGCCCTGCCCCTGCTTCATGCGTTCGATCAGCCCGCAGCCCTTATCTGTGTCCAACTCGGATAGAAGCTTGACGGCTTTTTCATGTCCGCAGTTCAAGTCCTCCTGAATTTCGTCCAGCGTGTAAAATATGTAGACACGCCCGGCGTCATCATACCAGCTATTCCGTGCAGACAAGCCCATCCGGTCAAGCAGGAGGCCGTACAGCAGCTTTGCGTCCGTGGAGATTTTCTTGAATTGCTGTCCTGTGACAAGCTGGCGGGGAATGCGGTAAAAAGAAAATTGGCTGCTTTCATCGCCGTAATAATAGTCGAATGCAGTTGAAATACTCACACACGATTACCTCCTATGATAATAAAAAAGCACACTCTGCCGAGCGTGCTTTTGGATGCGAACATATCGTCCGAAATCTTCATTTTTCAACATTCCTTTACCCCGATGCGAACTGTATCTCCTCCATTGTGTTGACATCTCACAGATAGGCGGGGTATAATAGGGAAAAATAGCTTGGTTATCGCAGGATGCTTGCTTCTTGGCTTGTACCGTGAAGAATTGAACAAGGCCATATACTTTTTTCGCTTTTCTCCGACAATATCTGATTATTGTCGGCAGTTTCCTGTGTGGTTTGTGGTGCATAGAACTGCACCGTTTGGGAGAGCGCTGCGTTCGCATCGCAGAGGTCGAGGGTTCGATCCCCTTCGAGTCCACCAAAAGAAAATGCGACTTGTTTCGACA
>OGYF01003376.1_pt1 | contig 10954 bp, 10 predicted proteins | sample 1576451 | NCBI WGS metagenome assembly OGYF01 (sample SAMEA3541505, study PRJEB24748) | human gut metagenome | biome: human gut; feature: human-associated habitat; material: faeces | place: China | collected 2012 | reverse complement strand
GGCCGCGTTCATCCGACAGCGTTGTGATATAGCCGCGCGGCTTATAAAGCATCAGATAGACGTGCTCCGGCGGAGGCGGGATGGGAACGCCATCGACCGCAATGGTCCGGCAGTCCGGCTCCGCCGATGCGCCAAGCGCACACGGCACCCCGTCCACCGTGACCCGGCCCTGCCGGATCAGTTCCTCCGCTGCGCGCCGCGAGGCAACGCCGCGCGCAGAAAGGATCTTCTGAATTCGTTCCCTCATCGGTACACTCTCCCCAGAGCAGCGGGATGCGCGCGATGCAGCGCGTCCCGAGAAATACGCCGCCCTCTCCGGCGGGTTCGCCGGGCGTTCCGGCAGAAAAGGCCACACGCGGCCAGAGCGGCCGTACGGTAACGGTTTCCCCGTCGCGCAGCGCATAAGTGACGGACTCCCCTGCCATAAGCGCAGCGCTTCCGCCGTACAGCAGCGGCACGGACGCGACGCACGCCCCGGCCTTCACCGCTTCACGCTCGGAAAAGGCGGCAAACGCCTCGTCATACAGGCAGGCATGATCCTGCCAGTCATCCGGCGCACACAGCGTGACGGCAATGAGCCGCCGCCCGTTCCGTTCCACGGCGCTGACGAGCGTCCGCCCGGCTGCGCGGGTATAGCCCGTCTTCACGCCGATCGCGCCGTCCAGAGACCACAAAAGGCGGTTGTGGTTCGTAAAGCTGCGCCCCTCGATCGTGATCTGCCGCGTGGCGACGACCTCGGCAAAGGCCGGGACCTGCAGCGCGGCGCGCGTCAGGCGCGCAAGGTCGAGCGCCGTGGAATAGTGCTCTGGCGCGTCCAGACCGTTCGGGTTCGTAAAATGGGTGTCCCGCAGGCCAAGCTCCCGTGCCCGTCCGTTCATGGCCTCCACAAAGGCCCCGATCGAGCCGCTGTGCGCCAGAGCCAGCGCGACGGCGGCATCGTTGCCGGAGTGCAGCAGCAGGCCGTAGAGCAGAGCGCGGACCGTGAGCTGCTCCCCCGCCTTGAGATAGAGCGAAGAGCCTTCGATCCCGACTGCCTCCTGCGGCACGGTGACAACGGCATCCGGATCGCAGTCCTCCGCGATGAGCAGACCCGTCATGATCTTTGTCGTGCTGGCGATGAGCGCGTGCTCTGAAGCATTGCGTGCAAAGCAGACCTCTCCGGTGTCCGCGTCCAGCACGGCGGCGCGGCAGGCCGACAGGGCCGACGCGCACGGAGACAAAAGGGCGGCAGCGATCAGAAGCGCCGCCGCCCGGAGCATTCGTTTCATTCTTCCTCACCGGGCCTAGTATGCCCGGTGAGGCGCGGTTCATGCGAGGTCGACGTCGACCTTTTTCTCCGCGCGGTACTGCGAGATCATCTCGTTGATGCGGTCGACCAGCTCCGGGATCTGCTCGATGAGGCGGTCAGCCGTCGAGGTCGCAGGCTCAGTGATCGGGAGCATACGCACCCGCTCGCCCTGCAGCACCAGAAAGGCAACCGGGACGATCTTCACGCCGCAGCCCGCACCGCCGCCGAACGGGAGTGCAGAGGCGGCTGCCTTCGGCTTGAGGTCGCTGCCGCCGGAAGCCATGGCAAAGCTGATCTTGGAGATCGGGATGAGCGTCGTGCCGTCGCCCGTGGAAATGGGCGTACCGACCACGGTGTTGGCATCGACCATCTCGCGCACCTTCGCCATAGAGGCGCCGAGAAGCTCCGAAACATTCTGACTCATGATTCTGTTTCCTCCTCCTGCTGCGGCAGTTCCTGTTTGCCGAACTGCATTTTTTCGATCTCCGGCAGCTCGTCCAGCGATTCCAGACCGAACGTGCGCAGGAAATCCGGTGTCGTGCGATACAGAATGGGCCGTCCGGGCACATTCAGCCTGCCGCACTCCTCAATGAGGTGCTTATTGAGCAGCGCGCCGACGGAATAGGCACTGTCGACGCCGCGGATCTGCTCGATGTAGGCCCGCGTTGCGGGCTGATAATAGGCAATGACCGTCAGGGTCTCCAGCTGTGCGGACGAAAGCCGGGGCGGCTTGCGTGTTTCCAGTGCTCGGGTCACATAGGAGGACATCTCCCCCGAGGAGCACATCTGATAGGCGTGCTCGAGGCGCAGGATGCGAATGCCGCGCCGCTCGTAGGACAGGCGGTCCATCAGCGAACGCACGGCCTGCTCGGCCTCGTCCGGGTCGCATTCAGCGGCCATGGCAATGCGTTCGAGCTCGACCGGCTCGCCCGCCGCAAACAGGATGGCCTCAGCTACCCGTTCCAGCTCCGTCTGTTCCATGTTCTACCCTTTCCTCCGGCATTTTGCAAAAGCGGATGTTCAGATCGTCGTCGCCGTCCTCCAGCTTGACGGAATGCACGCGGCAAAGCTCCAGTACGGCGAGGAACGTCGCAACGATCTCGCTGCGAGAGCGGCTGCCGCGGAACAGCGCGCGGAATTTCTCCACGCCGCGCATCAGCAGCTGCTTGAGGACCTGTGCGGCCTTTTTTGTCACGGGATACGGCTCTAAGCCGACGATGCCCTGAAAATTCGAGAGCTTCGGCGGCAGACGCCGCTCGCTGCGCTCTGCCATGGCCGCCATGGCGCGCAGAAGATCCTGCGGCTCGTGGCGGTAGCGATAGGTCGCGTCCGGACGGAGCGGCTGCGGCGCATGCGGAAAAAAACCGTTGCCGATGTCGCTGCGCGGCTCAAGGAAGGCCACAGCCGTGCGGATCTGCTCATAGGCCTCCGCACGCTGCTTTTCCTCGAGGGAGCGGATAAGAAGCTCCATCTCGCTCATGGCCTCCTCACGCTCGGCGGCAGAGAGCAGCATCTTTGTTTTGATGAGCATGAGATGGGATGCCATGGCGATGAATTCGCTGGCGATCTCCATATCCAGCCGCTTCATCTCGTCGAGATAGGCCAGATACTGCTCCAGAATGGACGTGATGCTGACGTCCTGGATCTCGATCTTGTTTTTGCTCAGCAGAAGCAGGATGACGCTCAGCGGACCGTCAAAATCTGCGGGCAGCTCATCGCGCGTGTGCATGACGCCCGCAAGATGATAGGTTGGTTCTTCCATGCGCCTCCGGCTCCTTTCACTTTAGAGTATACCATTATTTTAGGAAAATGGCAACCCACAATCCTTAGCCGACCGCGTCAAATATGGCGCGCACAAGGGCCTCGCGGCCGGTCCCCTTCTCTGCGGAGAACGGCAGCAGCGGTGTCTGCTCGCCCAAACGCAGCGTTTCGCGGATGCAGGCAAGGTTCGGCTCGATCTCGCGTGCCTTCAGCTTATCGAGCTTGTTGGCAACGACGAGGAACGGCCGCCCGGTGCTGCGGAACAGGTCCGCCATGACGCAGTCGAGCTTCGTCGGTGCGTGGCGGGCATCGACGATCATCACGCCGAGGGCGATGGGCTCCGGCTCGGCAAAATAGGCCTCCATGAGCTTGCCCCAGCGTTCCTTTTCCGATTCAGCGACCTGCGCATAGCCATATCCCGGCAGATCGACGAAGTGCGCCTTGCCGTCCACGCGGAAATAGTTGATGTGGACGGTCTTGCCCGGCTTCTGACCGACGCGCGCAAAATTTTTGCGCTGCAGCACGCAGTTCAGCACGGAGGATTTGCCGACGTTTGATTTTCCGGCAAAGGCGATCTGCGGCAGGCCGTCGTGCAGGAACGCACCGGCCTGCGCCGCAGATTTTACAAATTCCACTCGCTGTAAATTCATCATTGGCGGATCCCCTGATTCGGCTGGGCCGTGTCATGCTGCGCGACCGGGAGGACGCGCTCCGTGGTCTTGCGCACCGCAGGCTCCTCCTGCACGGGGCGGACGAGCGCGGCGTCCAGCACGGCGTCGGCATGATCGACGAGCAGGAAGTTGAGCGCGCGGCGCACCGTCTGGTCGATCTCCTGCAGATCCTTTTCGTTCTCGTGCGGAATAATGACGGTCTTGACGCCGTGGCGCAGCGCTGCCATGGTCTTCTCCTTCAGGCCGCCGATGGGAAGCACGCGGCCGCGGATGGAGATCTCGCCCGTCATGGCGATATCACGGCGGACCGGCGTCCCGCTGAGCGCGGAGGCCAGCGCCGTGCATACGGCGATACCGGCAGACGGGCCGTCCTTCGGCACGGCACCCTCCGGGAAGTGGACATGGATATCGCGCGTCTTGTAGAAGTCGGACGGGATGTGCAGCTGCTCAGCACGCGTGCGCAGATAGCTCACGGCCGCCTGCACGGACTCCTTCATCACATCGCCGAGGTTTCCGGTCAGGATGAGCTTGCCGCTGCCGTCCATGACATTGCACTCGACCTCGAGAGTCTCACCGCCGACGGAAGTCCAGGCAAGGCCGGTCACAAGACCGATCGGATCGGTCTCCGGCAGCTTATCCGGCAGGATGCGGCGCGGGCCGAGGAAGCTCTCCAGATTCGTGCCCGTCACGGTCACGCGGCGCGGGGCCTCGTCTGAAAGGAGCTGCACGGCGCATTTGCGGCAGAGCTCCCCGAGCTTGCGCTCGAGATTGCGCACGCCGGATTCGCGCGTGTAGCAGCGGATGATCTCGCGCAGGGCATCGTCCGTCACGCGGACCTGCGATTTCTTCAGGCCGTTTTTCGCGAGCTGGCGCGGCAGCAGATGGTCGCGCGCGATGCTGCGCTTCTCCTCGTCCGTATAGGAGCCGAGCTCGATGACCTCCATACGGTCGAGGAGCGGACGCGGGATGGTGTCGGCCGTGTTGGCCGTCGTGATGAACATGCACTCGCTCAGGTCGAACGGAATTTCGAGGAAATTATCCCGGAACGTTGCGTTCTGCTCCGCATCGAGCACCTCGAGCAGGGCGGATGACGGATCGCCGCGGTAATCGCTGCCGAGCTTGTCGATCTCATCGAGCAGCAGGAGCGGATTGTGCGTTCCTGCCTGCTGCATGGCAGTCAGGATGCGGCCGGGCATCGCGCCGATATAGGTCTTGCGATGGCCGCGGATCTCGGCCTCGTCGTGCACGCCGCCGAGCGAGATGCGCGCGAGCTTCCGGTTCAGGGCGCGGGCCACGCTCATGGCGATGGACGTCTTGCCGACGCCCGGAGGGCCGATGAGGCAGATGATCTGCCCCGGCTGCTCCGGGGCAAGCTGACGCACGGCAAGGATCTCCAGAATGCGCTCTTTGACCTTTTCGAGGCCGAAATGGTCCTCATCGAGGATGCGGCGGGCGACGCGGATGTCCGTGCGCTCGCGCGTGCGGGTATTCCACGGCAGTTCGAGAGCGACGTCGAGGTAATTGCGGATGACGCTGGCCTCGGCGGAGCCATACGGCTGCTTTTCCAGCCGCTGCAGCTCCTTGTGGAGCTTCTCGTCGGCCTCCTGCGGCAGGTGGAGCTTCTCGATCTTCTCGCGGTATTCATCGATCTCCGCGTCCTCGTCGTTTTCGCCGAGCTCGCCGCGGATGACTTTGAGCTGCTCACGCAGATAATAATCGCGCTGGCCCTTGTCGATGCTCTGCTGCGTCTTCTCCTGCAGCTGGGCCTCGAGGCGCAGGACCTCCAGCTCCCGCGCAAGCAGGCGGTTCGCCGTTTCCAGACGGCGCACCGGCGCAAGCTGGGACAGAACGCGCATTTTTTCCTTATAGTCATAGGATGCCGCCTGCGCCGTCATGTCGGCCGCAGAGCCGGGATCCTTTTCGGACAGCAAATGGAGCATGATGTCCTGCATCGGGCGCTGCGACAGCTCCGCATATTCGCCGAACAGCTCGATGGCCTGCCGAAGCAGGGCCTCCGTGCGCGGCGTAATGCTCGGCGTCTCCTCCTCGGGGATCGACTCGACGCGCGCCATCATGCAAGGCGCCGTCTGCAGCATCTGCGTGGCACGGGCGCGGTATTCGCCCTGCACCAGCACACGCACGGTGTCGCCGGGGATCTTCAGGACCTGCAGGACATGGGCGACCGTGCCGATCTCATAGAGATCACCGAAGCCGGGATCATCCTGCTCGATCTCCTTCTGGGTCACCAGAAAAATGTGCTGGTCGGCGTTCATCGCCGCCTCCAGCGCGCGAACGGACTTCTCCCGCCCCACATCAAAGTGCATGGTTGCCTGCGGAAAAAGGACCAGCCCGCGCATGGCGAGCACCGGCATCCGTTCAGACAAAATCAGTTCGTTCATAGTTCTCCTTCCTCCCCGCCGGATGCGGGGACGGACCACAAAAGGGGCGCACAGACACCCAAGTGTCCGCAACGCCCCCTTCTGTGTCTTGTTATCCTGCGCTCGGACGCTTCCGGCGCGCAGCGCCGGCCTTGTGCCGGATCTCCGGCTCGCTTCCGTCCTCCACGCAGGCGCGTGTGATCAGGACCTCGGAAATCGTGGGATCCGAGGGAATGTCATACATGACCTTCGTCATCACGCTCTCCAGCACGGCGCGCAGACCGCGCGCACCGATCTTGCGGTCGATGGCCTTCTGCGCAATGGCGTCGAGCGCCGCATTTTCAAATTCCAGCGTCACGTTGTCCAGCTCGAGCAGCTTGCGGTACTGGCGGCACAGCGCGTTCTTCGGTTCGGTCAGGATGCGCACGAGCTCTTCCTTCTTCAGGCTGCCGAGGGTCGTGACGACCGGCAGACGGCCGACCAGCTCCGGGATGATGCCGAATTTCAGAAGATCGTGCGGCTGCACCTGCCGGAACAGCTCGCCGACGTCCTGCTCCTTCCGGCTCTTCAGCTCTGCGCCGAAGCCGAGGCTGCTGCGGTCCACGCGGCGCTCGATGATCTTGTCGAGGCCGTCAAAGGCGCCGCCGCAGATGAAGAGGATGTTCGTCGTGTCGATCTGGATGAACTCCTGCTGCGGGTGCTTGCGGCCGCCCTGCGGCGGCACGTTCGCCGTCGTGCCCTCGAGAATTTTCAGCAGTGCCTGCTGCACGCCCTCGCCGGACACGTCGCGCGTGATGGAGGTGTTCTCGCTCTTGCGGGCGATCTTATCCATCTCGTCGATATAGATGATGCCGCGCTCCGCCAGCTCAACGTCGAAGTCTGCCGCCTGCAGCAGGCGCAGGAGAATGTTCTCGACATCCTCGCCGACATAGCCCGCTTCGGTGAGCGTGGTCGCATCGGCGATGGCGAACGGAACGTTCAGGATTTTGGCGAGCGTCTGCGCAAAGAGCGTTTTGCCGCAGCCCGTCGGGCCGATGAGCAGGATATTGCTCTTCTGCAGCTCCACATCGGAGTCGCCGCCGTAGAAAATGCGCTTGTAATGGTTATACACCGCCACGGACAGGGCGATCTTCGCCTCATCCTGACCGATGATATAACTGTCCATATATTCCTTGATCTCTTTCGGCGTGGGCAGATGATCGGGAACGGCCAGCTCGGAGCTGCCGGTCTCATACATCTCCTCGTGCAGGATCGTGCTGCACAGCTCCACGCATTCGTTGCAGATATAGGCATTCGGCCCGGACATGATCCGCTTGACCTGTGCCTGTGTCTTGCCGCAGAAGGAGCATCGGATGAGTTTTTCTGCCAAATTTACTTCCTCCTCTGGGCTTTAGCGCTGATAGATCACCTTATCCACAATGCCGTATTCCTTCGCCTGCTCGGCCGTGAGGAAATGGTCGCGCTCGCAGTCGCGGGCGACCTCTTCAACGGGTCTGCCGGTGTTCTTCGCCAGAATTTCATTCAGACGGCGCTTCACATCCGCGATGCGCTGGGCGTGGATCTCGATATCCGTGACCTGACCCTGCGCGCCGCCGGACGGCTGATGGATCATGATCTCGGCGTTCGGCAGGGCGAGGCGCTTGCCCTTCGTGCCGGACGACAGCAGGAATGCACCCATGGACGCAGCCATGCCGATGCAGATCGTGGAAACATCGCACTTGATATACTGCATGGTGTCGTAAATCGCAAGTCCGGCCGTTACCACGCCGCCCGGGCTGTTGATGTAGAACTGAATGTCCTTGTCGGGGTCCTGCGCCTCCAGATAGAGAAGCTGGGCGACGATCAGGCTGGCGGTCGTGTCGTTGACCTCCTCCGACAGGAAGATGATGCGGTCGTTCAGAAGGCGGGAGAAAATGTCATAGGAACGCTCTCCGCGGCTCGTCTGCTCGACGACATAGGGAACCAAACTCATAATCATGCTCCTTTCTGCGTGCATTCCCGCCGGGGTCACCGGCGGGAGTGCGGATCGCCTGCCGCAGCAGGAATCAGAAACATTCTAACCGCTTTGCAGGCGGATTATTCCTCGGAGGCAGGAGCCTCTTCGGCGGCCTCAGGGGCCTTGGGTGCAACGGCGACAGCGGAGTCGGCGATGAGACGGGCAGCCTTGCGCAGCTTGAGATCGCTCTTCAGGCCGTCGGCGTTCAGGGCCTTCTTGACGTCGTCCAGCTCCATCTTGTAGCTCTCGGCGAGCTTCTTGTATTCTTCCTCGCACTCTTCCTCGCTGACCTCGATGTTCTCAGCGGCAGCAACGGCGTCCAGCAGGACGTTCGTGCGGACAGCGGCCTGAGCGGACGGGCGCAGGCTGTTTCGGATGGCGTTCATGTCGCCGCCCATCATCTGGGCATAGGCCTGCAGGGAAGCGCCCTGGGAGCGGAGCTCATAGTCCATGCGCTCCATCTCCTGATCGAGCTCCTCGTCGATCATGCTGTCGGGGATCTCGACGGTCATGTTGGCGGCAGCCTTCTCGACGGCGGCGTTCTCGAACGCGTGGTCGATTCCGGCCTGCTTCTCGTCGCGGATGCGCTTCTCGATGTCGGCGCGCAGCTCGGCGACGGTGTCGAACTCAGAGACGTCCTTGACAAACTCGTCGTCCTTCTCGGGAACGACGGTCTCCTTGACCTCATGGACCTTGACCTTGAAGACGACAGGCTTACCGGCAAGCTCCTCGGCGTGATAGTCAGCCGGGAACGTGACGTCGATGTCCTTCTCCTCACCGGCGCTCATGCCGGCGACCTGCTCCTCAAAGCCGGGGATGAAGGTGTGGGAACCGAGCTTCAGCTCGTAGTTCTCGCCCTTGCCACCTGCAAAGGCCTTGCCGTTCTCAAAGCCCTCGAAGTCGATCACGGCGGTGTCCCCCTCCTGTGCCGGGCGGTCGACCGTGGTGATGCGGGCAACGTTCTGGGCCATGCGGTCCAGCTCGGCCTCGACCTCGGACTCCTTGACCTCGACCTCGGCCTTCTCGATCTCGAGATTCTTATATTCGCCAAGCTCAGCAACGGGATACAGATCCGTCACGATCGTCAGTGTGACGGCGCCGTCGTCGGCGATGTCCATCTTGGAAACGCTTGGGCGGCCGACGGGACGGATGTCCTGCGTCAGGACGGCATCCTTGTAGATATCCGGGAACATATCCTCGACAGCGTCCTCAAAGAAGACATGCTTGCCATAGGCAGCCTCGATGACCATACGCGGAGCATGACCCTTGCGGAAGCCGGGGATCATGATATCCTTGCGGTACTTCAGATAGGCGCGGTTCAGGGCAGGCTCCAGCTCCTCACGGGTCAGTTCCACCGTAACGGATGCGCGGGTCGCTTCTTTCTCTACGCTTTTGACATTCATTTCTAACATCCTCCTATGTGCTGCGCCGGTCGGCGCGCATTGATACCTTGATGAATCCGCACTATTTTATCAGACTATTCACAAAAAAACAAGTCGATTTTGTGAATTTTCGGTTTTTCCGCAGGAAAATTACAGGGAAAATATTCAGCGAAGCCGGATCGGGGCAAAATTCGTATAATCCGCAGCGCAGAGCCGGTAGGTCACGCCGTGGTGCACGCCCTCGATGGCAAGGCGGTGGCTGCTGCCGTGCAGGTGGCCGTAGCAGCATTCCTTCACGCCGTAGCGCTCGAGGAGCGCCAAAATTTCCGGGCATTCGTAGCCGCGGTAGCGCGGCGGATAGTGCAGAAAGCACAGCTTTTCTGGCGTATCTCCCGCCGCGCGGAGCGAGGCCTCCAGACGCAGCAGCTCCCGCTTGAAAATTTTATCGTTATGACTGCCGTCCGGCGCGTCCTCTTCAAAGAACCAGCCGCGCGTGCCGGTCAGGGCGATGCCGTTATAGAAATAGCAGTTGTTATTCAGCAGATACAGGTCCGGAAAGCCGTTTTCCTCGCAGAAGCGGTAGAATTTCGCGGCCGTCGTCCACCAGTAGTCATGATTTCCCTTGACGATGATCTTCCGCCCCGGAATGGCGGCGATCATGGCAAAATCCTCGCGCGCGCCGTTCAGGTCCAGCGCCCAGGACAGGTCCCCGAGCAGGACGGTCGTGTCCTCCGGCCCGATGACGGACAGGCCTTCGCGGAGCTTGTCCACATAGCCGACCCACGCGCCGCCGAAGACGTCCATCGGCTTGTCGCTGCCGAGGGAAAGATGCAGGTCTCCAATCGCGTAAAGGGCCATCCCTCACGCTCCTTTCATTGCAGCAGTTGCAGAAGGTTCCGGAAAAAGATCCGGTCGAGCAGGTCCGCGGGATAGCCCGCAGCCTGTAAATACGCATAAAACGAAGCCCACGAAGAGACGTCCGTAAAGCCGCGCGCCAGCTCGTCGCAGCCGTCGAGGTCGCCGCCGAGGGCCACATGGTCCTCGCCGCAGAGCGTGAGCATGTGCTCGAGATGGGCGCGCAAAGTGTCAAAGTCTGCCTTCCCGCCGAGGAACGGCGGATAGAGGTTCAGGCCGACCGTGCCGCCGGTCTGCGCCAGCGCGCGCAGCTGATCGTCCGTCAGGTTCCGCGTGCAGCCGCACAAAGCGCGGGAGTTGGAATGGCTGGCCAGAATGGGGGCCTGCGTGCAGTCCATGAGCTGCCAGAACGCAGCTTCGGACAGATGACTCACATCGATCCGCAGACCGAGCCGCTGCGCCTCCCGGACAAAGTCGCGCCCACGCGGCGTCAGGCCATGCGCGGAGCCGTGCCAGCCCGCAAGCGCGTTGTCGGCATTCCACGTCAGCGTGAGCATGCAGAAGCCCTGCTCCCGCAGCCATTCGAGTCTGCCCGGTTCGCAGCCGATGACCTCGCAGCCCTC
>OGYF01003375.1_pt1 | contig 10957 bp, 7 predicted proteins | sample 1576451 | NCBI WGS metagenome assembly OGYF01 (sample SAMEA3541505, study PRJEB24748) | human gut metagenome | biome: human gut; feature: human-associated habitat; material: faeces | place: China | collected 2012 | reverse complement strand
GATGTAACGGATGTTGTCATACCTTTAAACTGTAACTTCTTTTATTTTATTGTTAGAATGTGTATGTCTATGTGAAGCCTTTCTGATTCCTTGTTTGTTTTTTAACTCATATAATATTAATAATATTTAATTTTATTCATTTTTCTATATATAAAGAGTGGATTATTTAAAATATATCTATATTTGTACTATGAATAATTTTATAAATGTAAACATTAATGTAATATCTATGAAAATTAGCCATGGATATTTTTAAAATATTTAATTGATATCTTGTTGACTTCTCGTCTTTTTTGAATAATAAATTCTAATTCTAAGTTATATCATTAATCTAATTAATTTATGAGAATTGGTAGGTTTTCACAAATGTTTTTATTGTTGGTTGTTTCCGGATGGGGAACTGTATGGGCTGCTCCTGAAAAGTCAGTGGATGCATCTATACTACAACAGTCTGCTAAAATTACCACTCAAGGTACAGTTGTTGACGCTCAAGGTGAGCCTTTGATAGGTGTAAGTATTCTTGAAGTTGGTACTACAAATGGTACGATTACGGATATTGATGGTAAGTTTACTTTACAAGTAACTTCTGGAGCTACACTTGAATTGTCTTATATAGGTTATAAGACACAACAGTTAAAAGCTGTATCAGATCTTGGAACTATTCAAATGTCTGATGATACTGAGGTCCTTCAGGAAGTAGTGGTGACTGCTTTGGGTATCAAGCGTGAAAAGAAAGCTTTGGGTTATGCCATTCAGGAAGTCAAAGGAGAATCTTTGGTTGAAGCCCGTGAAACAAACCTCGCTAATGCTTTGTCTGGTAAGATTTCGGGTGTACAGGTTATTCGTTCTAGTAATGGACCTGGTGGATCTTCAAAAATTCAGTTGCGTGGTGCAAACTCTGTGACAGGTACAAATCAGCCGTTGATTGTGGTTGATGGTGTTCCTATGGATAACTTTACCGGTGCAGATAATGCGGACTTTTATAATCCGTCTTTGGATATGGGTAATGGTCTTTCAGATATTAATCCGGAAGATATTGAATCAATGTCCGTTTTGAAAGGTGCTTCTGCTGCCGCACTTTATGGATCTCGTGCAGGTAATGGTGTTATTTTGATTACAACAAAAAAAGGTACTAAACGTGAAGGTTTAGGTATTACCATTTCTGGATCAGTTTCTGCAGAAACGATTTTCATGAATCCTAAGATGCAGAAATCATTTGGTCAAGGTGATAATGGTGCATATAATACAGAAACATCCAATAGCTGGGGACCTGCTATGGGAAGTGAATATACCTTCAACGGACAAAAACGCGTGATGCAGTATTATGATAACGTAGACGCATTTTTCAAGACTGGTCTTAATTTGACGGAAAGTATCTCTTTCTCTCAGCAGTATGATAAGACATCTATCTATGCGTCTTTGAACCGAATGGATGATTCAAGCAAGATTCCTGGAGCTACATTGGATCGTACAAACTTGACTTTGCGTGCTTTTTATACATTTGGTAAGGATGATCGCTGGAGTTTGGATGCAAAGGTACAGTATATCAATACGAATGCAGATAACCGACCAATGACAGGTTCAAACGATCAGAATATGTTCCGCACTATTTACCAGTTGCCTTCTTCAATGGATATTCGTGATTATAGCAATCCTTTGACTGATGAAGGTAAAATTAATTGGTATAATAATAGTGGAATGAACCCTTATTGGGCTGAACTGTATAATACGAACCATGATACTCGTAACCGTTTTTTGATGAATGCTTCTTTGAAGTATAAATTTACAGATTGGTTGAATGCGGAAATCAAAGCGGGTAGCGATATGTATAATACAGAAAGCAATAACAAACTATATGCTGGAAGTAATCGTAATAATGGTAACAGCCAATATAGCTTGGAAGAAAAGAAGTTTTATGAAAATAACTTCAGCTTTTTGATTAGCGCTCAGAAAGACCATTTGATTGATAAGTTTGGTGGTACAATGACTTTTGGTGGAAACTTGATGGAAAGAAAAACCACCGGCTTAAAAGGTGATGCAACCAAACTTACAGTTCCAAACTTGTTTAACTTGTTGAATAGTAGTAAGAATGACCGTAACTTTAAGGAAACTTACAATCACAAGAAAATTAATTCATTGTATGGTACATTGGGTATTAACTATGATGGATGGGTATTCTTGGATGCAACTTTCCGTAATGACTGGTCTTCAGCTTTGAGTAAGGAAAATCGTTCTTTCTTCTATCCATCAATTTCAGCTTCTTGGATTATCAGTGATATGGTTGGAAAAATGGATAAGATGATGCCGTCATGGTTTACTTATGCTAAAGTACGTGCTTCTTTTGCTCAAGTAGGTAATGATATGGATGCGTATCAGTTGTATAATTATTATGAAATATCTTCCGACCCTAATGGTAATACAACAGGTAAGCCTCTTGAAACTTATTATGATTCAACAGTGCAAAGTGAGTTGATTTCTTCATGGGAAGCCGGCTTGGAATTGAAATTCTTCAACAATCGTTTAGGATTTGATGTGGCATGGTATAAATCAAATGCAAAGCGTCAGTTGATGAATATTCCGATGGATAATATGTCTGGATACAAATCTCGTAAGATTAATGCAGGTAATATTCAGAATACAGGTATTGAGTTGATGATTAATGCACGTCCTATTGAAACAAATGATTTTAGCTGGGATACTCAGTTCAACTTCTCTAAGAATAATAACAAGGTTATTGAATTAGCTCCTGGAGTTGATAAATATGAATTAGGTGGTGCCGCTGAATTAAAAGTTTACGCTCTGCAGGGTGGTAACTATGGTGAGATTTGGGGTACCAAGTTTATGCGTGTAACGGATGAAAATAGTCCGTATTATGGTAAGTTATTATTAAATAAAGCTGGTTTGCCTCAGTCTACAGGGGTTTCTGAGAAGATTGGTGATCAGCAGGCCGACTGTATGTTAGGTTGGAATAACAGCTTTAGATATAAGAACTTTGCTTTGAGCTTCCAGATTGACGGACGTTTAGGCGGTGATATTTATTCTTATACTAATTATGCATTACAGATTGCCGGCCGTGCAGAATGTACAGCACCGGGTGGAATGCGTGAGAATTTTGTAGTGGATGGTGTAATTGCCCAGCAAGATGGAACATACGCTCCTAGTACAATAAAGGTTTCTCAGCAGGATTATTGGCAGGCTATAGGTACAGGTAATACTGGTATTGGAGAAGCAAATATTTATGATGCAACCAATATTCGTTTGCGTAATATTGCGTTGAACTATTCATTTCCATCATCTATGTTAAAGAAGACTATTTTCCAGCAGTTGAAATTAGGTTTCTCTGTGAATAACGTATGGATGATTTACAGTGATATGAATGGCATAGATCCTGAAGCTGTATTTATCACAAATACTAATGCTACAGGTTTTGAGAACTGTGCATCTCCTACATCACGTTCTTATTTATTTAACGTTACTCTTGGTTTCTAATCAAAAAAAGAATTTTAAATGAAAGCGATTGATAAATTATTTTTAGGGTTAAGCCTATTCAGTTTAGGATTAACTTCTTGCTCTGATTTTGATGAGGTGAATACAGACCCTTCTAAGACACAATTAGGATCTGTTAAATCCTACTTTGCCTTGAATCAGTCTTTTAGCAAGATTCAGATGGACCCTAGTACAGGTGAACGTGTATACGTTTATAACTGGGGAGAAGGTGCTCGTTTTCTTACAGAGAAGAAACATCTGTCTATTGGTAATTATGATGATGATTATATCAGCTCTTTTTACTATCCAGCAATTGCATTTTCTATAAATAATGCGACACTGGCTGTTCAAATAGCTGAAACTCATCCGGATGAGGTGGTCGATCAGAAATTTTATCCGAATATGAAGCAGTTTGCTCGCATTTGGCGTGCATATTTGTTAGCACAGTTTGCTGATAGTTTTGGTCCTTGTGCTTTACCTCAAGATTTGACGGGGGGATTGAATCCTGTATATAGCAGCGAGAAGGATACATACAATTATATATTGGATGAATTAGCTGATGCGGTAAAAGCGATAGATGTATCTGTTGAACCAACAGAAGATCAGGCAAAATGTGACCCTTATTTTGGGTACGATGCCACAAAATGGGTGAAATATGCCAATTCATTGCGAATGCGTTTGTCTATGCGTTTGAGCAATCTGAAAGATAGGGATCCTGAAATGTATGCTAAAGCTGTAGCTCAGTTTAAGGATGCAGCTGCTGATTTGAGTAAGACAATCAGTGAAGATGCGGATATTATGGAAATTGTGCAGAATAATGGATGGGATGATTATTCTGGTCCGTATACCCGCTCTTATAATCAGCATTGTTTGTCTGGTACTTTGGCTAATTTGATGACTAACTTAGGAGGAATTTCTATTCAAGAACAACGCCCTGATATTGCAGCAAGTTACATAAAAGATGCTGATTATTTAGGAAAGCGTTTTGAGAAGCATTTTGTATTGAATACTGATAATCCGACTAAAGGATATTGGATGGACGGACTTCCTGAAAACTTGGATCCTCGTGCATTGAAATTATATTATTTACCTTATGATTCAAATGCAGATAATACGATTGATATAGGTTCTGAAGTGAAAAAATATAAAGGTACTTTTGGGCTTATTTCTTTTGAAGACGAGACAGATACCATAAAGATAGATGGTACGTATTCTTGGAATGGTATACCTGCTGGTACAACAACTAGTTTTTCGCCTTCTATGTCTAAGAACGAGTTGCCTAATAGTAGTAGTGCACGTTTGAATAATTATCCTATATTGGGTTCTCAGGCTAGAGATGCAAAGGAAAAGATGGTTTACTTCGGTCCATGGGAAACTTATTTCCTTGTTGCTGAGGCCTTGGAACGTCAGTGGGTTACACCGGGTGAAGTTGGTGGTCTTACTGCAGAAAATGCTTATAATAAAGCTGTTAAATTGAGCTTTATTCATTTTGGCGTTTCTCAGTATTACGATGATTATATTAGTTCGAGAGAGTATAATCGCGTAGGTACTTCTGTGGCATATAATCATACAGATCCTGCTTCTTCTGTGACAATGAAGTATGTTGATGGTTATACAGATCAGGAAGGAACTGTTCAATATCAGTATCCAGATGGAACTCGTACATTGTATGGTAATCAGTTGAATGATCATTTATCAAAAATATTTACTCAAAAATACATTGCTCAATTGCCATATTTGGTGCAAGAGTGTTGGTCTGATTATCGTCGTGTAGGCTTGCCATTCTTTGACATTATAGCAAATGAAAAAATGATGACAGGCACTGATATGACTGAGTGGGATCCGGAATCATGGAAATCTGGACAGAAATGGCAGTATTATCCGCAGCGTATGAGATACCCGACTACGCTTGATAATGCAAATCCAACGGAATATAAGCACGCATTGGAATTATTAGGTGGTGCTAATACTACGATGGTTCCATTGTGGTGGTCATTGGCGTATAGTCAGAAATAATATTTAAAAGAATAGCCTGACAACCTGTTTGCAGATATAATCTGCGTAAGAAATGGTTGTTAGGCTATTTTTTTGTGTATACAAATCTATTTTTTATATAAATAAAGAATGCAGTAATTGGTTGTTATGAAGAAACGATTATTTGTAGCATTGTTATCTTTGAGCATTGTCACTTCTACTATCGGACAAGTGTCGGAAAAATCACCACAAGACGTTCAGAAAGAAAAAAGGATGGAGTGGTTCTCAAATGCCAAGTTGGGTATTTTTATTCATTGGGGCATTTATTCGGTGAAGGGGGTTTCCGAAAGCTGGTCTTTCTTCAATAAATACCTGCCGTATGAGGAATACATGAGCCAGAAGGATGGATTTACTGCTTCGAAGTATGATCCTAAGGCTTGGGTGGACTTGATAAAAGAGAGTGGAGCCCGTTATACGGTGATTACGACGAAACACCATGATGGAATGGCTTTATGGGATACAAAGGCGGGTGAGCTGAGTACGGTAAAATGTACGCCGGCTAAAAGGGATTTGATCAGTCCTTTTGTAAAAGAAGTCCGCAAGCAGGGACTGAAGTTGGGATTCTATTATTCCTTACTGGACTGGTCGCATCCTGATTATCCGAACATGACACGTACGGAAGTGCGTTATACGAATGACTCCGTGCGCTGGAAACGTTTCGTGAATTTTAATATGGCACAATTGGCGGAGTTGAACAAGACTTGGAAGCCGGACTTGTATTGGTTTGATGGTGACTGGGAGCAGACTGCGGAGGCATGGAACTCTAAAGGAATTGTGGATTTGTTGCGCTCGGACAATAAGAATGTAATTATCAACTCGCGTATCCAGGGATATGGAGATTATGCTACGCCGGAGCAGGGAGTTCCTATTGTACGTCCGGAAGATAAATATTGGGAGTTGTGTATGACGATGAATGATTCGTGGGGCTATCAGCATACGGATACCAACTATAAGTCTCCTTATATCTTATTGCGGACTTTTGTGGATTGCCTGAGTATGGGAGGAAATCTGTTGCTGGACATCGGTCCGAAAGAGGACGGTACGATTCCGGAAGAGCAGGTAGCTATCTTGAAAGAGTTCGGACGTTGGACGAAAAAGCATAAGGAGGCGATTTATGATACGCGTGCCGGTATCCCGACAGAACACTTCCAGGGATATACAACACTGAATAAAGGGGGAGATATTTTGTATCTTTATTTACCTTATAAGCCTAATGGCCCCATTGAAGTGAAAGGGCTGATGAATAAAGTCAACCGGGTATGGGTGGTAGGCAATGGTTCTATGTTGTCTTATAAGGTGTATAATAAGAACTATTGGAGTGAAGTGCCTGGTAATCTTTATATTGATGTGCCCAATCATGTGCTTGATTCACAAATTACGGTAATTGCCGTATTGCTGGACGGACCGGTCAAATTGTATCGGGGAGCGGGACAGGTTATTGAAAGTAATTAATGAAAAAAATCGATTATGAGAAAACAATTGATAGGTAGTTTGTTTGCATTTGCAATGGCAGGACAGCTCTGGGGGCAGGGGTTATATGAAAAGTATGAACGTATGCTGACGCTTCCCGAAGGCTATGTGTGCTATCGTGTGGATGGAAAAATTAAAGTAGATGGAAAACTGAATGAGGCAGACTGGCAAAAGGCGCAGTCCACTTCTTCTTTTGTAGATATAAGTGGAGAAGGATTTGCTAAGCCGTGTTATGATACTTCTGCTAAAATGCTGTGGGATGATAAGTATCTTTATGTTGCTGCTACGTTGCAGGAAGATGATATTAAGGCGAAGCTGAATCAGAGAGATACAATTATTTACCATGACAATGATTTTGAAGTTTTTCTTGCTCCTGTGGCCTTTGTCCCTCTGCTCTTTGAAGAGGAGGTTTTTCTGGCCGTAGAAGAAGTACTTTTTTTCTGTGCCATTGTATCACCTCATAAAAATCCGTCAGGATTACATAATTAACCTATTTTATCATTATAACACAGCCTGATGGAAAAATCATTTAAAATATTGCGTTTATATGATAGACTTAAAAATATTGGAGGCGATAAAATGGACCAGACCAAAACACCATTGATAGATATGCTAAAACGCTTTAACGATATATCTCCCTCATATTTCTGCATACCTTCCCACCACAGGGGAAGCGGCACGGATTCAAAGCTCAAGGCTTTAATGGGAGAGAATGTTTTTAAATACGACCTTACTGAAACACCCTTAAGCGATGACCTTCACGAGGCGGAAGGACCCATAAAGGAAGCCCAGGAGCTGGCGGCGGAGGCCTTTGGAGCTGACCGTACTTTCTTTCTTGTAAACGGCACCACCTGCGGAAACGAAGCCATGATAGTCTCCGCCGTAAAAGAAGGAGAAAAAATACTTGTGGCCGAAAACTGCCATAAGTCCGTACTTATGGGACTTATAATAAGCGGTGCCGTACCCGTTTTTATACGTCCTTCCATAAGCAGGACATACCGCACCTTTGCCTCGGTAAGTCCCGAAAGCGTGGAAATGGCCTTTGTGCAGAATCCTGACGCAAAGGCTCTCATACTTACAAGTCCCACATACCACGGCATATGCTCAAATTTAGAGAGGATAGCCAAAATATGCCACAGAAACAACGCCCTTCTTTTGGTGGACGAAGCCCATGGCTCCCATTTTGCCTTTAACGGCCGTCTGCCCAAAAGCGCATTAAGCTGCGGAGCGGATATGTCGGCCCAGAGCATCCATAAAACCGGAGGCTCCATGACCCAGAGCTCCATGCTGCACGTAAAGGGCTCTGAAGAGCTTATTGCTTCCGCTTCGGCCGCATTGAAAATCGTACAGTCCACAAGTCCTTCCTATATACTTATGGCTTCTCTGGACGGGGCGAGACATTCCCTGGCCGTAAGGGGAAAAGAAATTACGGATTCAATGCTTGATACGGCTGATATGATAAGAGAAGACATAAATTCCATAGAAGGAGCCTTCTGTCTGGACGGAAAAGACGACAGGACCGTTTTTGACAGCGACAAAACAAGGTTAGTTTTCGGAGTCCATGGCCTTTCGGGCTTTGACCTTGCCGATATACTTTTTAAAGAAAGCTGTATATGCACGGAAATGTGTGACGGCCACAACGCGGTAGCAGTTACCGGTCCCGGAGACACAAGGGAAGATGCCCAAAGGCTTATAGATGCGGTAAAATCCGCGGCTTTAAAATACGGCGGAAAGGATACGGGATTTTCTTATAATGATTTTCCTGCGCTCCCGCCCATGGCCGTTACTCCAAGGAAAGCCTTTTTCTCCGATACCGAAAGAATACCCTTTGAAAAAAGCATAGGCAGGATATGCGCCGAAATGATAGCACCCTATCCGCCCGGCATACCGGTCATATATCCCGGCCAGATAATGACTCCCGAAGTCTATTCGTTTATTGCCGATGCCCTGAGGTCTAAAAGACATATTCACGGTTTCTCTGACGGATGCGGAAAAACAATAAAAGTAATAAAATAATTTCGTTGCATTTGCAACTTACAGATGTTTTGGGAAATGATATAATCAAATCAAAAACAAAAGGAGCGAATATTATGAACGGAAAGCTTAAAAATATAAATAAATCGGAAGTACTTAAACTTAAAGAACAGGTAAGCTACTGCGACGGCCAGATAGTAAGCAGAACTCTTGTACAGAATGAGGCCGTAAGTCTTACTCTTTTTGCATTCGAAAAGGACGAGGAGATAAGCACCCATGAATCCGGCGGCGATGCCCTTGTAACCGTACTTGAGGGCAAAGGCAGATTTACCGTTGACGGCAAGGTATATATGCTTGACGAGGGTGAAAGTATAGTAATGCCCGCAGGCATACCCCATGCGGTATACGGTGAAGAAAGATTCAAAATGCTTCTTACAGTAGTATTTTAAAAAAGGCGGCATCCACAGGATGCCGTCTCTTTTTAATGTTTTCTGTTTGGTTTTCTTTTAATTTTAAGCAGTTTCATAAAATCATCAAATAATGACGTATCTACCGGCTCAAACATTATCCATTTACCGTCGTGATATGTCTGGGCTTCGTTATAAATCTTCAAAAATTCATTTGAATAGCTTTCTCTGTCTTCTTCAAATTTTAAACGCTCATCCTTTCCCAGAATGACCATAAATCCAATGCAGTTTTCCCTTGCATACAGCGCGCACAGAGTTTTTCCGCCGCGGCGGTATTTATATTCGTAGGTCCAAGCTTTGCCGCCACTGTTCCACAATTGCTCCATATCATATTTTTCGTCAATCATCGCACATAATTTATTCCATATATCATATAAAGGCTCTCCGACTAAAGATATCATTTGTTCCGCATCAGGTATTCTATCGAGCATAGCTTCCTCCTTTATAAATCACACCGTTTATGTTATTAGAGCGAAAGCCCAAAGGACTTCCGCTCCTGAAAATACGATATTTCAACCCTTTATTCCACAGAAACGATATTATAAACTCCGTTCTGAGGATTTTCCGCATATTCTATGGTTATGCTGCTTCCCGTTGTCTTTCTGAGAATATCCGGATAGTCTGCCGCCTTAGCTCTGTAGAAAGCGTCCGATGAGTCCACCGTAATATAAATATAGGTGTTACCGTCCACAACTATATCCCTTACGCTGGTAACCGTACCGCTTATGCTAAGTTTCTGGGCATTTTCATTTATATTAATTCCGTTGTTCTCCATAAGATTTTCATATACGTTCACACATTCGTTTACCGTATCTCCTATGGCTACTATCTGATATTTCTGTATATTAACCATGGCATATTTCTTTACCAGACCTGCTCCATCCTTAAGGGCAATAAAGTATGTCGGCTCGCCGCCCACATTGAGCAGCAGAGGGAATGTGGCCGTGTAGCCAAGATGCTGTACCTGTCCTTCCGCCGATGACATTGCCGAAAATTCCTCAGCTCCCGCTATCTGATAATAGTTTGTTTCCTTAGTTCTCTGGTTCATAAGGACAAAGCCCACATTTGACTGGTCGCCGCTTACGGATGTTACACCGGTATATACCCATACGTCATCGTGAAGGGCTATATAGTTATATCCTGCCGTTGTCCTGAAACAGTTTTTCTGTGCAAAAAGGCTGTTAAGGTAGCCGTTTGATAAAGAACCGTAGTAATCATACTGCTCCATAAGAAGCTCCGCGTCATATACTCTGTCTATCCACTGGGGAATATCCTGCACATCATAATAGGTATGCTCTCCGGTTACGGCATTTAATACTACCGCACCCTTTATATCGGTACCTCCGAAAAGTCCGATGGTATGGTCCGCAACGGGGCATATCCAGTATGGTGTGCCGTCGTCGTCTATCTCAAAATATGTTCCTCTGAACATGGCTGTGGGATACCTGAAACGGATATATCTCATAAGGTCCCTGCCGAAATATTCCGACGGTGATATTTTTATGCCGTCCTCAAGTTTTACAAGC
>OGYF01003373.1_pt1 | contig 10962 bp, 7 predicted proteins | sample 1576451 | NCBI WGS metagenome assembly OGYF01 (sample SAMEA3541505, study PRJEB24748) | human gut metagenome | biome: human gut; feature: human-associated habitat; material: faeces | place: China | collected 2012 | reverse complement strand
CTTTCTTTATCCAAGTTGATAACTTTGGCATAGCAACCGCCTTCGTAGTTGAACACACCGTCGTTGTCCCAACCGTGTTCGTCGTCACCGATAAGCAAACGTTTCGGGTCGGTAGACAAAGTAGTTTTTCCCGTTCCGGAAAGACCGAAGAAGATAGCTGTGCTCTTGCCTTCTTTATCGGTATTGGCCGAACAGTGCATCGAAGCCATACCTTTCAAAGGATTCAGATAGTTCATGATCGAGAAGATACCTTTCTTCATCTCACCGCCGTACCAAGTATTCAAGATAACTTGTTCGTTAGTCTTCAAGTTGAAAACGGTAGCGGTTTCAGAGTTCAGACCCAGCTCTTTGTAGTTGTCTACTTTTGCTTTGGCTGCGTTGAACGATACGAAATCGGGTTCGCCGTAGTTAGCCAACTCTTCATCGGTAGGACGGATAAACATGTTCTTCACGAAGTGAGCTTGCCATGCAACCTCCATGATGAAACGAACTTTCAAACGAGTAGCGGGGTTAGCGCCGCAGAAAGTATCCATTACGAACAATCTCTTTCCCGAAAGCTCTTTAACGGCTTTGGCGTTCAAATCGGCCCAAGCTGCTTCCGAGCAAGGTTTGTTGTCGTTTTTATATTCATCGGTAGTCCACCAGATAGTATCTTTGCTGGCTTCATTCATCACAAAGAATTTATCTTTAGGAGAACGACCGGTATAAATACCTGTCATTACATTCACAGCACCGAGTTCAGTCACCTGACCTCTTTCATAACCTTCCAATCCTGCTTTGGTTTCTTCCTCAAACAGAACTTCGTAAGAAGGATTGTGTAAAATCTCTTTTACATCCTTAATACCATACTTGCTTAAATCTAATGTTGCCATTGTTTTTGAAATTTAATGGTTTATAAAATATTTCTCTTTTTTCTTAATCCATGAAAACCGACTGCAAAATTAAAAACAAATTCTACAAGTAACGATTTAATTAAAGAAAATTTTCGCTAATTGTTTGTATTTATTACAAACACACCCTCAATCGCTATGCCAAGATAGCAAAAAGGTCTGTTTCTTCCCTTTTTAAAGAACAAAACAAAAGAAAAAACAATCTATAATTTTCCAAAACAAAATTTATACGTACTTTTGCTCTTCGGCAAAAAACACAAAATATGGAAGTAATCAATTTTGCGGAAAAAAACTCGGTAATAAACCGATTTATGGCCGAATTAAGAGATGTAAATATTCAAACCGACCGAATCAGATTCCGGCGAAACCTCGAAAGAATAGGCGAAATAATGGCTTACGAAATAAGTCACCGGCTCCATTACTCCGAGAAAAAAGTAAAAACACCGCTGGGAACGGCCCATGTCAATCTTCCCGACGATACAGTCGTGCTGGCCACTATTCTTCGGGCAGGTCTGCCTTTTCATCAGGGATTCCTCAGTTGCCTCGACGATGCCGAAAATGCATTTGTCTCGGCTTACCGGAAATATAAAGACAAGCTGAATTTCGACATCTTTATCGAGTATATCGCTTCACCGCGAATCGATGGTAAAGTGTTGGTACTCACAGATCCCATGCTGGCGACAGGCGGATCTATGGAGCTATCCTACAAAGCCCTGCTCACCAAAGGCACACCCAAAGACATACACATCGCATCGGTAATCGCAAGCCGGCAAGCGATCGATTACGTGAAAGACCACTTCCCCGAAAACACGACAATATGGGTAGGAGCGATCGACGATAAATTAGACGAACACTCCTACATCGTTCCGGGACTTGGCGATGCCGGAGATTTGGCATACGGAATAAAGGAATAACAACCGAGAACAAATTGCTGAAATTATAAACATCATGTCAATCACTATTCAGGAAATATCAGGAACTCGCGGTTTGAAAAAGTTCGCAAAGTTCCCGATAAATTTATACAAAGGAAACGAATACTATGTACCGTCTCTGGTTCTGGACGAAGTAGGAACCTTGAATTCGAAAAACAATCCGGCGTTCGACTTCTGCGAATCGGTTTACTACATGGCCTATAAAGACGGGAAACCCGTCGGCCGAATTGCCGGAATCATCAACCACAAAGCCAATGAAAAGGCCGGGGAAAAAGCCGGACGCTTCGGGTTTGTCGATTTCATCGACGATAAAGAAGTCAGCAAAGCGCTTTTCAATGCCGTCGAAAAGTGGGCAAAATCAAAAGGCATGACCGAAATACACGGGCCGCTCGGTTTTACCGACATGGATCCCGAAGGAACACTCGTCGAAGGGTTCGACCAACTAAGCACGATGTCTGCCATCTACAACTATCCATACTACCCGCAACACATCGAAAGCATGGGCTACGAAAAAGCGATAGATTGGGTGGAATACAAAATAAAAGTACCCGAATGCGTACCCGAAAAGCATCAACGCATTAGCGACATCGTACAACGAAAGTACAATCTGCGAATCCTGAAATTCAAAAACGCATCCGACGTATACAAAGGCAATTACGGTCAAAAAATTTTCGACCTTATCAACGATGCTTATGCCGATTTATATGGATATTCGACACTGTCTCAACGACAAATCGACTATTATGTAAAAATGTACATTCCGTTATTACGGCTCGAAAACGTAACAGCCATTGTCGACGAGCAAGACGATTTGATTGCCGTGGGTATCGCCATTCCTTCTTTGTCGAAAGCCTTACAGAAATCGAGAGGCCGGTTGTTCCCTTTCGGTTTTATCCATCTGCTCAAAGCCCTCAAAGGCAAAAACGACGGGGTTGACCTCTTGTTGGTAGCTGTCCGTCCCGACTACCAAAGCAAAGGAGTCAATGCGTTGCTATTCTCCGACCTTATCCCGGTATTCATTCAAAACGGTTACAAATATGCCGAGAGCAACCCCGAACTCGAAATGAACGAGAAAGTACAATCCCAATGGCAATATTTCGAACGGCAACAACACAAACGCCGCCGAGCCTATACAAAAAAAATATAACACGCCAGCGAGCGAATCACCCATATCCACCCCCTTTGTGTCCGACAAATGAACCACAAAGGGGGTGTTCTATTTATAACCCGCGACTTGTCCAGTAAACAAGCGACAATTAAACCGCAACAGCCATAAAAACAGAAAAATAGGCGAAAGAAGAATCGAAACCCGGAAAGGGAAAAATACACTTTCGCCATCATCGAGGCTCGACGGACAACAATAAAAAATCCCGATTCGGTATAAGGGTACACGACGTTTTTGGTGTCATAATATGTGAATCCTTAAAAATATTATCGACATGAGAAACTATTTTAACTCCATGAAAAAAATCAAATTCTCACTATTCTTTTTATTATCGGTATTCGGGCTATGTGCTCAAAGTCCTATTTTGGTTTTAGAAGCCGAAAACGCCGACTCCATTCATTCACCGGCGAGAGTTAAATCGGGCGACGGTTTCTCCAACGGGAAATACGTGGGCGGAAACGACCGGGGTAGTTACCTCTTCTTCCTCAATGTGAAGATGGAAAAAGCCGGAACCTATGAATTCAAAACTTATTTCAACTGCAATGGTGTACGTCGATTCACTGTAAAAGTAAATAATTATCCAGAGGTAGAATGTACCGTTAACGGAACGGCGAAATGGGATACTCCCCCTGCCGAAACGGCCAAGGTGCTGATTTACTTGGCTGCCGGGACGAATACCATAAAAATAACGCCCTATCCCACGACATCAGGAGGTCCGAATTTGGATAAATTCGAAATACTGGAAACCTCGGAATCACCCCTGCCCGTACCCCAAGAAGGTTTCCCTATAACATTGGAAGCCGAATACGCCCATTTATACGGAGACCTGAAAGTGAAAAATCTGGAAGGCATGTCCAATGGTCGCTACGTGGGAGACTTCAACAACAAGAATAATTCCTACTTGCAATTCACGTGCGTCGATATACCCGAGGAAGGGCCGTATGAATTGAAAATCTTTACAAACGACCCCACAGGACGGCCTTTGGATATTCAAATCAACAACTATGCAAAAACCTATATCAATGTGAACAAGTCCGAAGGCAAATGGGATCAACTGCCCACGGCAGAGACATCGGTATTGGTTTGGCTGGACAAAGGGCTGAATACGATTTCGTTCACCGAATCATGTCGCTACAACGGGCCCAACATCGATAAGGTAGAAATACATGAAACCGACCAGACTATGGAAAAACCCGACATCGAAAAACCCTATCCCGAATCGTGTAAGGAAATCGACGAATACAAAATATCATTCATGGGTTCCTCTGTCTGCTATGGAACGGGAGCGACAAAAGACTACGGATATGCCTATATGTACACCGACCTGCTGAAACAACGCAAACAAGAAAACATCGGCAAAGACTGGACCACCTCGAACATCTCCATCGGCGGGAATACGACCCAAATGGTACTCGACCGTTGGGAAAGAGACCTATTGCGGGATTGCGGACGTTACGTGTTCTACGGATTGTCGCTCGGCAATGAACGGAACAACGGCACACAAACCGACCAAGCCTCAAAAAATTACGAGAAAGGCATGAAACAATTGATTCGCCAAGCCGACTCCGTAGGTATCGTGCCGGTCATGGCTAGCAACTATGCCAATGCCGGATTCAACAGTTCCGATTATGAGATTTTGAAAAACCTGAACCTGACCATACAGCAATGGGAAGTACCCTCGGTAAACATGCTGGGAGCAGTCGACGACGGAGCAGGACGCTGGGTCAAAGCGATTGAAAACGATGGAGCGCACCCCAATTCGGACGGACACCGGGAAATGTCCTACGCCATAGTACCGTCACTATTCGATGCTCTGGACGCCGGAAAGGCCATTCCGCAACGACAAGAAAGCACCGCCTATGCCTTGGGCAAAGCGTCCGCTACGCAACACATCGAATTCGCACCGGAAAACATCGTCCACCCCTTCACCCTTTCTTTCGAAGTGAAAGCCTCTTCTGCCGGAACTCTCGCCTCGTTCGAGACCGAAAACGGCACGGGTAACATTAAAATCGACGAAAACGGAAATATCGTTTACGAATCGCCATCGGACGGACAAATCACATCGACCACCTCGGCCAATGACGAATGGTTATGTATATCCTTGACACACTATTATGCGTGGGGAATGACCCAACTGTATGTGAACGGCGTAAAATGCGGAGAGCTTTCCGAAAAGCTCGTAGCAACGAAATTTGCCTTAGGCGGGAGTAACGCGCCCGATAAGGCAGACTATCGCCAACTTTTCTTCTGGCGTTCGGGTATGAACGATAAAGAAATCGCCGCCGTAGCCGAAGGCAAAATGTTACGGTCGAGCTTGGAAATCTATGCTCCTTTAAGCAACGAAAGTCCGCTGATCAATCTGGCACAAAGCACAAACACACTCGCATTGGTAGAAAACACGACATCGGGAATTGCTTCCCTTAAAGAACGTTGTATGTTGTTCTCGCCCAATCCTGTAAAACAGGGAGAACGTGTAAACGCCGGTTGTTCGGGAATATTCGAAATCTATTCGGTGAACGGTATGTTGCTCGACAGGCAAACCCTCCGAAATGAAAGTGAAACGATTTCTACCGACGCCCTGACAGCCGGCACTTATGTAATCCATTCGAACGATACGGGAAAAATAGGATTGTTGGTTATCTATTAAGCGTACCACCGCACTATTCGATAAAGAGAAAATACCATTACCCAATATCTGGGTGGTATTTTCTCTTTATTATTTTTTTATTTTTTCGGCAAATACTGGCTTTAACCATAAAAAATAGTTAATTTTGCTGCGTTTTTTCAAATCGGTCACCCGACCGATTTGAGAGGTTATTAATTTATCGAACCCCGATGTCGAAATCGGGCTCTTCGAATAATAGGTATAAAATAGGTAAAAAGATGAAAAGTACATTAGATTTTCACCCGAAGTTTCTCGCTTCGCTGGCAAGCTATTCCAAAGAAAAATTTACGAAAGACCTCATGGCCGGTATCATCGTCGGTATCGTCGCTCTGCCTTTGGCTATCGCTTTCGGTATCGCCTCGGGCGTATCTCCCGAAAAAGGTCTCATCACCGCCATTATCGGCGGATTCATCGTCTCTTTCTTAGGTGGGAACAGCGTGCAAATAGGCGGGCCTACCGGAGCATTTATCGTTATCGTGTACGGCATTATACAAGCCTACGGATTGGAAGGACTGGCGATAGCCACTTTCATGGCCGGTTTGATATTGGTCTTGATGGGCTGCTTCCGCTTGGGAACCATCATTAAGTTCATTCCCTACCCCATTGTCGTGGGATTTACCAGCGGTATCGCGCTTACCATTTTCGCCACACAGATAAAAGACCTGCTCGGACTATCGATGGACAGCGTCCCCGCCGATTTCATATCCAAGTGGGTCGCTTACTTCCAGCACATCGAGACCACCAATTTCTGGTCGCTGGGCATAGGAATACTCAGTATTCTCATCATTGCCTACACTCCCCGTATCTCCAACAAAATACCGGGCTCCCTCATGGCGATTATTCTCATGACCGTGCTCGTCTATGTGCTCGAACGTCTTTGGGGAATCGAAGGAATAGAAACCATCGGAGACCGTTTTAACATCAGCAATGAAGTTCCCGAGCCGCAAGCTCTGAATATCAATATGGAGACGATAAACCAATTACTCTCTCCGGCATTTACCATCGCCGTATTGGGAGCCATAGAATCCCTGCTGTCGGCTACCGTCGCCGACGGTGTAACTGGCGACAAGACCAACTCCAATACCGAGCTTATCGCACAAGGAGCCGCCAATATCGTGGTTCCTTTCTTCGGGGGAATCCCTGTCACCGGAGCCATTGCCCGTACCATGACCAATATCAACAACGGCGGGCGCACCCCCATTGCCGGTATGATACACGCTGTCGTCCTTTTGTTGATATTCCTGTTCCTTATGCCGCTTATCAAGCTCGTGCCCATGTCGTGCCTCGCCGGTGTATTGATCGTCGTTTCCTATAACATGAGCGGTTGGCGCACGGTACGTTCCCTGCTGAAAAATCCGAAATCAGACGTGTCGGTACTCATTATCACCTTCCTGCTTACCGTTATATTCAATCTTACGATCGCCATCGAAATCGGGCTGTTGTTGGCCGTTGTCCTCTTCTTGCGCCGCATGACAGAGACCACGCAAATATCGGTACTCCACGACGAGCTCGATATTGCGACCGGAACCGAATCGACTACCCACGAAGTCTTGAAAGTAGCCAAAGGCGTGGAAGTTTACGAGATAGAAGGCCCGTTCTTCTTCGGGGTAGCCACCAAGTTCGACGAACTGATGCGTAGTATGGCCGATCGTCCGCTGGTGCGCATTATCCGTATGCGAAAAGTACCTTTTATCGATTCTACGGCTATCCACAACCTCGAAATCCTGATTACCTCGTCGCAGAAAGAGAAGATACATGTCTTTCTGTCGGGGCTCAATCCCACGGTACACGCCACTCTCAAAAAGGCGAATATAGACCGGCTCATCGGCGACGACCATATCTGCGACCACATTACCAAAGCCGTGGCAAAAGCCAACGAGTTCGTCGCAGAAATGAAGAAATAAAAGAGGCTCCAAACATTCATACATACGACAATCCCCGTGTCCTGCTCAGAACACGGGGATTGTCGTATCATTTCATCGAAAGTCTGTTCACTTCAACTTCCACTCTACACCCTCTTTGGTGTCTTTGATTTCAAAACCTATCTCGGACAACCTGTCGCGAATGTAATCCGAGGTCGCCCAATCCTTACGAGCCTTAGCCTCCTTGCGCACATCGAGCAATAAATCCACGGCTTTATGATAGGCCTCGTTCCCCTCTTCCGAAACACCGGCCTCTTCGCGAATGCCCATGATATCGAAAAGGAATATACGGAAAGTTTCCTTCAAATGAGCCGAATCCTCGGCCGACAAAGCAGCTCCTCCCGCCAATACCGTGTTGATAATCTTCACGGCCTCGAACAAATGGGAGACAACGATAGGCGTACTCAAATCATCGTTCATCGCCTCGTAACAACGCTCGCGAATGGCTTTCACATCGACCGTGGAAACTTCGGCAGGCTCGATCTTCGAGAGGTTGTCCCACCCTTCGAGCATACGTTGCAGGGCCTTTTCCGATGCCTGCAAGGCCTCGTTGCTGAAATCGACCGTGCTGCGATAATGCGCTTGCAAGATAAAGAAGCGTATCGTCATGGGCGAATAAGGCTGTTGCAACAATTTGTGATTACCGGAGAAGAACTCGTCGAGCGTAATGAAGTTACCCAACGATTTGCCCATCTTCTGCCCGTTGATGGTAATCATGTTGTTATGCATCCAATAGTGCACCGTCTCGTGCCCCTGCGCAGCCACCGATTGGGCTATCTCGCATTCGTGGTGGGGGAAAAGCAAATCCATGCCTCCGCCGTGAATGTCGAATTCCTCGCCCAAGTACTTGGCGCTCATGGTCGAACATTCGAGATGCCAGCCGGGAAAACCGTCGCTCCACGGCGAGGGCCACCGCATGATATGTTCGGGAGAAGCCTTTTTCCAAAGAGCGAAATCGAAACTATTGTGCTTCTCGCTCTGTCCGTCGAGCTCCCGCGTCGTGTTGAGCAGGTCGTCGATATTGCGCCCCGACAGCTTGCCGTAATGGTGGTCTTTATTATACTTCACTACATCGAAGTAAACCGACCCGTTACTTACATAAGCATATCCGGCCTCTATAATCTTTTTGATATATTCGATCTGTTCGATAATATGCCCCGACGCATGCGGCTCGATACTCGGCGGCAACACGTTAAGAGCTTCCATCGCTTTGTGATAACGGTTCAGATAATATTGTACCACCTCCATCGGTTCGAGCGATTCGAGCCGTGCTTTTTTGGCTACCTTATCCTCCCCTTCGTCGGCATCGTTTTCCAAATGCCCTACATCGGTAATATTGCGCACATAGCGCACTTTATATCCCAAATGCCGTAAATAACGGAACAACACGTCGAACGTGATGGCGGGACGGGCATGTCCCAAATGAGCATCCCCGTAAACCGTGGGACCGCATACATACATACCCACGTAGGGAGGATTCAACGGTTTGAACTCCTCTTTTTTTCGGGTAAGTGTATTATAGATATAAAACGGTTGTGTCATATCGAGTATATTATGGATTCAGCTCCCGTAACGCTTAATCGTTGCTACGACCTCCGAAAATACGAAGCAGATAAAGGAACAAGTTGATAAAGTCGAGATAAAGCGACAGAGCGCCTATCGTCGCCAACTTCCCGGTCTGGGAAGGATCGGTCACATAGGCCGCATTCTTGATCTTTTGGGTGTCCCATGCCGTCAATCCGATAAACAAAGCCACGCCGAACAAACTGATAATCCAGTCGAGAGTACTGCTTGCCACGAATATATTGACAACAGATGCGATGATCAACCCGAACAATCCCATGATACAATAGCTTCCGAACTTGGTCATATCGTTCTTGGTAACCATGCCATACACGCTCATCGCCCCGAACACCCCGGCCGTGATGAAGAACGTATAGGCGATAGAGCCCAAATCGTACACGACAAAAATGGACGAAAACACCACTCCGTTGAGAACAGCATACAGATAGAACAACAGCGTGGCGGTCGTCGTGCTCAGTTTATTCAACATGCATTGTTATCCTGCCTTGCACCCCCGCCCCGGGAGACTGCCCTGCTTTGCAAAGAAAACAAAAAGACAGCCCGGTTTCCCAACACGACCGACAATATGGCCGGAGAAGAAGCCACATACAACGACGTAAGAGCCGTTACGACAAGGGCGAGGAACATACGCCCGTACACCTTACGCATCACCATCGACAAAACCGATGTCCCGGTAGCCGACTTATAAGAAGAATCATACAAATTTTCCATTTCTCTCTATTTTAACAGTTATTTTTTACATACGGTCGGGCACTTCGATACCGAGCAATCCCATACCGGTTTTTATCACTTTGGCGACGTTGGCCGAAAGCATTAGGCGGAATGCCCGCACTTCGGCGTTTTCTTCGCGCAGAATCGAATAATCGTGGTAGAACTGATTGTATTCTTTCACCAAATCATACACATAGTTGGCGATAAGCGAAGGGCTGTATATACGACCGGCTTCGGCGACCACAGCAGGGAAATCGGCCAAATGCTGAATGAGCGAAATCTCTTTTTCAGAGGGATCGACCTTAGCGGTGTCCACTTGGCGATAATCGATACCGGCTTCGGCAGCCTTGCGCATGACCGAGCAGATGCGGGCGTGGGTGTACTGAATGAAAGGCCCCGTGTTCCCGTTGAAGTCGATAGACTCTTTGGGATTGAAAGTCATGTTCTTGCGGGGATCGACTTTCAAAATAAAGTATTTCAATGCGCCTAAACCCACGATACGAGAAATTTCTTCCGCTTCCTCGGCAGTACAGCCGTCGAGTTTGCCCAATTCGGCCGATGTCTCGCGAGCGGTGGCGATCATCTCGTCCATCAAGTCATCGGCATCCACTACCGTACCTTCGCGCGATTTCATTTTTCCTTCGGGCAGCTCCACCATGCCGTAGGAGAAGTGCACGAGATCTTTGCCCCATTTGAACCCGAGTTTGTCGAGCAATATAGAAAGAACCTGAAAATGGTAATTTTGTTCGTTGCCCACCACATAAATCATCTTATCGATGGGGAAATCTTTGAAACGCAACTTGGCCGTACCGATGTCCTGCGTCATATACACCGATGTCCCGTCGCTGCGCAACAGCAATTTGTGGTCGAGCCCCTCTGCCGTCAAGTCGGCCCATACCGAGCCGTCCTCTTTCCGATACATGATACCCTTTTCCAATCCTTCGAGCACTTTCTCTTTCCCTTCGAGATAGGTCTGCGACTCGTAATATATCTTATCGAAGTCCACGCCCAAGCGACGATACGTCTCGTCGAATCCGGCATAGACCCAGTTGTTCATCATCTCCCAAACCGAACGAACCTCGGGATCGCCGGC
>OGYF01003370.1_pt1 | contig 10970 bp, 10 predicted proteins | sample 1576451 | NCBI WGS metagenome assembly OGYF01 (sample SAMEA3541505, study PRJEB24748) | human gut metagenome | biome: human gut; feature: human-associated habitat; material: faeces | place: China | collected 2012 | reverse complement strand
CGCGGTGTTACCTGGTCTTTTTTGATCTTTCCGTAAGACCGGTACAGATCAGTCAGTTCCAGCTCCTCCACAAACGCACTTAACAGGCGGATCGGGTCATCGTCTGGGATCAAAACTTCCAGTTCAAAGGAAAGTTTTAATTGATAATTCATCGAAGATAGGCTATAATCTTTCTGTGTAATTTTTGTAGTTTTCATAACATAATTATATACCCAGAGCCGTTCTTTGCAAAAAAGTCCGGCTTTTTTCTTTTTGAGAGTGCCTGTTTTGCCTACGGCAAATTACTATTGTCTATCGAAAATTAGTCTTTTTAAAGTCGTTGACATCTCTTTCTTTACGGAATTCCTGCTTTTTCACCATTGCGATCAACTCTGGTTCCTTTTTAAGGGAATAGGTAAGAGCATGATAATGCTTTAATATATTTTTTTGAAATATAGGTGTGATCTCGGCATAATTTGCAAATTGTGCGAGATTTTGTTTGTTAAGATCCTTATGCTCCTGAAAATGACATTCGGCCTCTTTTGCAAAGGCGTGATACAATTCTTTTTCTTCTGGTGTTTCTAAAGCGGCGATAATCATCTCATTTTTCATGTCACAGGAAAATGCCTGTAACTTCTTTAATGAGATGCGGTGGCGCATCAAGGTGAGCTTCAAATAGCGGTACCATGTATTACGGAACTTGATATAGTATTCGCTTACGCCTCCATCGTAAACGTCAAGACCTTTACAGAAGTTAAAGTTTCTCTTCATGTAAGTGTAATCAAAGAGAATATTCTGTATAAGGTAACTGATAAAGTAACCTGCCCGATAAAGTGGAGAAGTGTACTTATCATAATAAAGATAATCATCAAAATCGACATGTAGCTTTTTGATTCTCCGAAACTTGATGTAATGATGAATACGGTAAGTAACATATATGATAATGATAATACCGATAAATGCGGCGCGGTAAAGGTTACGATGTACGCCGGTCATAAAAACAGATCGTGAAAGACCATAGATAGCGGCAGCGCATGCGGCTACAATGGTAGCAAACATTTCAAACATAACACACATTCCTTTCTTAATTGTTTATCTCAGTCGCGAAGACTCCCACCTCTTTCAGGTGGTGAGTGACAGCAAATTTGTCTCAGTGTGAGTCCAATCTCCGACTGAGATAAACGCTCCGCGAGGATGCGCAGTGATTCTGTAAAGAATATGTCAGCTTACGCTGACCAGAATCACGCGCCAAGTCTCGCGGCTGCTCGACTTGAATATCATATCGTATTTTTGTGAAAAAAACAATTGCTTTATATGATGTGTTCCTGTAAAAATTTAATAAAAATACACAGTGAATAAAAACAAAATATGGCAAGTGATGATAAGAGAAGGGCAAAAGGCTATTGACCTTTCTGTAAAAATACGATATGATAGTAAACAAACATACGTTTGTTAGATAGGAGGGCACATATGAGAAAGATAAAAGTGATTTTAATGTCAGTACTTCTGGCTCTTTTTATAGCAGGATGTAGTTCAGGTACTTCGGCTGAGTTTTTTGAAAGTGGCAGCCAGATTTCCGGGAAGACGGAGCAGTCAGATTCCGGTATGGAAGTACATTTTATTGATGTAGGGCAGGGAGATGCTACTTTGATAAAGGCTGGGGATCATGCGATGCTGATTGATGCGGGCGATAACAGTGAGGGAACAGCGGTACAGTCTTATTTGAATAGTCAGGGTATAGAGCAGCTTGATTATGTCATTGGTACCCATCCGGATGCGGATCACATCGGAGGTCTTGATGTTGTAGTTTATAAGTTTGATTGTAAGAAGATTTTTATGCCGGGAGTGACTTCGGATACGAAAACATATGATGATGTTATTCAGGCATTGAAGTCTAAGAATCAGAAGGCACAGGTGCCAAAGCCTGGAGAAACATATACATTAGGGGATGCGTCTTTTACAGTGGTCGCGCCGGTGAAGAGCTATGGAGATGAGACGAATAACTGGTCGATTGGAATTGTGCTTCAATACGGAGAGAATCGTTTTCTGTTTACAGGTGATGCAGAGAAGGAAGCGGAGGAAGATATGTTAGAGAAGGGGGAAGATATTTCCGCAGATGTATATAAGGCATCTCATCATGGAAGTAAGACGGGGTCCTGTGATGATTTTCTTGATAAGGTACGCCCTTCCTATGCAGTAATCAGTTGTGGCGAGGGGAATAAGTATGGTCACCCGTCCGCCCAGACATTAACTAATTTCCGAAGCAGAGGAATTAAGACGTTCCGCACTGATAATCAGGGAACGATTGTAGCATACAGCGATGGAAAGAATATTACATGGAATGCTTCTCCGGATACAACCTGGACACCGGGAGAGCCAAAAGGTTCTTCGTCTAACTGGAATTCTTCATCGAAGAATGTTTCTAAGGGAAAGTCAGGAGATAGTTCAAAAAGTACTTCCAAAACACAGGTGTCTTATGTTATAAATGAAGACACAGGTAAGTTCCATCTGCCATCCTGTCGTTTTGTAAAACAGATGAATGAGGAGAATCGTATTACATCTTCAAAAAGCAGGAATGTCCTGATAAAAGAAGGGTATGAAGCCTGTAAAGTATGCGAACCGTAGATGAGAGTATGATTTTTAGAGAATAAAGATATGATAAAGGAGAACGATTAAACGTTATGACGAAAGACGGAAAAAGTATTGTTTTGATCGGTATGCCCGGTGTAGGGAAGAGTACGATCGGTGTTATTTTGGCAAAGGAGATCGGTTATCAGTTTCTTGATGCAGATCTTTTGATTCAGGAACAGGAAGGAATGTTGTTAAAGGACATTATTGCAACAAAGGGGCATGATGGTTTTCTTGCAGTGGAGAATCAGGTGAATCGTGAGGTGAATGCGAAGCATTCTGTTATAGCAACAGGTGGAAGTGCGGTATATTGTGAAGAAGCGATGCTGCATTATAAAGATACTTGTCAGGTAGTTTATCTTCGCTGCCCATATGAGATTTTGTCAAAGCGTCTCGGAGATTTAAAGGGAAGAGGTGTAGCGTTAAAGGAAGGGCAGACGCTACTTGATCTTTACGAAGAGAGAAGTGTTCTTTATGAGAAATATGCAGATATTATCATTGACGAAGATAACAAAGGAATTGAAGAAACACTGGGATTACTGAAAGAAAAGTTTTGTTAGCACATCGGCAGGCAGGTGTTGATTAAGATGGCAGTGTGCTAAACAAGATGAAAAAAGTCATTATGAAAGGCTACCGTATATTGCTATTTGATAAAAATGCGAATGTATTTTATCATTTGATCAAGGTGTAGTTGTTGCATAATGGCTTTTTTTCGATTTATGACTTTAATGATTTTACTTCGTTTGCCGGATTTCACAGCCAGGGAAATCTGGCATACTAATCCTTTTCACAGTCAGGGAAACCAGGTGTATTAATCCTTTTCACAAGCAGGGAAATCAGACAGATAATTGATTTTCAGAAAGCTCGAAAAAGGACGTATTAAAAAAGCAGGTAATTCTTACTATAATGGCATTGTAAATAAAAAGTGCTTGAAACACTTACAAAGCCACAGGCAAAAATTAAAAGCAGATTAAAAAAAGGAGGATTACATGATGAATGGAAATTGGCTGGGATTAGACGGACAGGTTGTTATTGTAACAGGTGGTGCTTCCGGAATCGGAAAACACGTAGTAGACACACTTGTAAAGGTTGGAGCAAAGGCAGTTGCAGTCGATCTTAATGTAAAGACAGGAGATGAGCTTGACGGAGCATATTGTGTACAGTGTAATGTTACTGATCCGGAAAGTGTAAACCAGATGGTACAGGCTGTTCTTGCAAAGTATGGTAAGATCGATGCATTAGTAAATAATGCAGGAATTAATCTTCCAAGACTGCTTGTTGATGTAAAGGGAGAAAAACCGGAGTATGAATTAAATGAAGATTCTTTCGGAAAAATGTTTGCAGTTAATGTAAAGGGCGTATTCCTCTGTGCACAGGCAGTTGCAAGAGAACTCGTAAAACAGGGACATGGAGTTATTCTTAATATGTCTAGCGAGTCCGGAAAAGAAGGTTCTCAGGGTCAGTCAGCATACTCTGCTACAAAGGGAGCAGTAGACAGCTTTACTCGTTCCTGGGCAAAGGAACTTGGAAAGTACAATGTACGAGTTGTTGCATGTGCTCCTGGTATCATGGAAGCAACAGGACTTCGTACCGCTGCTTATAATGAAGCTTTAGCTTATACAAGAGGGGTAAAACCAGAAGATTTATCTACAGATTACAGTAAAGTAATTCCAATTGGAAGAGATGGAAAGCTTGATGAGGTAGGAAGCCTTGTAGCATACCTTGTATCTGATCAGGCAAGCTACATCACAGGAACAACAGTTAACATTTCCGGAGGAAAGTCCAGAGGATAATTACTTCAGGATAATTACTTCATAGGAATGGAAAATGGAGAGAAGAAGGAGGTCCGCTATGATAAAGATGGCGTTGGTGATTGGACTTGCATTTGTGATCCAATTTGTGTTAAGCAGTTTTCAGATGAAGAATTTCAATAATGAATTTGTCAGAATGAGACGGAAGGGCAAGGTGGCAATCGGCAGAAAGTCCGGAGGATTCCATGCAGGAGCAATTGTAATGTTCCGCATAGATGATGAGGGGATTATTCAGGAATCCAAAAAGATAGAAGGGACAACATTTCTGGCGAGAGTGAAAAATTTTCCGGGATTTGAAGGACGATACATTGGAGAATTATCTGTAGACGATGTAGAAAAAGGGCATCGAAATCTGAGAAAAGCAGTAGAGGACGCAGCGCTGACTTATAAAAAATATATAGCAGGAGAAGAAATAGCACAGCCTCCTTCCAATTTCCAGAAAGCAGGAAATATCGTAACAAATCTATTTAATCGACGCGCAGGAGCGTAAAGAGGGAGGTAACTATGAATATTTTAGTTAAATTAGCGTCAGGATTTATGAATCTTTTTACATTAGGTGGAGAGCAGTTTGTAAGCTGGGTTACAGGAATCATTCCAACTGTCCTGATGCTGTTATTATTAATGAATGCGATCATCGCATTAGCAGGAAATGAATCTGTAAATAAACTTGCAAAAGTATGTACAAAGAATCCGGTTCTCCGTTATCTGGTACTTCCATTTGTATCTGCATTTATGTTAGGTAACCCAATGGCTCTTTCCATGGGGAAGTTCATGCCGGAATTTTATAAACCAGCATATTATGCATCTGCAACATATCACTGTCATACAAACAACGGTATTTTTCCACACATCAATGCTTCAGAACTTTTTGTATGGCTTGGAATCGCAAATGGTATCTCTGCATTAAATCTTGACACAACACCGTTAGCAGTACGTTATCTTTTAGTTGGTCTTGTAGCAAACTTTATTTCAGGATGGGTGACAGAATTTACTACAAGATATGTAGAGAAGCAGCAGGGCGTAAAACTTAGCCGTACATTAAAGGCATAAGAGAATCAGAAGGAATGATAAGGGAGGAACGAAAATGTCAGAATTAAGAGCAATCAGAATAGAGAGAGGCCCACAGGGATTTGGCGGACCGTTGATCATCCGTCCAACAGAGCAGAAAAATAAAGTTATGTATATTACCGGTGGTGGAACTGCACCGGAATGTCTGAAGAAAATCGTAGAACTTAGTGGAATGACACCAGTAGATGGTTTCCATGGTTCAGCACCAGAAGAAGAGCTTGCTATGGTTATCGTAGACTGTGGAGGAACATTACGCTGTGGTATTTATCCACAGAAAAGAATTCCAACAGTAAACGTTATGCCGGTAGGTAAATCCGGACCACTTGCAAACTTTATCACAGAAGATATCTATGTATCTGCGGTTACATCCAAACAGATTTCTCTTGCAGATGAAGCAGATGTAGAAGAAGCCGCAAAGGCTGTAGAGACTTCCGGGAAAAAGGAAGAAAAAGCAGTGAAATTTAATGCAGATCAGAAAGTATCAGAAACACTTGCTGCACAGGAAAACAAATCTATCATCACAAAAGTAGGGTTAGGTGTTGGTAAGTTTGTAAATACCTTTTATCAGGCAGGTCGTGATGCGATTCAGACATGTATCACAACACTTCTTCCGTTCATGGCATTTGTATCTTTGTTAGTAGGTATCATTAATGGTTCTGGTTTTGGTAATGCATTTGCAAAATTACTGACTCCATTAGCAGGAAATGTTTTTGGACTGGTTGCTCTTGGTGTGATTTGTTCTATTCCTGGATTATCTGCATTACTTGGACCAGGAGCGGTTATCGCACAGATCGTTGGTACATTGATCGGAACAGAAATTGGAAAAGGAAACATTGCTCCTCAACTTGCACTTCCAGCACTTTTTGCAATCAACTGCCAGGGTGCATGTGACTTTATCCCAGTAGGTCTTGGACTTGCTGAGGCAGAGCCTGAAACAATTGAGGTAGGTGTACTTTCCGTTATGTATTCCAGATTTTTAACAGGCTGGATTCGTGTATTGATCGCATATGCAGCAAGTTTTGGATTATACGCTTAAGTAAATAAAACAAAAAAGTAAAAAGTAAATAGAGGATGTCAGAGAAAAAGAACGCTCCGGCATCCTGAATTTTTATTAAAATATTAAAATTAGCTCTTACATGTATTGGAGAATGTGTTACAATTAAAAGGAGCAGACTGTAGAAAGGATAGAAGAATCATGGCTATAATTTATGAGAATAAAGTAAAAGAACTTGGAAAAGATATTATGATGATGAACGGAGGAGACTTCATTATTATTTTTGGAGACAGTGCTCCGGCAGAATTAAGAGATTATTGTTACTCTGTTGATGTGAATCCGATTAATGGAGAAATCAAGGCAGGACAGACATTAAAAATTGATGAAAATGAATATAAGATTACCTGTGTCGGAGAAGAGGCACCGGTAACACTCGCAGGTCTGGGTCATTGTACGATCCGCTTTAATGGCATGACAGAAGCAGAACTTCCGGGAACTCTTTATGTAGAGGAAAAACCAGTTCCGGAAATCAAGATCGGTACAACAATCCAGATTATAGAATAAGTAGTAATTCAGAATTATTGATGATTCGTTTTGGTGAATGGATTCTGAATAATTACAGAAAATATTAATACGGAACCAAAACATAACCAGAAAATCTGAAAAGGATAACGGACAAGGTATGAAAAATTTATTTGGTGACAACAGACAGGCTAATATCCTGTCTGTTTTGCGAAAAAGTTCTACATTAAATATTGAGACACTGGCAGAACGATTTGGCGTAAGTGAGCGTACAGTTCGGAATGATATAAAAGACATTAACAAAGAATTAAAAAACAGTGGCCTGATAGAAATTAATCAGGGAAAGTGCGGTCTTAGAGTGTTTGATACGAGAGACTTTCAAAATGCGTATGCCCGTATAATAGAAACAGATGATTTGATGAATTCTTCCCATAAGAGACAGGAGTATGTTTTTGCGAAGCTTATGAGAGCGATGGAGCCGGTACTTACAGATGACCTTGCTTATGAGATGAACATAGGGCGAAGTACATTGATCAGCGATTTAAAAAAGCTTCGCCAGACAATGGAAGACTACGAGCTTGAGATTGTTGGAAAGACCAGTAAGGGATTAGCTCTTGCCGGTTCGGAACTTAATATTCGAAAGTTTGTTATGGAGAATCTTTTTGACTCTATTTATCAGAATTATCCCCAGGATGAATTGATGCTAAAGGGGATCAGAGAAGCGCTGGCTGAACAGAATTTTGAAGAATCAACACAGAAAATGTTTGAGAACTATATGACATTAATGTTTGATCGTTTTCTTACGGGACATATCATTACCCGTATGCCGGAAAAGTATTATAATTTAGTATCAAGAAACAGTTTTTCATTTGTGAATCAGTTAATTGATAATCTTTCAAAAGAATTTTACATTGAAATTCCAATAGAAGAAAAAATATTTGTTTTTCTGCCGATCATTGGTATGCGTACACCTGCAGACAGTAAAAATATGTATAGCATAGAACTCGATGAGAAGATTCAGCCATTACTGAAAAAGATTGTAGAGGGGATTCGTCTGGAATTAAATATTTCAATCGATCCTCATGAATTTGCAGAGAAGTTTATGTATCATATTATGTTTATGATAAACAGGCTTCGTTATAATGTGCACATTGATAATCCAATGTTTGAAGATATTCATTATAAATATCCGCTTGCATTTAAAATGGCAGAAATAGCGGCGAGAGTAATCGGTGAAGAAGCAGAAGTTGCAGTAACACAGGCAGAGCTTGGATATCTGGCAGCTTATTTTGGGGTGTTCCTTGAAGTGAATACTTTGAATCAAAAGCAGCAAAAGATTGCAGTGATCAGTGATAAGGGAAGAGTTACAGCGCAGTTATTTGCTGTGCAGATTCGTAAAGTAGTTGACAGCAGCAGTCAGCTTGATATACTGGCACCATCTGAAGCAGTCAGTGATATTCTTGACCAATATGATATTGTAATCTGTACAACGGAGCACATGATAGAATGTGAATGTCCGGTTATTTATATTCATGAGATTTTTGATGAGAATGAGCTGAAAAATAAGCTTCGCCAGGCGAAGTTTTGTAAAGGAACAGATGCAGTGATTCTTGATGATAATTGGTATGTAATGGCTAATATTTTGAAAGAAGACACTTTTTTTAATCTTTCAGAACAAAAAGATTATATTTCCGCTTTAGACCATATGATGGATACTCTTTGTCAAAATGGATATGTTGATGAAGACTTCAAAGAACGAGTATGGGAAAAAGAATCGAAATCCAGCATGATCATTGACAATATTGCGATTCCTCATGCTGTACAAAAGGCGGGAGATGCCATTGTTTTATCTGTGGGAGTATTTCGCGAGCCGATGCCATATAAAAATGACAATATTCAAGTTGTATTTTTACTGGCGCTCCCGGAAGAAATTCGAGATGAAAATCTTTTAATCTGTGTCTATGATGAGATTATGTCCCTTGTAAAAAATGATGAACTCATTGAAAAAATTACGCATTCAGGGAATTATATTGATTTTATGAAGGTATTATATAAAAGAAATTAATTGTCTGCTTAGGAGAATGTTGCAAAAACAGCCATGTACTATAATAGGGAGTCCCTAATAGTACATGGTATATCTCATTTCACATCTGGTATATATAACAAAAAAGAGAATTATCCAGCGATATTCGTTAGATAATTCTCTTTTTTTATTGTAGATATAAGCTGATGACGAGACTTGAACTCGAGACCTCCGCCTTACCAAGGCGACGCTCTACCGACTGAGCTACATCAGCAATTCAGATATACAAACCTGACAAAAAAGATTCTATCATGCCCTATTCGGTTTGTCAACGGAATTTTATTAAATTTTTAAAAAATATGTACTATTGGCACAATATGATGATGTTAGAGTCAAAAGGTTAAAATACGGAGTAATTCGTGACATCAAATCAGGAAAAAATACCTTTTATGATACCAAGGTCAAAAAATCAAAAATACATATTTTTTGTATTCTTGTCATATATTATTAGAAATCGCGATAGCAAAATAATAAGACAGGAGAGAAATATGAATAGAAAAAAACATGGAAATTACAGGTGTATTTTCCTGGTGTTAGGGTTGTGGCTTTTTTGGTTTCAGAACGTCAGTGCATCACAGATGCTTTTTCCATTTGTAGCGGACGACTGGATTTCTTTTGAAGGGCGTACTTTTTTACAGCTTCATCAGGAGAAAAAACAGACAGAAATAAAAAAGCAGAGGAATCATAAAAAAAGTAATAAGAAAAGTAATAAAAAAGAAGTAAAGGAGACAATGGCGGTTCCGGTAAAATATGATAATGCGATCAGTGTCGGTGACCGCCAGATTCTTTATAAAGTGGTTTCTATGGAATGTGATACAGGGTACGAAGGTTCGTTAGCAGTGATTAGCTGTATGTTAAATCGTTTAGAATCTGACAAGTATCCGGATGATTTAATGGATGTAGTGAGGGAAAAGGCACAATTTAGTGCATATTATGACAAAAAAACTGAGACATATCCATATATAGACAGAAAACCATCTCAGGAATGTATACAGGCGGTAGACGATGCACTTGCCGGCAAAAAAAGAAATCTGCCTTCTTATATCATGTATTTTCGTGCTTCTTCATATAAAAAGCTGAAAGGTTATAAGAAATATGGGCAGATTGGAGACAATACTTACTTCTATAAAGAAGAAGACCGTTGATTTTCACTTGTACAGGAAAAATAAGTATGATATGATAGAACGCAGTTAAAGGGAATCGAAGCCTTTATAGAATTACAGGAGGATGAGAATGGAAGAAAAAGAAAAAGTATCGAAAAATTTTATAGAGATGGCGATTGATAAAGATTTAGAAGAGGGTGTGTATGATCATGTCATGACCAGATTCCCTCCGGAGCCAAACGGATATCTTCATATTGGACATGCAAAGTCTATTTTATTAAACTATGGGCTGGCACAGAAGTATCATGGTAAGTTTAATCTGCGTTTTGACGATACGAACCCTACAAAAGAGAGAATGGAGTTCGTAGAATCTATTAAGAAAGATGTGCAGTGGTTAGGTGCAGATTATGAAGACAGACTGTTTTTTGCATCCAACTACTTTGATCAGATGTATGAGGCAGCCGTTTCTTTGATTAAGAAAGGAAAAGCATATGTCTGTGATCTGTCTGCAGAAGAAATTCGTGAATACAGAGGAACATTAAAAGAACCTGGTAAAGAAAGCCCATATCGCAACCGTTCTGTAGAAGAGAATCTTGAACTTTTTGAAAAGATGAAGAACGGTGAATTCGGAGATGGAGAAAAAGTACTTCGAGCAAAGATTGATATGGCTGCCGGTAATATTAACATGAGAGATCCGATTCTCTACCGCGTTGCACATATGACACATCATAATACAGGAGATAAATGGTGTATTTATCCAATGTATGACTTTGCTCATCCAA
>OGYF01003366.1_pt1 | contig 10978 bp, 9 predicted proteins | sample 1576451 | NCBI WGS metagenome assembly OGYF01 (sample SAMEA3541505, study PRJEB24748) | human gut metagenome | biome: human gut; feature: human-associated habitat; material: faeces | place: China | collected 2012 | reverse complement strand
ACACAGCGACTACAGAGCAGATGGGATATGGTATTTTTTCTTTTTTCGTCTACACGAAATCTACAAATTAGTATTTATTTAAAGGTTACGATTGTTACTCCGGCGTCTCCTTCGCCAAATTCGGCGAGTTTATAGGATTTGACGAATTTGAGTTTACGGAGATATTCGTGGATTCCTTTTCGTAAAGCACCGGTTCCCTTTCCATGAACAACGCGGACGGAAGTAAGGCCGGCGATCATAGCATCGTCAAGGTATTTTTCGAGGCGGGCAATTGCCTCGTCAACAGTATTTCCGAGAAGGTTAATTTCTGGATTGATGGTTGCCGCTTTATTGATGCTGTAGCGGTCTTTTGGCTGATGTTTTGGTTTTGGTGCTTTTTCAGGGGCAAGGAGTTCTAAGTTTTTATAGTTTACTACGGAGCTTAAGAATCCCATCTGTATTACAAGATCCCCGTCCTTGTTGGCAGCTTCTTTTACGGTTCCGTTTAGAGAAAGTGTGGTTACAAATACGGAATCTCCTACTTTAAAGTCAGAAGGGTCAGAGATAGTGGAAGATTTCTTTGTTTTGTAGGCAAGTTTTTTATCAAGCTTACTCATGCGGCCTCGAAGGTCACTTCTTTGTGCTTCCATTTTCTTCATGTTGTTCTGCTTTGGATGCTGTCCCCATGCGTGGTATTTGCGAATAGATTCATCTGCCACTTCTTTTGCTTCAGAGAGGATATTTCGTGCTTCCTCGCGGGCTTCCCGGAGCATATTGTCACGTTTTTCTTTGATATCATCCTGTTTTTCTTTCAGGCTGTTTTTTAAGTTTTCGATTTCCTGTTTTGTCTTGTAAAGTTCAGACTGCTCTTTTTCGATTTCGGCTTTATTTTTCTCTAATTCAGAGAGCATATTTTCAAAGTCAATGGCAGTAGCATCAATCTGGGAACGGGCCTGCTCGATGATATAGTCCGGAAGACCGAGGCGTTCACTGATGGAAAATGCATTACTTTTTCCAGGAATACCAATTAAGAGACGGTAGGTTGGAGAAAGTGTTTCAAGATCGAATTCACAACAGGCATTTTCAACTCCTTCTGTATCCATTGCGTACATTTTAAGCTCTGCATAATGCGTTGTTGCAACAGTACGAATCTTGCCTGTATGCAGATCATCTAAGATGGCAATCGCAAGTGCCGCACCTTCTGTCGGGTCGGTTCCACCACACAACTCATCAAGTAAGACGAGAGAATTGGGATCAGCTTCGTTTAAAATGTGGACAAGGTTTGTCATATGAGAAGAAAATGTGGATAAGTTCATCTCAATACTCTGCTCATCGCCAATATCGGCAAAAATATCGGAAAATACAGCAAGGCGGGAACCCTGAAATGCCGGAATATGAAGACCGGCCTGTCCCATGAGCTGGAAAAGACCAACCGTTTTTAAAGAAACCGTTTTACCACCGGTATTTGGTCCGGTAAGAAGGAGCATATTGAAATCTTCTCCAATATAAATATGAATAGGAACTACTTTTTTCGGATCAAGCAGAGGATGTCTGCCCTGTTTGATATCTACAATGCCATCGGTATTAAAGATCGGTTCTGTTCCCTGATATTCTTTTGCATATTTTGCTTTGGCAAAAATAAAGTCAAGCTTTGTTAGAATCTTCTGATTCTCTTCTAATTCCCGGCTGCAGGAAGCGGCCTGGGCGCTTAAAGACTGCAGAATCTTTTCGATTTCCATTTTTTCTTTAATATCTAATTCTTTTAAATGGTTATTTAACTGTACAACAGCCATCGGTTCGATGAAAAGTGTGGAACCGGATGAGGACTGATCATGAATCATACCAGGAAATGCGTTGCGGTATTCTGTTTTTACAGGAACACAGTAACGGCCGTTACGGACAGTAATTAATGCATCCTGAAGCATAGTTTTATTATTTTGTGAGTTGATAACGGAAGTCAGCTTATTATGAATGGAAATATTCGTCTGCTTAATTTCTCGTCGGATATCTTTTAATGCAGAAGAAGCATCATCACTGATTTCATCTTCTGATAGGATGCACCGGGTAATTCGCTGATACAGGAATTCCAGCGGATCAAGTTCTCCAAAATAACTGTTTAAAGAGTCATAAGCCAGGACTTCATCTTCGGTATCTCCGTATTCGACTGCCTGTGCCGTAATAGAAAGAAGACGGGCAATCTCCAGAAGTTCCTTTTGATTAAGTGTGGAATCAATTTCTAGTAGTCTTAAATGTGGGCGGATATCGGAAAGTCCCTGAAAAGAAAGATAACCCGTCTTATAAAGCCGGGTTAATGCATCTTTTGTTTCTGTCTGTGCGGATAAGATTTCTTCGTAGTCAGAAGAGGGAAGCAAATCTTTGCAAAGCTTCTTTCCCATTGTGGAAGAAGCAAAAGTTTCCAGCTTTTTAATTATTTTATCATATTCTAATGTGATAAGTGCCTTTGTATTCATAAATAAAATCCTCTCAGATAAGTTAAATGTACTCTTACAAAATCAAGCAAAAAAAGATTCCGAGAGTACATGTTAAGATTTTCATATATTCATTATCTGTTGATACAGTATCGTATATGAGATTATTAATAGCGTGCCCGGAATCGGGTTTCTTTTGCTGCATTTACGGAAGGAATATCTGAGATATCCAGTCTGTCAATGCGGATAAAACCATTCCCACCTGGCCGATCAGAGGATAACTCCTGTAAAAAGAGGTCCACGCGGTGTTCAAGTCCCTGCACTTCCATCTCTACCGTACCGTCATAAAGATTGCGAACCCATCCAGTTACATTATATTTTTTTGCGAAACCGGTTACTGTAAATCGAAGACCAACGCCTTGTACGCGACCATGTGCAATAATATGTTTTCTGATCATAGTGCATCCCTACAGTCCGATAATGTGCCGGACTATTCCTTTCTTTAATTTAGTAAATTTAAGATAAAAAATAATGTAAAAGTAATTGTGACACGAAACATTCGATTTGTCAATCAAGATGGGGAGAAAGCTTTTAAAAAAGCGGAAAATTATGCAAAATAGACGATTTTCTTGGTTGTCAGCATATGAAATTTACGCTATAATATGTGAAGTAATTAATGAGAAAGCTAGAAAGGAAACGTATATGCGTTATATTAATGAACTCAGAGAAGGAGATAATGTCTCTGATGTGTACCTTTGTAAAGTAAAGAATATTGCAAAAACAAAAGCAGGAAAGACTTATTATTCCATGATCTTACAGGATAAAACTGGTGTAATAGATACAAAGATCTGGGATTTGAATAATGGAATTGATAATTTTGAGCAGATGGATTACATTCGTGTTGAGGGGAATATCACAAGTTTTCAGGGTAGCCTTCAGTTGAATGTAAGAAGACTCCGTAAAGCCAGAGAAGGCGAGTTTGCCATGGAAGATTATATTCCTTGCTCTAGCAAGAGTATCGATGGCATGTTTAAAGAATTATCTAATTATGTGAATCATGTACAGAATATTTATTTAAGACAGCTCTTAGTTGCCTTTTTTGGAGATAAAGAGTTTGCTGCGAAGTTCAAAGCACATTCAGCAGCCAAGAGAGTGCATCATGGATTTATGGGTGGATTATTAGAGCATACACTGAGTGTAACGAAGCTGTGTGATTTCTACTGTACCCAATATCCGATCCTGAATAAAGATTTACTTATTACAGCAGCAATCTGTCATGATATTGGAAAGATTGATGAGCTTTCTAATTTCCCGGAGAATGATTATACAGATGTTGGACAGTTAGTTGGACATATTGTTATGGGAACGATGATGCTCGATGAAAAGATCAGAGAAATTCATGGATTCCCACCAAAGCTGGCGAATGAATTAAAGCACTGTATTCTTGCACATCATGGTGAATTAGAATACGGTTCCCCGAAAAAACCTGCCTTAATTGAGGCGCTGGCTCTTAACTTTGCAGATAATACTGATGCGAAGATGGAGACATTTATTGAAGCACTTGCCGAAGAAAGCCGTCAGAGTGGCGAATGGAAAGGCTACAATAAATTATTTGAAACGAATATCAGACCGACAAGTCATTTAGGAGAAAAGGATTGAATAAGAAAGTGAAATCAGAGAAGAATTTGAACTTGAAAAAGAATCAGGAAGTTTCACTTACAATCAAAGATTTTACAAAGGAAGGGGAAGGTCTTGGGAAGTACCAGGGCTTTCCCCTCTTTGTTAAGGATACGGTAATCGGTGACGAAGTGAAAGTTTCCATAACAAAGTTAAAAAAGAATTACGGATATGCCCGCCTTGTGGAGATTATAAAGCCATCAGAAGACAGAGTGACCCCATTATGCCCTGTTGCAAGACAGTGCGGCGGTTGTAAATTACAACAGATTTCTTATGACAAACAGCTCCACTTTAAGAAAGGGCTTGTGGAAGGCTGTCTTACCCGTATAGGCGGTTTTGAAAAAGAAGATATAGAACAGAAGATGGAGCCGGTATATGGGATGGAAGAACCCTGGCATTATCGCAATAAGGCACAGTTTCCTGTAGGATATGATAAAGAAGGGAATCTTGTCGCTGGATTTTATGCGGGAAGAACCCATTCCATTGTGGCAAATACTAATTGTGCGATTCAGGCAAAAGTAACTCATCCGATCGTTGAAAAAGTACTTGCATATATGAGAGAGAATAAGATCTCTGCCTATGATGAAAAGAATCATAGCGGATTGATCCGTCATATTTTAACACGAGCAGGATTTACCACAGGAGAAATCATGGTATGCCTTATCGTGAATGGAACAGCAAAACAGTTAAAGAACATCAATAAACTTGTCGATAAACTAAAAGAAATCGAGGGAATGACAAGTATTATCGTAAATACAAATACAGATAAGACGAATAAGATTCTAGGTTTACAATGTGAGACAATCTGGGGTCAGGATTATATTGAAGATTATATCGGCGATATTAAATATCAGATTGGACCACTTTCTTTTTATCAGGTGAATCCACAGCAGACAAAAGTACTTTATTCAAAAGCATTAGAATATGCGGACTTAAAAGGACAGGAACTTGTGTGGGATCTTTACTGTGGAATCGGAACGATTTCTCTCTTCCTGGCACAAAAAGCAAAGCAGGTGTACGGTGTGGAAATCATAAAAGAGGCTATTGATGATGCGAGAAGAAATGCTGCATTAAATCATATGGATAATGTTGAATTTTTCGTCGGAAAGGCAGAAGAAATTGTTCCTGCCCAGTATGAAAAAACAGGAATCCATCCCGATGTTATCGTAGTAGATCCACCGCGAAAGGGCTGTGATGCTGCCCTTTTAAAAACGATGTTAGATATGGCACCGGAACGTATCGTTTACGTAAGCTGTGATCCGGCAACATTGGCAAGAGATTTAAAAATACTTTGTGCGGAAAAATACACTTTAGAGAAAGTAGCCGTCGTAGATCAGTTTAGTCATTCTGTGCATGTGGAGAGTGTTGCATGTCTTCAAAGAATGAAATAAATTCAAGTCGAGCTGCCGCGAGACTTGGCGCGTGATTCTGGTCAGCGTAAGCTGACATATTCTTTACAGAATCACTGCGCATCCTCGCGGAGCGTTAAAATTGTAATCGCATTTGTTTTTTTATTTTTTAAGGTTGCATCAATAAAACCTGAATATTTTTTTGAAATATTTATATAGCGATTGTTTTTAAACTTTTTTGTTTTGATTTTTCCACTATAATTGTAGAAAGTATAATGTAAATCAACTACCTTCCATCCTTTTTTTGCTTTAATAGATATTTTTTGCTTTCCTGATGAAGTTAAGGCAGGCATCGAAGATTTTTTGAACTTAGATGCATAATTTTTTGAGAAGTACAACTTTTTATTTTTTCAGGAAATAAGAGATTGCTAGCAAATGTATTTTCTTTAGAAAGAACTAAATTTTGTTTATATTTTATTGTTCGTTCTTGTGCATTTGCAGTTGCTGGAAGTAGCATGGTAACGGCTAATACAGCAACGATAAATAAAGTTGACAGTTTCTTTACTAAGTGTTTCATAGTAACTTTCCTCCTTAATTAAAATGTATGATGTCAGGGTCAAAACGCCGTTCGTGCTTGTACGATAAGGTATTTGACTTTGTATGTTATGATTATAATACTTTATAAAAAAAAGTAAATCCACAGTTTGGGCATGTGAAATGTACCAGAAGGAATGTGTCAATCCTTTAATTTCCTGTGCGAAGAGTCAATATATTTCAGTAACAAGACAGCAATTTTCATATATCTTCTATTTAAATTGGTATTAGATTAGTGCTATAATAAAGAAAATATGACTATTCAGAAAGAATTCATGAAATCGCAGCTCGACTTGAATTTTTTGTTTTGAATAGCCTCAGTTTATATAACATAACCAGAAAACCAAAAGATTTTACATTGGGAAAGGGGTAGAAAGACATGATAGATAACAAGAGACAGGAGCTGATTCACAGCCAGGTAATGGAGATTCTTAAAGAGAATCAGCTGGCATTTTCTAACGTTGCCCGTCCAAAGCCAACGAAAGCTTCTACAGCAACTTCTGCATCATGGTCTAAAGATTTAGCGCCAAAAGCTTCCGCAGCAACACAGGGAGCATGGGACAGCACAAACACACCTGGCGGTGTTTCTTCCTTAGCAAAGGAAAAGTGGAACGTGCAGGAAATTGCAGCACTTGTAACAAAGGCATTAGAGTCTAATAATGTAAAGGTTGCATTCTCTAATAAACCAATTCCGGCGCCAACAACAATCTCAAGTTCTACACAGCCAGCATGGAAGAAAGAGGAGGAAGCTCCTCGTAAACCAGCAGCAGGAACTCAGGGAGCATGGGATACGACAGATACACCAGGTGGACTTTCTGCTGAGACAAAGAAAGTATGGAACCTGGATGCAATCGCAGCTTTAGTAAGAAAAGAATTAACAGAGAACCTGGAATTCTATAACAAACCATTACCAAAGCCAACAACAGTATCAAGCTCTACACAGCCAGCATGGAAAGATGACAGTGAGGAGTATAAACCAAAAGAATCTGCATCTGCTCAGGGAATCTGGGAGAGAGGCAATAAGATTTCTGCATCTACCCAGCCGGCATGGAAGGTAGATGAGATTGCTGCATTAGTAACGAAGGCATTACAGAATAAATAATATTTGCTACAGGCAAGGGGAGACATCCTCTGAAAGATAAATAAAGCATATTTGTGACTTTAGTCGCTGTGGTTTGAATGTTCGCTTGGACGCGCGAATGTTCAAACCTTGCTCCGAGACCACAAATATGCTTTATTTATCTTTTAGAGGAATATCCTTGGCTGCTGGAGTAAATTATATTCAGGATTGACACATAAGTCACCATGTGATTTAATAGTCGTAGTTTTTTTAGAAAGGAATTATTATGCGAAGTAAAATGTCACTTAAGGAATGGCTTCCGCTTATCGGGATTACTGTTTCCGCATTTATATTTAACACATCAGAGTTTATGCCGATTGGTTTGTTGACAGATATTGCTGACAGCTTTCATATTACAGAAGCACATGCAGGGGTACTGATTACAGTATATTCATGGATCGTTATGTTACTGTCTCTGCCGTTGATGCTTTTGTTGAATAAGATTGATTTTAAAAGACTTTTGTTAGGAACGATTGTACTTTTTGGAATCTTCCAGATGCTGTCCGCTTTTTCTGCTTCGTATGGAATGCTAATGATATCACGTATCGGCGTAGCGTGTACACATTCGGTATTCTGGTCGATTGCATCACCAGCGGCAGTCAGTGTTGCGTCAGAAAAGTTTCGCTCACTTGCACTTAGTATGGTAGTAACAGGAACCTCAATTGCGATGGTTTTTGGACTTCCGTTAGGAAGGATCATAGGACTTCATATGGGCTGGAATATGGCATTTTTCTGTGTTGGAGTAATCGCATTTATCACAACAGTATATATGATTTTTGTGTTTCCAAAGGTGCCGGGAGGCGAGCCGTTCTCTATTAAACAAATGCCGGAAATACTGAAAAATAAAACATTGATGGGAATTTTTCTTGTCACATTTTTATTTGCCACATCGTATTATACAGGATACAGTTATATTGAACCGTTCTTACAGAAGGTGGCAGGTCTTTCTGCTAATTGGGTTACAACAACACTTACTATATTCGGGGCGGCAGGTCTTTTAGGAAGTTTTTTATTTTCCCATTACTATGACAAGAATAAATATCTTTTTATAAGGCTGGTCATGGTCAGTGTAGCAGCAGCCTTACTTTTATTGTATCCGGTATCAAAAGCACATATGGCGGTTGTTGTTTTATGTGCATTCTGGGGGATGGCTGTTATGGCATTTAATGTAACCTTTCAGTCAGAAATTATTACGTATGCTCCTGCTGCAGCTTCTTCTGTGGCAATGGCAATCTATTCAGGAATTTATAATCTTGGAATCGGAAGCGGAACATGGATTGGAGGAAGTATCTGTACTCATCTGTCCATTTCCTATATCGGAATTGTTGGTGGAGCGATAGCGGTAGTGGCAGCGGTGTTGTGTATATTTGTTGTGATAAAATATATGAAGGAATTTGACAGAGCAAGTTGATTTTGAAGCGGGTATTTATACTCGCTTTTTTGCTTAAAATAGAAAATTTACGGGACGTAGAAGGATGTAATCTGAAATATGTAACAAAAATAAAAGATGTACTTGCGAAAATGACGGTTTTATACGATAATAGGTACTGTTTGGCTTGAAATAGAAAATCAGGCAACATAGGAGAGATTAAAAATAGATAATTAGGAAATTAAATGGAGCTTCCGAGTAAATCGATTGCGGAATGCTTCAGGATAATAAAAGTTATCGTATAGGAGCATAAAAAACAAGGAGAAAAAAATGAGCAGAATAGATGAAATTAAAAAACGACGTACCTTTGCGATTATTTCGCATCCGGATGCCGGTAAGACTACATTAACAGAGAAGTTCCTTTTATATGGAGGTGCGATCAACCAGGCTGGTTCCGTTAAGGGAAAAGCAACCGCAAAACATGCGGTATCTGACTGGATGGATATTGAGAAAGAAAGAGGTATTTCCGTAACTTCTTCCGTATTACAGTTTGAGTATGGCGGATGCTGCATCAATATTTTGGATACACCGGGACATCAGGATTTCTCTGAAGATACGTATCGTACATTAATGGCAGCCGATTCTGCTGTTATGGTAATTGATGCATCGAAAGGTGTGGAGGCACAGACAAGAAAGCTTTTTAAAGTTTGTGCCATGCGCCATATTCCGGTATTTACTTTTATTAATAAAATGGATCGTGAGGCAAGAGATATTTTCGACCTCTTAGATGAAATCGAAAAAGAACTTGGAATTCCAACTTGTCCGGTAAACTGGCCAATCGGTTCCGGTAAGCAGTTTGCAGGAGTTTATGACAGAACAAGCCAGAAAATCGACTTATTTGAGGATACGATGAAGGGTACCAAGATGGGAACAATGAAAGAAATTGCCTTAGATGACCCTGAAATCAGTAAGTATGTAACTGATGATGCAAAAGCCGTATTAGAAGAGGAAATCGAGCTTTTAGATGGAGCCAGTGCAGAATTTGATCAGGAATTAGTCGATGCAGGAGAACTTTCACCGGTATTTTTTGGTTCTGCTCTCATGAACTTTGGTGTGGAGAACTTCTTAAACTATTTCCTGAAAATGACTTCTTCCCCACTGCCAAGAACTTCTGATCAGGGAACAATCGACCCAATTGAGGAAAAAGATTTTTCTGCATTTGTATTTAAGATTCAGGCAAATATGAATAAGGCTCACCGTGACAGAATTGCATTTATGCGTATCTGCTCCGGCAAATTCGATGCCTCCCAGGAGGTTTATCATGTACAGGGGGATAAGAAGATGAGACTTCTTCAGCCCCAGCAGATGATGGCTGAGTCACGCCATGTAGTTGAGGAGGCTTATGCAGGAGATATTATCGGTGTATTTGATCCCGGTATTTTCTCTATTGGAGATACGATCTGTACGCCTGGAAAAAAATTTGCATTTGAGGGCATTCCTACATTTGCACCGGAGCACTTTGCAAGGGTAAGACTTCTGGATACCATGAAGAGAAAGCAGTTTGTAAAGGGAATTAACCAGATCGCACAGGAAGGTGCCATCCAGATTTTCCAGGAGTACAAAGGCGGCATGGAGGAGATCATCGTCGGCGTTGTCGGCGTCCTGCAGTTTGACGTTTTAAAATACCGTCTGGAGAACGAGTACAACGTGGATATCCGTCTGGAGAACCTGCCGTATGAGCACATCCGCTGGATCGCAAACAAAGAGGAGATCAACCTGGACCGTATTCAGGGTACATCCGATATGAAGAAGGTCATGGACCTCAAGGGAAATCCGCTGCTTCTCTTTGTCAATCCGTGGAGTGTCGGCATGGTACAGGATCGAAACAAAGACCTTGTGCTGACCGAATTCAGCAAAAACTAAGAACAAAAGCGCGGGATGCCGCTTAAAAAGGAGAAGGAATGAACTTATTCGATATTCTGGGCCCTGTGATGGTCGGTCCGTCGAGTTCGCACACAGCGGGGGCAGTGCGGATTGGATATACAGCCAGACAACTTTTGGGGGAGCCGGTGAAAAAGGCAATTGTATATCTTCATGGTTCATTTGCGGCAACAGGAGAAGGACATGGGACGGATAAGGCAATCATCGCAGGTCTTCTCGGGATGAAACCAGATGATCTTCGGATTCCGGATAGTTTTACAGTAGCAGAAGAAAGTGGCATGGAATTTATCATTGCTAAAAGAGAAATCCGCGGCGCACATCCGAATACAGCAAGAGTGATCATGGAAAATGGTGCGGATAAAAAGATGGTCATGCAGGCATACTCTATTGGAGGAGGCCGGATTCGTGTCAGTGTGCTTGACGGGATAGAAGTTGATTTCAGCGGGGAGAGCAATACGTTGATCGTACGGAATATGGACAGGCCGGGATGTATTACGGAAGTCAGTGCGGCACTTAGTCA
>OGYF01003358.1_pt1 | contig 11004 bp, 7 predicted proteins | sample 1576451 | NCBI WGS metagenome assembly OGYF01 (sample SAMEA3541505, study PRJEB24748) | human gut metagenome | biome: human gut; feature: human-associated habitat; material: faeces | place: China | collected 2012 | reverse complement strand
GGGGAGCCGGTCTCCCTCCCCCGGGAACTCCGGCCCCTGGAGGAGGACCTGCGGCCCCTCCAGCACACCCTGGAGGACCGGGAGGCCCAGGCCCGGGAGGCGGAGGCCGCCCTCCAGGAGAACGAGCGCCTGCGCAACCTGCTGGAGCTCCAGCCCAAGGAGTGGTCCTGCGACAAGGCCGCCGCCATGGTCACCGCCCGCTCCACCTCCAACTGGGAGTCCACCCTCACCATTGGCAAGGGCAGCGCTGCGGGGATTGCCGTGGATGACTGCGTGGTGGACGAGTACTGGAACCTGGTGGGCGTGGTGGCGGAGGTGGGGGAGAACTGGGCCACCGTGCGTACCCTCGTTGACTCGGACACCGAGATGGGCGGCCAGCTCGCCCGAACCGGCGGCGCGGCCATCCTGGAGGGAGACTTTGCCCTCATGGGGGAGGGCAGGCTCAAGCTGACTTATCTGCCGGAGAACAGCGAGCTCATCGCCGGGGATCTGGTGACCACCTCCGGCCGGGGCGGCGTGTATCCCTCGGGCCTGGTGGTTGGACATGTGGAAGAGGTGCGCACCGAGGCCTCCGGCATGACCCGTTATGCCGTCATTGTCCCGGAGACCGATCTGGACAGTCTTAAGCAGGTCTTTGTCATCAAAGACTTTGATATCGTGGAGTAAAACCATGACCAGACAGGATTTTTTGATCAAGTGGGGCGTATACGCCCTGGCCCTGCTGCCGGTGTGGTTTTTGGAGCTGTATGTGCTCAACCGCTTTCCGGTGTTCGGGGTGACCCCCATGCTGCTGCCCCTGGCGGTGATTGCCCTGGGCTGGCTGCTGCTCAGGCGCTACCGGCTCACCCCCTTTACGCAGACGGCATGCGGGCTGGTGCTGGGCGGCTTCCTGGGCAATTTTCTGGAGCGCCTGTGGCACGGCTGGGTGCTGGACATGATCTATTTTCCGTTTTTGCCCTGGTTTGTGTGCAATGTGGCGGATATTGCCATCTGCGCGGGCGTGGCGATGATGGCGGCAAGCCTGCTGTTTCGTCCGCAGGACTGGAAGGAAGCGTAAGGCATATGCAGAAGATTACGGCGGTAGCCCGGGAAGAGGCGCGTCTGGACCTGCTGGCGGCGCAGGTGAGCGGAGCCAGCAGGTCGCAGGCGGCCCGGTGGATTGAGCAGGGGCTGTGCCTGGTCAACGGCACGGCGCGCCAAAAGCCCGCCTTCAAGGTTGCCGCGGGAGACGCGCTGGAGCTGACCGTGCCCGACGCCGGGGAAGCGCCCGTGGAGAAGGAGAACATCCCGCTTGAAATCCTCTATGAGGATGCGGACCTGGCCGTGGTGGTCAAGCCGTGCGGCATGGTGGTGCATCCCGCCGCGGGCAATGAAAGCGGCACGCTGGTCAACGCCCTGCTCTATCACATGGAGGACCTCAGCGGCATCGGCGGGGTGAAGCGGCCCGGCATCGTGCACCGGCTGGACAAGGATACCAGCGGCCTGCTCATGGTGGCCAAAAACGACCTGGCGCATCAGGGCCTGAGCGACCAGCTTCGCGCGCGCACGATGGAGAAACACTACCTGGCCGTGGTGGATGGTCGCATGCGCGAGCTGTCCGGGCGGGTGGAAAAGGCCATCGCCCGCAGCACAAAGGACCGCAAGCGCATGGCCGTGGACCCCGCCGGGCGCGAGGCGGTGACGGAGTGGACGCTGCTGGAAAACCTGAAAAACGCGGCGCTTTTGGACGTGCATATCCTGACCGGGCGTACGCATCAGATCCGCGTGCATATGCAGAGCCTGCATCATCCCGTGGCCGGGGACCCCATCTACGGACAAAAAAACGGCGTGAAGGCGCCCAGACTGATGCTGCACGCCTACACGCTATCCTTTACCCATCCCCGCACGGGCGAACGCCTGACCTTTACCGCGCCGCCGCCGGGGGACTTTACCGCGGCCCTGCAAAAATGGCGGGAGGACCCCGCCGCGCCGCTGCCCTATCAGGCGTCTGCCTCCGGCTGATCGGGGGCCAGCTTGCCCTGCGTCCAATGCCGGCGGCACAGGCTCACATAGCATTCGCTGCCGCCCAGCACGATCTGCTCGCCCTCGCGGGCTACCTTGCCGTCTACCACGCGCGCGTTGCAGACGGCTTTTTTTCCGCACCAGCAGATGGTCTTGACCTCCTCGATGGTGTCGGCCCAGGCCAGCAGCCATTGGCTGCCCTCGAAAAGCTCGTTGCGGAAGTCACAGCGCAGGCCGTAGGCGATCACCGGCACGTTGTCTACATCCACCACCCGCACCAGCCGCTCCACCTGCGCACGGGTGAGGAATTGCGCCTCGTCCACGATCAGGCAGTCGTAATCCCGCACGTTGAAGCGGTCCAGGTCCTCGATAAAGTGGCACTCGCAGCGAAGGCCGCTGCGGCTGGCGATCATGGTTTCGCCGTCGCGGTTGTCCAGGCGGGGCTTGAGCATGAGAACGCGCTGCCCGCGCTCCAGGTAGTTATGGCGCACCATGATGGCGTTGGCGGTTTTGCTGGAGCCCATCGCGCCGTAGCGGAAGTAGAGCTTGGCCATGGAAATCAGCCTCCGGGAAAAGTAGTGGAATTATTCGATGCCCAACTGTGCCGCAAGGTCCTCGGCGCGCTGCGCCGCGTCGCGGTAGCTGGACAGGGAGGAGAAGAGATCGTAGGCGCCCTGCAGATCGCCGCTGCTTTCCAGGGCGTCGGCCTGATCGTACTCGGCGTCGCGCAGGTAGGTCTTGCATTCCACGGCCTGATCGGCGCTGCTTAGGTAATCGCCCAGAAGCGTAAAGAGATCGATCGCGCTCTGGTAATCGCCCTCCTGCTTGAGGGCGATGGCGCGGTTGTAGATCTGGCCGCGCAGGTTGTAGAGGCGGGCTTCGGCGTCGTCGATGGTTATAGCGGCTTCATAGGCAAAGAGCGCCTCGTCGTAGCGGGCGCCCGCCTCGGCGTCGCGCCCCAGGCAGTACTGGCAGCGCAGGGGCGCGTCCTCAAACTCCCCGATGGCCTCGAACGCCTCGGCGGCTTCGGCAAAGCGTCCCTCCTCGGCCAGGGCGTGGGCATGGCAGTACTGATAGCGCTCCTCGCCGTAGAGAATGTCGCGCGACTGGGCGAAGTATTCCTCCGCTTGCGCGTATTGCCCCTGCTCATAGAGCACCAGCCCGCGGGAATAGGCGGCGTAGGAAGCCGACTGGGCATAGTCGCCCAGGCGCTCGAACGCCTCGGCGGCCTCGGCGTATTCGCCGGAGGCAAAGGTGTCCAGGGCGCGGTTGTAGGAACGGCTGTAATCCGTCGAGCAGGCCGACAGGCACACGGCGACGGCCACGCACAGCCCCAGCAGCGCCCTCAAGCGCGCGTGGCTCATGCATGCACCTCCTCCCTTTGCGCAGGGTGAAACTCGCTTTTCAAAATGGCGTACAGGTCCACGTCGGCAAAGCGTCCCTTGTTATAGATGCGCTGGCGCAAGGTGCCTTCGTGCGTCATGCCGGCGTTGCGCATCACATGGCCGCTGGCGGGATTGTCGCACTCGTGCTGAGCCTCGATGCGGTTGAGATTGAGACGGGTGAAGCCAAATTCCAGCACGGCGGTGAGCGCCTCGGTCATGAAGCCCCGATTCCAGTAGGCGCGGCTCAGGCTGTAGCCCACCTCGGCGGAGCGGTTTTCGGTCTGCACCCACATGAAGCCGATGGTGCCAATCACCTTGCCCGTATCGCGCAGGGCGATCACAAACGTACCCGGCGCGCAGCTGCGGTACTGGCGCAGAAGGTAGCGGATATAGGCGCGCGTCTGATGGATGGAGCGGTGCGCGTCCCACAGGACGTGGCGGGCCACCTCCGGATCGCGCGAATACTCATACAGGTCCTGCGCGTCGCTCATGCGCACGGGGCGCAGGATGAGCCGCTGGGTGAGCATGGTAGGCAGGCGGCCAAAGACCTCCAGATATGTCTGCATGGCAGGGAAGCCCCTTCTTTCAAACAAACGGCCGGTATCAGATCGCCCAGCCGCCTGGCCGGGCGAAGGGCGGACGGGTCAGGCCCAGCGCCAGCAGGTACACGCCCAGCGCCAGCAGCAATAGCAGCGCCGCCATCAGCAACCAGAAAACGGGGGAACGACGCGACCGGGACATGAAAATCCTCCTTTAACGCTTGGCAGATACAAATGACTGAAAAAAGTTGGGAACTTTTTTGACATGTGAATCGTTACTTTTCATGAGGCGCAAGGCGCGCGTCAGGCGTTGAGCTTCTGCCATGCCATCAAAAGGCCCAGCGCGGTCTTGGCGTCGCGCAGCTCGCCGCTCATCACGCGGCCGACGGCCTCGGAGAGAGGCATCTTCACCACGTGCAGAAATTCGTCGGGATCGGGGTGGTCCTCATGCTGGCTCAGCTCCGTGGCCAGGTACAGGCCGATCTGCTCGGTGCAAAAGCCCGGGGTGGTCACCACGTGCGTGAGCTTCTCCATCCGCCCGGCGCGCAGACCCGTTTCCTCCTCCAGCTCGCGGTGGGCGCAGGCGAGGGGGTCCTCCCCGACGTAGTCCAGCTTGCCGGCGGGAATTTCCAGCGTCATCAGGTCCACCACCACGCGATGCTGGCGCACCAGGTAGACGTTGCCTGCATCGTCCACGGGCACCACGGCGGCCGCTCCCTTGTGGCGCACCACCTCACGCAGGGCGGTATGGCCGTTGGGCAGGCGCACCTGCATATGGCTTACGTCGATGAGCACGCCGTGAAACATCTCTTTCTCGGACAGGGGAACCTCGCGCAGGTCGGGATGATCGCACATAGCGGGTCGCCTCCAAAAATTCGTTCCCTTGTGTATTCGCCGCCGGAAGGCGTTCCCCCTTGTGGAAAGCAGAAAAAGCGCGGGAAAAGAACAGCTTCTTACTTGTAAAAACTGCCCCGCAGCGACAGAAACTGCCGCCTTGCCTTCCTTGACAGCATATATCAAACCCCGTACAATGAGAGGGGCCGCCGTGCGCGGCCCCGGCAGGGAGAACAGCCTCACCCGGCATAAGGAGGATTCCGCATATGGCAAAGCATATTCCTAAAGCCTTCAGACGCGCCACGGCGCTTCTGACCAGCCTGCTGCTCATCGCGGCGCAGATGGTTTTGCCTCTGGCCGCGCTGGCGCAGGATATCAGCATGCTTCCCACCGTGACCATCCAGTGGAGCGCGGCGGACGGAAGCGTACAGAGCATGCCGGTCACGGCCACGCTCTACGGAGACCAGGTGGTCTATTGGGCCTCCGTGTCCGAGGAGGCGATGCAGGCGGGCGTGAGCATCCAGAGCATCACCGGCCCCGAGGACCCGCAGCTGGTTACTTACGGCCCCGCGGCTGGAACGCTGCTGACGGGCAACGCCACGGCGGTGGACGGCTCGGTTGCCGCGAGCATCGAGGTGTACCGCGGCGGCGTGTTCGAGATCGCCTATCCGTTCTACCTTTCCACCGTTGCCATCCCGCCCTACCAGCCGGCCGGACCCACCAGCGGCACGGTCTATATCTCCTACCGCTATGAAGGCGGCGAGGAGTTTTACGGCTATGAGGACGTTGTCCCGGTCGAGGGGCGGAGCTTCGCGCCCGACCTGTCGCTGGTACCGGCGGGCTACGAGCTCGTCAGCACCGGCGAGGTGTTTGTGACGCTCAACCCCGACGGCACCACCAGCCCCAATCCCGTGGTTTTCGAGGTGCAGCAGAGCGAGCCGCAGGTGGTCAACTCCACGGTTACGTTCCATCATCTCGACGAAGTGACCGGACAGCAGATCACCGGCGATACCTGGCAGGAGCTGGCCCCCGAAACCTACAGCGCGGCCACCTATCAGCAGGCGGTGGAGGGATATACCTATTCGTATGCCACCCCCGACCCCTTTACCGTGGATGGAACGGGTACGCCCGTCGAGGTGACGCTGTACTATACGCCGAGCGCGCCGGAACCGGTGAACTCGGTTGTGACGATCCATCATCTGGACAAGGACACAAATCAGCAGATCACCGGCGACACCACGGAAGAAGCGGCCGCGGGCATGGAGACCTATTCCTCGATCTACCAGATGCAGGTGGAGGGGTATACCTACTCGTCTGCGAATCCGGAGAGCTTCACGCCGGACGGGACCGGTACGCCCGTCGAGGTGACGCTGTACTACGCGCAGAACGCGGCGGAGCCTGTGAACTCGACGGTGACGGTCCACCATCTGGACAGGGAGACCAGTCAGCAGATCACCGGCGACACCACGGCGGAAGCGGCCGCGGGCATGGAGACCTATTCCTCGGCCTACCAGATGCAGGTGGAGGGGTATACCTATTCGCACGCCGAGCCGGAGAGCTTCACGCCGGACGGGGCGGGCACGCCCGTCGAGGTGACGCTGTACTACGCGCAGAACGCGGCGGAGCCTGTGAACTCGACGGTGACGGTCCACCATCTGGACAGGGAGACCAGTCAGCAGATCACCGGCGACACCACGGCGGAAGCGGCCGCGGGCATGGAGACCTATTCCTCGGCCTACCAGATGCAGGTGGAGGGGTATACCTATTCGCACGCCGAGCCGGAGAGCTTCACGCCGGACGGGGCGGGCACGCCCGTCGAGGTGACGCTGTACTACGCGCAGAACGCGGCGGAGCCTGTGAACTCGACGGTGACGTTCCATCATGTGGATGAGGGGAGCAATCAGCAGATCACCGGCGACACCTGGCAGGAACTGTCCCCCGAAACCTACAGCGCGTCCAATTATCAGCAGACGGTGGAGGGGTATACCTATTCGTATGCCAGCCCTGATCCCTTCACGGTGGACGGGGCGGGCACGCCCGTCGAGGTGACGCTGTACTACGCGCAGAACGCGGCGGAGCCTGTGAACTCGACGGTGACGTTCCATCACAGGGACGCCGCCACGGACCAGGAGCTCACCAGCACGCAGCAGGAGCTTGGCCCGAACACCTATGCCTCCGCGGACTACAAAACGGAGATTGAGGGCTATGCCTACGCCTCGGCCGCGCCGGAAAACTTCACCGTGGACGGGACGGGCACGCCCGTGGAGGTAAGCCTGTATTACAATCAGAATACCCCGACCGGCCCCGTGGTGCTGGAGGAGTACACCAACCAGTACGGCATCACCACCAAGGGCAGCCTGAACCTGCGCTCCAGCCCGACCACCGAGGATAAAAACAACAAGGTAGTGCAGGGCGTGAACAAGGATGTCATCATGCCCGCCACCCAGCGCGTTCAGGGCCTTGACAACGATGGCTATAGCTGGTATCGGGTCAACTACAACGGAACGGACTGCTATGTGCGGGACGACTGCTTTCGCCTGCTCACCGAGGAGGAGATGCAGCAGTACCTGAACGTGGAGGTGCCCGTCAAATACGTGGACCAGGCCACTGGCGAGGCGTTCTACACCGCCACCGCCCAGTGCATGAAGGGCGGCAGCGTGACAGTCGAGGTGGATCTGAGCCAGGCGCAGGGCTATACGCTCGTGAGCGAGGCCAGCGTGCAGGTGTCCGCGGATGCCAACGGCACGCTGACCCCGGCGGAGGCCGTGTTCACCTTTGCCAAGGAACAGCAGGCGGTGAAGGGCACCGTCAGCGCCATCTATGTGGACGAGGCGCAAAAGCCCGTGGCGGAGCCGCAGACGTTTGAACGCGATCCCGGCAGCTACTCCGTCAACGAATTTGCCATCAACACGCCCGAAGGCTATGAGCCCCTGCAGGTCAACGTGCAGGAGGTCATCGTGCACGACGACGGCACCGTGGAGCCGGAAACGGTCGTCTTTACCTACACGGCCAAGCAGCCGGAGCCGGTGAATTCCGTCGTCACCTTCCACCATCTGTGCGACGGCGCGGCCATCACCGGCGACACGCAGCAGGAGCTTGCGCCCAACACCTACAATGCGGCCGATTATCAGGCGGCGGTGGAGGGCTACACCTACGCGGGCGCGAGCCCCGAGACCTTCACCGTGGACGGCAGCGGCGCGGCCATTGAGGTGACGCTGAACTATACGAAGGTTGTGCAGCAGCTTGACTCGGTGGTGACCTTCCACCATCTGTGCGACGGCGAGGCCATCACTGGCGACACGCAGCAGACGCTTGCCCCCAACACCTATAACGCGGCCGATTATCAGGCGGCGGTCGAGGGCTACACCTACGCGGGCGCGAGCCCCGAGACCTTCACCGTGGACGGCACCGGCGCGGCCATTGAGGTGACGCTGAACTATACGAAGGTCGTGCAGCAGCTTGACTCGGTGGTGACCTTCCACCATCTGTGCGACGGCGAGGCCATCACCGGCGACACCCAGCAGACGCTGGCCCCCAACACCTACGGCTCCGCCAGCTATCAGGCGGCGGTGGAGGGCTACACCTATGCGGGCGCAAACCCGGAAACCTTCACCGTGGACGGCAGCGGCGCCGCCATTGAGGTGACGCTGAACTATACCAAGAATGCGCCGCAGGTGGTCAACTCCATCGTAACGTTCCACCATGTGGACACGAACGGCGCGCCCATTGCCGCCGATACCCAGCAGGAGCTTGCGCCCAACACCTACAGCGCTTCCGGCTATCAGGTGGCGGTGCCGGGTTATACCTACACCAGCGCCAATCCCGAATCCTTCACCGTGGACGGCAAGGGAACGCCGGTTGAGGTGACGATGACCTATACCAAAGACCTCGTCGCTTCGAATGTAACGTTCCACCATGTGGACGCGGACGGCAATCCCCTGATGGCGGACCGCACCGTGGAGATCGCGCCTTCGGCTGAGGCCTACCGCTCCGAAAGCTATGCCGCGGCTGCGCCGGAGGGCTACCTCTACGCCAGCGCCAACCCGGAGACCTTCACCGTGGACGGCGGCGGCACACCCATCACCGTGGTGTTTACCTACGCGAAGAAGCCCGCCGTGACCGCCCCGGTCACCTTTGAATACGTGTCCGAGAGCGGCCGCGTAGTGGCGAGCCCCATGACGGTAGACCTGCCCGTGGGCCCCAACGATGTGATGGAATACTGCAAGGTGGTGGACGGCTACACCTTCAAGTCCACCAGCAGCCAGACCGTCGAGGTCAGCCAGGATGGCAAGGCCACGCCTGACAAGGTGACCTTCACCTACACCGAGACCCCCACCACCGCGGCCGTTCAGGTCCACTACCGCAACAGCATCGGCGACGACCTGCCCGGCTCGCCGGTCATCAAGCAGCTCGGCCCCGGAACGTATACCATCCAGCCCGAAGACGTGCCGGCCGGCTATATCGTCAGCAGCAGCGCGCAGCCCCAGACCGTCACCGTATCCGACAACCTGGTGGCCACCCCCAACAGCATCAGCTTTACCTGCTATGACCAGAACATCACCGGCACGCTGACCATCAACTACTACGACAGTGCCGATCTCACCAAGCCCATCGCCACCGAGCAGCGCCCGCTCAAGCCCGGCCTGCAGACCGTGGCGGCGGACGACTCGGTCGTGGCCAAGGCGGGCAACTACCAGCGCACCGAGGGCTACGCCGACCAGCAGGTGCAGGTCAACGAGGACGGCACCGTGGTGCCCGCAACGATTTCCTTCTACTACAAGTCGGTACAGAATACCAGCTACGTGGGCTACGCCGTGACCACCCGCCAGACGGCCATGCGCTCCAGCGCCGCCGCCAACGGGGCCGTGACGCAGACGCTGGCGGTGAACACGCTGCTGTACATCAATGGTCAGCAGCAGGTGGGCAGCGTGGTCTGGGACAGCTCCCAGACGGTGCTGGGCGGCACCTCGGCCTCCGGCTGGGTGACTGACGCCGATGTGCGCCACATCAGCGCTTCCGAGGCGCAGGCCCTCATCGACCAGTACAACCAGCAGCAGCAAAAGCCGACGCAGAGCCCCGGCTACTATATCACCCTGTACAACAGCGTGCCGCTGCGCACCTACACCAACATCTACGCCGAGGCCCGCTACCTCAAGAAGGATACCGTGGTGTACGTGCACAGCCAGGAGTACGACGGCAGCCGCAACATCTGGCACCTGACCACCTATGACGGCGTGACCGGCTATGTGCTCAACGGCCAGCTGCGCAAGCTGACCGACGAGGAAGTGAAGAACTACCTCGCCAGCGGCAATCCCTCCACGCCGGAGAATCCGGGCGGAAATCCCTACAACCCCAACGGTGCGTCCAGCTACGGCTATATCACCGCCAACAGCGTGAATTTCCGTACCTCGCCCAACGGCAGCCGCATCAAGCAGCTCAACAAGTACGCCATGGCCATGATTCTGGGCACCCAGCAGGTTGATGGCGTCACCTGGTACAATGTCAACTACAACGGCCAGATCGGCTGGATTCACGGCGACTACTTCCATCAGATGACGCTGACGGAGTTCAACTCCTTCCTCAGCAGCTCGCAGTACCAGCAGGGACTGACCAACAACGCCGTGGCCACGGCCACGCCCAAGCCCAGCACCGGCGGCAGCACGTCGGGCAATACGTCCGGCAATACGGGCTCGGCCACGCAGGGCAGCGTATCCTCCGTGGAGGACTGGAACGTGGGCGCTTGGCAGAACACCGGCACGAATACGCAGAATACCTACGCGCCCTTCAACCCCTACGCGACCCCGGTGGCTACCACCACGCCCAAGGACCAGTACATGACCAAGGACGCGACGGTGAAGTTCTACCAGTCGCCGGACGCGGCTTCCAGCAGCCAGACGTTGCCGGCCAACGCCACGCTCAACGTGCTGGACACCGTGACGCAGAACAACAAGACCTGGTACAAGGTGCAGTACAACGGCCAGACCGGCTATGTGGAAGCCGAGGCCGCGCTCACGGAAGTGACCGCCGGCACCAGCCCCACGCCCACCAGCACCTTCGTCATCGGTACGATGATCCCCATCAACTATGAGGATGAAACGGTCGAGACGCAGACCTCCGGCGTGCCCTGGGGCCTGATCGGCGGAGCCGTGGTGGTCATCGGCGGCGCGGGCGGCGCATACGCCTACGCCCTCAACCAGAACAAGAAGCGCAAGGCTGCCGCCGCGCGGGCGGCTGCCAGCAGGCGC
>OGYF01003357.1_pt1 | contig 11005 bp, 7 predicted proteins | sample 1576451 | NCBI WGS metagenome assembly OGYF01 (sample SAMEA3541505, study PRJEB24748) | human gut metagenome | biome: human gut; feature: human-associated habitat; material: faeces | place: China | collected 2012 | reverse complement strand
GTCACCTCCCTGCTCATCAAAAGAAAGGCCCTCCATTCGGGCATGTTCACGGTCGTTTGTGTTCTCAATTCAGGCATAGTATAATTCCCTTACCTGCATACGTCAAGGAGAAATCAGGTGAGCTAAATGACATCATTTTCATTGCAACACAAAACGGTGCGTGTATGGCCTGGCACGGCGCAAGCGTGTCCCATCATCTATTTCCACGCGTTTGAAGAGATCAGCGAACAACTGCTTCAACAGCTGAGCGCCGCGCACTGTCCGCAAGCCACGCTGGTCATCATCAGCGATCTGGACTGGAACCGCGATATGGTCCCCTGGAACATCCCGCAAAGCGATACCTTCCATGGCAGTGCCGATGCTTATCTGCGGCTGCTCATTTCCCGCATCATCCCCGAAGCAGAGAAGACCCTCAGCACAAGACCGCTTTGGCGCGGCATCGCCGGCTATTCCCTGGCCGGACTGTTTGCTCTCTACGCCCTGTATCAAAGCGACGCGTTCAGCCGCGCCGCCAGCATATCCGGCTCCCTGTGGTTTCCCGGCATCAAAGAATACTGCCTGTCCCACGAACCGAGACGCACACCGGACCATCTGTATTTCTCATTGGGCAATAAAGAGCATAAGACGAGAAACCAGATGATCCGCTGTGTCCGGGAAAATACCGAAGCGATCGTCGATCATGCCCGTAAACAGAGAATCGACACCACATTCCAGCTGAATCCCGGCAGCCATTATACCGATGTCATCAAACGCTGCGCCGATGGCATCCAGTGGCTGCTGGAGCGATGACAAAAGCCGTCTGTGTAGTTACGGATTTCTTTATTTATCTTGACTTCCAAATGAAAAGCACCTCCTTTTGGGCATAAAAAAATCGCCACCTGCAGTCAAGTGACGATTTTCATTCTTTATATTCTGTTGTCAGCGGATGAGCCATCCGTAATCCTGCCTGCAATCCACCACATAATCCGCATAGACGGTATCATCTATGATTTGAAAGATTATCATATAGCGTTTTTCAAACAAGATAAATCGGTAGGCATGTTTAGGGATATATTCCCCTGAAAGCCACGGGCATCTCTGGGGCATTGTTTCCAGTGAGTTTGCCGCCTTTTCAAATTCCACGGTCAGCCTTTCCGCTGCTTCTGGACTGACCTGCGCCAAAAAAGCGGCATGGAAAACAAGCATCTGCGTCGCCTGCTCTGATACAATGACACGGTATTTACTCTGATTTTCCACGACCCGTCGCCTCCTTGATTACGCTGCGCATCATGGCTGCGACTTCATCGACAGAATAACCTTTGCTTCCGTGCATCCTGTCCTCCTCAACCGCAAGCAGTTCCTCACGAAGTTTCAGCATCTTCTCCCTGCGGTTGTAGGTTTCAATATCCATAACGACTAAATCTCCCTCGCCATTCTTGGTAAGGAATACCGGCTCTGCGGTCTTTCTACACAATTCTGCAATCTCGTTGTAATTCTGGCGGATTGCTGCGGATGGACGAATATTCATAGCCACACCTCCCTTTTATATTTGGTAGCAGTATCCTAACTATATTATGCCCATTTCATGCTATCTAGTCAATATGCACAGAAAAATTCACCTGAAGTAAAAAAGCAAATGCAACGCTAAGGGAGCCGAAATTGCATTTAGTCTCCACGAACTGCAAGTTGCATTTACTCTTCCTGCGCGTATCATTATCTTTGTCCAGACCTGGATGCCTCGCTTTGATCGGAGGTATCTTTTATGGCTTCTTCTAATAAGCACCTTCAAGCGCGCCGGCGTGGATCTCGGTCCGCTGGATCTCAGAAGACAGGTCTCCAGAAAGATCAAAAAGAAGGACAAAAATCACTATAAACAGCGCAAGGACCGCAAATATCTCAATGGCCGGCTCTACAAGGATTATCAGGCCTATATCGATGAACATCCTGATGCCAGGGTCGTTCAGGTGGACACGGTCTATAACAACATCTCTGAAGGTCCGTTTATGCAGACCTTCAAGTTCATGCGCTATCCCTTCACGATCATCATCTACCATGACACCAAGGATGCCAGATCCATGCTCGAAGGCATCCTTCTGCTGGAAAAGATCCTTGGCGCACAGATGTTCGACACTGAGGCCGAGGTCTTATTGACCGATCGCGGAGCAGAATTCACCCTGGCTGATGAGATAGAACGCAGAGATGACGGCACCATGAGGACCAGGATATTCTATTGCGATCCGATGCAGAGCGCGCAGAAAGGGTCGCTGGAAAACAACCACGAAGAGATCCGTTATATCTGCCCGAAGGAGACAGATCTGCACAGGCTGGGCTTGAACAGCCAGGAGGACGCAAACCTGATCACATCGCACATCAACTCATTTCCAAAAGAAAGACTGAATGGCAAGACCCCGTTTGAGATGTTAAAGTTTCTCAATCCGGAGATGGCAGAAAGATTTATTCAATTTGGTATCGTCGAAATTGAAAAAGATAAGGTCGTGCTCAAACCTTATCTTTTAAAGAAATAACATTATAAACAACGAGGCATCCTCTTCTGAACATGATCCAAAAGCGAAGTGGAATTTACTCTGAATGAAAAAATTTTCATCAAATTTCACTTCTTTTTGTCGTGGACAAAAAGGAGATGTCTACACCAAGAATTGTATCAGAAAAAGAAAATACTACAAGCAAAAAGTGATCCTGCGGCTGAAAAAATGCCCTATCGGCCGCAAAATCACAGATTCTGTATGAGTAAGTGCAACGATCATTTTTTGCCTTATTAGAGTTGCGTTTACTTTTTCACTTCAGCTGGATATAATTCTCATTTTAATAGTCTTTACATTTTTAAAACATAGAAGCAAATACTTCCCAATTTGAATGGGGAGCATTTGCTTCTTAGTTAGAATGGTATCAAAACAGAAATCTCATCTTCCTCTACTGTTTCAACCGATCCTACAAATTGTTGCAAGAATTCAATTGCTAACTTTCTGTCGAGCAAATCGTGAATCTTTTGATTTTCGTAACTACGCAAGCAGTTATAGCACGACGGTTCGCAATTACATTCACTCATCGATCTCAACGCCGACATGAAGATGCTATGCAGCATTTTTCCGTCCTTGGTTACCAATCTTCTTGAGTGACCAGCACCGCCGGGAACGGAGTCGTAAATAACGATAGAGAAATTTAAAATTCCATTAATGAGTTTGGCTGATAAGCACGCCTTAATATCTCGTCTTTCAATATTCAGATCTTTTGCCATCGCATTCAAGATCGCATACATTACCGACACCATTGTATTATAGTCGGATGTGTTGCACTTGAAGGATATTTTAGCAACATCGGTTTTGAATTCATGATGGAGAGAGCGACGAACAAGTTCATGACAATTACAGTTATACTGTCCATACAAGCTTTCGTGTGATTTTGTCGTCGTTACGGACAGTGCTCCACTACGCATCTGCTTTTCAATTTCTCTTTCGCCAATACCTTCATCTTCTGCTACTGCATAACCGCAGAGAGGACAAACATAGAAATTGCTAACAGATTTAACCATCAAGGAATCATTCGTTGTAGATTCGACCTGGATTTCTATTGAATTAAACAGATACTTATGCTTATCTATCGTTCTTGCAGCAACATTCCCAATGTAATAGTCCTCTGAACGATAATTTTTCTCCTGACGAGTCATAGGTACATCTCGATCTTGTCGTTCGGCAACAAATCCCGAGCGCGGTTCTATACTTTCGTAGAAATCCATTTTGAACAGTTTTCTACCACAAGCCGAACAAGGGATGCCCTCACTTGTTATAGGCGTGATGCTGTAATTTACAGTATTGCAATCCTTATTTCGGCACACTCCAATATATCCCGTGTACCAGTCCTGCTTATCTTTGCCTGTTGCGGATTTCTTGATGTAACGACTCGTATATAGTCTGCCGTCAGCGACAACCTCCGAGGAAGGCGCGTATTCAGCTATTGCAATCTGCAGATCTCTGCTCAACCTCAACTTAGAAACATTGTTTGCAGTTGTATTTTGCTGTAGCTCAACAGTATTAACGGGGAAACCGTATCTCGGCAGTATATTTCCACGAGCCAAGAAATCAATCAGCTTGTTTTTCTTGTAATGCTGAAGCTTTCTTTCGCACATAGCGGCTTTTGCCAAATCGTTTTCCCTCTTGAATTGCTTAATTAACTTTTCAAAGTTTTTGATATTGTTCTCATATTCCTGAATCAATTGTGTGAACACCCCTTCGGGGCCGCTGAATTCTTCAATCCAAGAGAAATCATCAATACCGAGACGCTTATGCAAATTATCAAGATCTGGGATGGATGCCTTCAGCATATCTAAAAGTCTTTGAGGATGGCTATTGATCCACTCAATAAAGCCCTCGTATCCCTTTAGATTTATAAATTTATCGGCATCGTTATGATTGTATTGATCCTCGTGATCAGCAAAATATATGCTCAAAGCAACCGCATAGATATGTCTGCGAACAATCTTCTCGTTATCCACCTTAAAGAGCGGAGGAAGTATCGTTCCACCTATCATTCGCTTGGGATCTTTGAAGAATGCTAAGTCGTGAGAACTTAACTTTGCAAATGTAAGCACAAACGCTGCTGCATCAAGGCTACGACCTGCACGTCCGGCACGCTGTGCGTAGTTGGACGGCAGAGGAGGAACATCTCGCAAAAATACGGTTTCAAGGTCTCCAACGTCCACACCCATTTCGAAGGTGGTAGAGCAAGAAAGCGCATTGATTTCCTTCTTGATAAACTGCTCCTGATATTCTGCGCTCTCTTTTTTACTGAGCTGTGCTGTATGCTCTTTGATGAGCAATGGCGACATTCTATCGCTCATATACAGCTTTGCAAAGTGGTTATCTCTCGTAATATCATCGGGCGAGATCCGGGCGAGCTTTCCTTCGCATCTGACAGAAGGACAATGACCTAAATTGAACTGTGTGATCTTACCGCATTTCTTACAACGATACCAATGTGCATTAGGAGAGCCGTTGATCTTTACGACAAAATGCTTTGCTCGAAGCACGTAAGTTCCGTCTTTATTCAGATCATCCATACAATACGGATTACCGCATTCAGGATCGGAAAGATACTCAAAGTACTGCGTTAAAAATTCTATCGCACGATCTTCGGATATACCAAGTGTGGAGCAAACATAATACAGACGATTGGATTTATAGTATCCGTTTCCATTGCTCTTGCTTTTAGGCATCCAATTTGATACCGTTGCTCTCTTTCTTTCGGGTGATTGCATGAAAGCAACGAATCTCTGCGACGGAGTAAAGAATATGTATTCTCGGTCATTATCATCAATATCACTATCGGAGTCTGTGTATATTGCTCCCATTTTAACGATTTCGAAGATTAACAAATCGAGCAATGCCTTTACCGAAACAGGATCGGCATTATACAACTCCGCAATGCTTTCAACAATTTCCGACGTATTACCTTTATACTCGATTTGTATTTGACCTAACGCAGTAAGCGAGGTGGTAGAGTTATATCGAGCCAATTCGTTGAGAAGTGCAACCCAAGCGTTCTTACGACTATCAAGTGTAAGATTGCTTTCATCCGAATTACTCTTTGCAAAGCTTTTCTTTGCTGTGAAGTAATTAGTAAGCAAGGTAACAAAATCGGATATCGTATATTCATGGGATACGATTTCGTCTTTTCTTTCCGCAATGATGCGACAGATGCCACGTCTACGCAAGAATTCGTTATAGCTCTTACCTAAATAACACGCAAACTTAGCTGCTTCTTGTCTACTATCGGAGAAAGCCAAGAACTGTCTGCCGGTCTTTCTTGCGACCTTTTTGTTTGCAGTTGCCGCCCTTGCGAAAATGTTTTTAGCTTTGGTTTGGTCTTCGCTTTCAACATATTCGATTTCGGGAAGCTCTTCATACAAAGAGGTTGCCAAAACAGCCGTTGCTGCATCATTACCAAGATATAACCTCTTATAATGACCAGTGTGACAGTTTCCGCATCTCGCTCCTATTTTGAGGATTTTCGCCTTAATGACCTTGATATAGTTTTCCTTGCCGCAATCGCAAGGCAGATTATGAATCTCATTTTCGGCAACGATTGCTCCGCAGATCGGGCAGAGATAGAACACTTCTTTCTTTCCGTCGGTTTCGTCCTCAATGTCATCATCTTCAATATCGGCATTATCATCGGCATCGAGATAGTAATATTCGACTTCTTCCTCGAGCTTGCTTGCCTGAACCAATCTACGACTTTCAATTTTGCCGACCAGTGCAATTCTTCCGCAATCATCACAAACGGCCGCTTCAAATACAGCAGATTCCTTGCCGTTCTCCCAATAGGTTCTTTGGCGGTTCAAGAACAACCGCTTATCTCCATTCAGAGTAATATAACAACCTTCGAGGCTACGGATAAAGAAGTGATACCTTGCATCAATCAAGGATTTTTTGTTCTTTTGTGCGCGAGTGCAAAGCGAAATGAACGCAATTGCACCATCCATGTTAACAGATAACTTTTCACCGATCTCAGACAACTCGCAAATACCGCCTGGGCGGAGGCGCAATGCATGGTATAGATCAGAGGTCAGCAAGAAATCATACAGAAGCTCTTTTTCGTCAGTTGCTTTATCAACATTAAATCCGTAATCATTCAGAACCTGCCACACAAAATTTTCGCCATCCGCTAACTTTTCATATAACTCGTTTGGATATTTTTTTATCGTGGCATTAGGAACATACGGCTCTCGTTCGGCTCTGATAATATACCTCTTGTCAAAGCTTACACCACAGAGGTTTTCTGCAAATGTGATAATATCATCGTCTACGCTGCTATCACTACCCAAAGTAGCGCTCGTTAGGATAAAGCGTGTATCCTTGGTAGCCGAAATTCTTGCTTTTAATCTACGAAGAAGGATCGAAGTTTCGATACCTGTTGCTCCTGTGTAAATATGTGCTTCGTCCAAAACAACAAATCTAAAATCCGCATTTGAGAAAAGCACATCATCCTTCGGACGCAACAGCAAATGTTCGAGCATCGCATAGTTGGTAAACAAGATGTTCGGGGGATTCTTCTTCATCTCGTCACGAGATAGAATTTCGTTAGGCAATCTGTGGCGAAGCTCAGGCACTTTTTCTTTTGCGAACATAGCTTCATATACGGCAATAGCACTTTCTTCATCATTTTCTGTGCCGCCATTATATGCGCCGAAGGTTATATCAGGATAGCACATCAAGATCTCCCTGATATTCTTCATTTGGTCGTTTGCGAGAGCATTCATCGGATAAATGAATAATGCACGAACACCTTTGCCGAGCGTACCTTGCTCCTTTTCTCGTAACAGTTCATTTAATACGGGAATTAAGAAGCAGTTCGTTTTACCACTACCTGTACCGGTAGAAACAACTGCGTTATTTCCACCAACGATAGCACGAATTGCTTTTTCCTGATGCAGATACAAGTTACGAGTTATCGGAAGTTTGTGCTTATGTAACTTATCGTTCGGCTTGCCTGCTTCAAGCTCTCTGAACAGCGGAGAAAGAGGACAATCTGCATCCTCAATCATTTCTTCGATTGATTTGCCGCTCTTAAATACATCTTTAATTTCAAGCAATGGGCCGCGAGCAATATTCGCCCTTAACTCTTTTACAAACTGCTCTTGTAAAGAAGGATTCGCAAACGCATGCGTTGTCGCTATGTAGTCTATAAATTCTTCTTTTATGTTTGATGATGCTTTAGCCGGATTGAACATTCTATTTCACCTCCTCGGTGCTAAAGAGGAAATAATCAATTCCTCTCGTATTTCTATTAAAATTGCTAATTCTGTTTTTGGTGTCAAGAGTGAATTCACCTAAGAAGTCGTCCATATCGTCGGGATTAACACCGGCAACGATGAAACAAGAATTTTCGCTCCTGAGTTCGAGTCTTATTGGATTGATATCATCGTATGTTCCTTCGCTGTTTGCCATGGTGTTCAAATAGGTTTTCCAACCATCACGATTGATAATATAGGCACTTCCAGTATAATAATGACAGCCGTCAAACTCTCCTATATACCAAAGGTGATCCACATAGAAGGGCTTGATTTCCTCATACGAAGCCTTGCCTGTTAGCATTACCTTTTCAAAGCGCAGACTTTTGCCCTTGAAGCGAATCTTGTTGATATCGCCAAACACCACTTGTTGCTCGAATAAGCGGAGAGGCTTTTCGATAAATCCAACTCGCTTCATCAAATCAACGGTAACATCATAAATACCTATTTCAAGCTCAGCTAATGAGAAGTATCTACTCTTATAGTTTTCATCGATGGTTTCGCTGACATCGAAGCTATGCTTTACTGTATCATTCTCACAGAAAGAGATTCTGAATTTTGGCGTGGAATCGCCAACAAAAGATTTGCCCACATCCCACAGCATCTCTTTTCCGCTTATTACAAAAGGCGAGAATTTGAGTTTTTCCTTCAAGCAAACTGTTAAGATAGGAATAACAGCGATATCCTCAACTTTTACGAATACGATAATTTCATTCCTACCATCTTGCAGCATAGACCAGAGAGTTTCGCCAAGCTTAAATGAATTGAATGCTGCGCTGTCGGACAAAACAGTGTTGTTATCCAAGAACACTTGGTATCCCATTTCTGTAGGCAAATCAATAATAAGCTCTGCTGAATTGGAATAATTCCTATACCACAAATCCTCTCCGTACTGCGATGAAAATTCGCTATCGCCAAATTTCCATCTTAACACGGGCGGAGAAAGAACGATATCGCCATCATCAAACGGAATCACAGCATTGCCTTGGTTGATATCAAACGATATGATTTTATCGTATTTTTCCGTATGGAAGCGCACTGTACCAATGTTTTCCTTATCAAAATACAGCTTTTTATCGTAGGTAATGCTTATGCTGTTAAACTTTACAACATTGTAGGACGCTTCAATTTTGTTATCCGCATAGCTGAAAATATTGATTTTCTGCGGTTCGCACACATTGAGCAGTTCCGTGATGAAAAAGGTTTTATATCCTTCGCTTTCTTCGCAAGTGAACGCACTCAGTTTAAAGTCGGTAGATTCATAATGTACGCCGTATTTAGATATATCAATATCCGACTTTACGACAACTTGCAAATCACCATCGATGACGATAAATTCCTCGCCGTCGTGTATAAACTTTGTATTATTCTTTCGATCTGCGGTAATTCTTATGTTGCGTTTCTGTTTTTCAACTACGAAGAAAACCGTTCGCTTCGAACTTTGTAACAGTTCACCCTCTTGTGCCTGAAGAATATACAAATTTGGTTCACCTGAAACTTTTTTTATACTTTCGGGATGTGCTGAGAACTCCTCTAATTTAGGCGCGAACAATATGTAGTTTCCGGGAAGACATTCCTCTTGCAGGATTTCCCTATGATCTCTAAAGACAACATACTCTCGAAACAAGCTTGTCTTTGAGTTGTAAATGACATCTCCGCAATGCACGATCTCCAAGATGCAATCTATTATGCCATCCTCAAAAACGAGATTGTCTGCGAACAAAGACAGTTCCTTTGTTGCCATGGTAAGACCCGAACCGAATGTGTACATTTCTCTTTGGTCAACAAGCTCTCCGTTACGATAAATATTCAGAAGAGGCATATCGTAAAAATTGTTTTTCAGACGAATACTTGGTATTGTCAAAATAGCTTGTTTGCCGTTATAGCTATATTTAGGCCGAATCGTTGAGTAATCGGTTATTGCTCGTTCATATGATTTTCTCTTGGGTTTGGCAACGCCAAAGCTTTTTTCTTTTTCCGTCCACCAATCACGAACAAGGATATTATAATATCGGTCGTTATCAAGGATTTCTCCACCAAACACCCTGTCCAACAAGGAGATTGTGCCTTCGATATACTTGACCATTTCTTCCGGACTGTCGATTGCCATTCGCTTGATTCCGGCACGCAAAGAATATACGCCACTACCAAGCTTGAGGTCATCCTCCAAAGATTTCTCATAAGAGAAGGTTCTCTTAAGCTCCTCAGCAACGAGAGCAAATGTGTCATCGTTCTTCGTATATGTAAAATTCATATCCTCGGAATACAGATTCCAACACAATTCCAAAAAGGATTCCGTAGAGTTGAGCGGAGCGAATGCGTGCGCTAAAATAGTGGCGTAATAGCGTTTCGTACAACCTGACAAATACATGATTTTGCCACGTTTTCCGAGCCTGTCAATTACACTCGTGAGATATGTATATATTTTCTGTGAGCCATACGAGCCGATCAACTTTTTATAGATACAATCCCAAAAGGTATCCTCTTCTGACTTCCAAGTTTTTACGGCATTCACCATAGCAACAAAGACGAGTTCATCATATCCTTGCGATATGCTGTTCCCCCAACCGCCATCATAGTTGCGAAGCAAGCAGCCTGTAAAGTCATATACACGCGCTAATTCCTCGTCGGAAAACACATAGTTACCGACAAAAGTTTCATTCATTGCTTCGCTTATCTTTGGTAACAACTCTTTCACGAGATCCTCCTAATAATGATTGTTATTCTGCTGCGTTACCTTCTTTTATCCACGCATCGACCTCGGATATCTTAAACTTCCAAAGTCTACCGACCTTTGATGCAGGCATTTCACGCTTTGCAATCCAAGTTAGGACGGTATCACGACTGACTCCAAGATGCTCCATAATTTCTTTAAGAGAACACCATCTTTCTGCTTCGTTGTTCATACGAACCTCCTTCGACATAAAGGTATAAAAATCTACTTTATTATACAATATTTTTGGCGTTCTGTCAATCTATTACAGTTGTTTATTGTGGTTTTATAATGGTTAACAAGAAAAGATCCATCACAGATTAAAGTGGTACCCGTAAGGAGGACAGCACCTTGACAGTGCTGGCGCCTTTCAGGTGCCACTTTTTCTTATGGTGCTGAAGTGTTGATATGGCAAAGATATATACCGATGAGGAGATCTGTTATCTCCGTAAAAATCCTAATGTACGCACGATAAGGCATGATCGGCTGAGCCTTACCTATGAATT
>OGYF01003356.1_pt1 | contig 11005 bp, 8 predicted proteins | sample 1576451 | NCBI WGS metagenome assembly OGYF01 (sample SAMEA3541505, study PRJEB24748) | human gut metagenome | biome: human gut; feature: human-associated habitat; material: faeces | place: China | collected 2012 | reverse complement strand
CGTTTCCATAAACGTTCGAAAGTTGAGTAGCAAAACGCAAGTCGTCTGCGATTATACCATAGGTCCCACGCTTGTTCGTAAAAATCCTCTTCTACTATCTTAATGTACTCTACTGTTCTTCCCATAGAACGGCTTTGCCTGTTTCAAGGCTCTTTTTTACATCTATTATTCGCTGATTAAAAGAACCACGAAATCTAAGTGTAATATCCTTCTTCGCTTCTACAAATGGTCCGTCCACAAGGTAGTCAATCTGTTCTAACATCTTTTTTGTATACTTCCACTTTGGAAGCATTCTATTTAAAATATCCTTTTCAAAAACATATCCTGTAAAGCACCAGATTGTCTTTTCCGGAAAACGTTCTTTTACTTTCTCAAGAAATGGAAGGAGGGCTTCCTGATTCATATATTCCATAGGCTCACCACCTAATACTGTAAGACCTGATATATACGAAGGCTCTAATAATTTTAAAATCTGCTCTTCTGTTTCTGCTGTAAAAGGCTGTCCAAATTCAAAACTCCATGTTTCCTCGTTAAAACATCCTTTACAATGATGCGTACATCCGCTTACAAAAAGGGACACTCTGACACCGGGTCCGTTCGCAATATCACACTTCTTGATCTCACCATAATACATAATATATCACCTCTTCCAAAAAAATCAAACAGAGTGTCTGTTCTAAAATGTGTTTAGTTAATAGTTATATTTTACAATATCCACACTCTATTTACAATCCGTTATTTTATATATTTTAGGGCGAAAATGGATAGATAATCAACATCTCTTCTCTCTATCAAAAATAAAGAAATCAAAATAAAGAAATGGGAAAAGCGCCCTCTTTGATATGGGCGCTCTTCCGGTTTTGTCTACAAATGCATTACTCTTTCTTTAATTTCCTGTGTTCTTCCCTGATTCCAGAACTGTGTTCCAATATATCCACAGGTTCTTCTTGCTACATTCATCTTTGCCTGATCCTGATTACCGCAGTTTGGACACTCCCAGATCAGCTTGCCATGTTCATCGCTTATGATCTGTATTTCTCCCTCATAACCGCAGCACTGGCAGTAATCACTCTTTGTATTAAGCTCTGCATACATAATGTTGTCATAAATATGTTTCATAACCGCTAATACCGCATCAATGTTATTCTGCATATTTGGAACTTCTACATAACTGATCGCTCCTCCTGGAGAAAGTTCCTGGAACTGTGCTTCAAAGCTTAATTTATCAAATGCATCGATTTCCTCTGTTACGTGAATATGATAACTGTTTGTAATATAATTCTTATCGGTTACTCCCGGAATAATACCAAAACGTTCCTGAAGGCATCTGGAAAACTTATACGTTGTGGATTCAAGTGGAGTTCCGTAAAGACTGAAATCAATATGACTTTCTTCTCTCCACTTCGCACAGGCTTCGTTCATATGCTTCATTACTTCAAGTGCAAATGGCTTTGCTTCCGGATCGGTATGACTCTTTCCTGTCATATATCTTGTACATTCGCAAAGTCCTGCGTAGCCAAGAGAAATGGTAGAATATCCATTATACAGGAGTTCATCAATTGTCTCACCTTTTTTAAGTCGTGCTAATGCACCATTCTGCCACAGAATCGGAGCTACGTCAGATGGTGTTCCTTTTAAACGGTTATGGCGATACATAAGTGCCTCATGACATAATTCAAGGCGCTCATCAAATATCTCCCAGAACTTCTCCATATCCTTACCGGAAGAACAGGCTACATCTACTAAGTTGATGGTTACTACGCCCTGATTAAATCTTCCGTAAAACTTCGGTTTATCATTCTCATCATGATATACCGTTAAGAAAGAACGGCAGCCCATACATGGATAGCAGTTTCCATCTTTTAACTTCTTCATGATTTTCTCTGAAATATAATCCGGAACCATACGTTTTGCTGTACACTGGGCAGCTAACTTTGTAAGATACCAGTATTTACTTCCTTCATGAATGTTATCTTCTTCAAGAACGTAAATTAACTTAGGGAATGCCGGTGTGATATATACACCTTTTTCATTCTTAACACCAAGAATACGCTGGTTGAGCATCTCTTCGATGATCATAGCAAGGTCATCTCTTGCCGGACCTTCTTCTACTTCATCCAGATACATAAATACCGTAACAAATGGAGCCTGTCCATTTGTTGTCATCAATGTGATTACCTGATACTGAATAACCTGGACACCCTGTTTTACTTCTTTTCTTACACGCATTTCTGCGATTTCATTTATCTTCTGCTCATTCATTTCCAGACCTTCTGCTTCAAATTCAGCGCGAACATCTCGACGATATTTTTCACGACTGATCTGCACAAAAGGAACCAGATGGGAAAGTGTAATACTCTGTCCGCCATACTGGGAACTTGCGATCTGGGCGACTGCCTGTGTTGCAATATTACATGCTGTAGAAAAACTCTTTGGCTTCTCGATCATAACGTCACTGATCACTGTTCCGTTTTGAAGCATATCTTCCAGATTCACCAGACAGCAGTTATGCATATGCTGTGCAAAATAATCAGAATCATGGAAATGAATCACTCCACTCTCATGTGCCTCAACGATTTCTGGAGGAAGAAGGAAACGTCTTGTGATATCCTTACTTACCTCGCCTGCCATGTAATCTCTCTGTACGCTGTTCACTGTTGGATTCTTATTGGAATTCTCCTGAATCACTTCTTCATTATTACACTCTAACAGACTTAATATCTGTTTATCTGTAGAGTTAGACTTTCTAACCAACGCTCTTTTATAACGGTAAGTAATATAATTACTTGCCAGACGGAATGCCTTCTGGTTCATGATCTGATTCTCGACTAAATCCTGAATCTCCTCTACATTAAGGGCACGATTCATTCCGTCACAGATAGTTTCTACATTCTCTGCAATCTTCTCTACCTGTTCGTCACTTACTTTTTCTGCTTCTACGACGCTGTTATTTGCACGCTTAACCGCTGCAATGATCTTACTTCGATCAAATTCAACTTCCATTCCACTTCTTTTAATGATCTTCATACCAACACTCCAATTATAAATTTTTAAAAATTATGCATTGCCATTGTAACACATAATTTTGTATGATGCAATGATACTTTATACAATATCTTGTGTTTTAGTCACATAAAAATCTCACAGCAACACAAAATATTATCTTGCTGTGAGATTTGCCAATACCCATTATATGATTTTTCTCTGCAAATATCAATATGCTCTATGAATAATCTTCTATTAATATCTGCCTTCTTTTTTCATCAAATTAACAACAGCATTATATAATGCTTTTCCATACACACTTGTATTTGCCTTCATTCTTGCCGCCTCCGTTTTATTACTGATAAATCCATATTCAATCAGACATGCCGGCATCTTGGTGTGTTTTAATACGTAAAGATTTGGACGGTCTACTAAACCTCTGTTCGTAAATCCTGTCGCTGCAACTGCCGCACTCTGCATTGCTGTTGCCAGTTCTTTCGATGTTAAGCCATTCTTCGCTGTTGCAGAATTTCTTCCCTTACTCCATAATGTTTCTGTCCCATGTGCAGAAGCACTTGCAGAATTGATATGAACACAGAGGAACATATCTGCATCTCTATTATTAGCAAGGTTCGCTCTCTGAGATAAACTTGGGTATGTATCTGCTGTTCTCGTATAAGAAACCTGGAATCTGCTGTCATTATCAAAAGATCTTTTTGCTGCAAGAACGATTGCCAGTGTCAGATTCTTCTCTGCCATTCCGTTCCCGGAAGCTCCTGAGTCAGAACCACCATGTCCGGCATCGATAACAATCTTAATCTTTTCTTTACTATCTGTTGTCTCTGTTCTTCTATCTTCTGTCGTCGGAGCTGTTGTATTAGAAGCACTACTCTTTGTTGTACCTGAAATACGAATCTTTCCACCAGATAACTTATAATTAATTCCTAATCGTGTACATACACTCTTTAATGGAACAATCCATCTTCTTCTGCCGGTAGAAGTATACGTTCCATGAACAACCGGCGCTCCCATCTGACTTTTCACACCATTCGTCACAGCCTTTCTGCTGTCTGCCTTTAGAACAACAGTATTCGGGCCGTAAGACAGTGTCATTTTATTTCCTTTGGTGGTTACCTTAACTTTTAAACCACTGTTTTTAAATATCGCTGCAACTGGTCCCATATAGGAGCCTGACTTCTTAAAAATAGGATTCTTCGTTAACTTAATCTTCTTTCCATTCACATAACAGTAATTCATCCGACCGGAATAAGAGCTTGTTACTCCTTTTACTGTTCTTACACGAACTCTTGCAGCCGCATCTGTGCTGATCGGTGTGATCAGACATACACATAACAATAATACCGCGAATATACTAACAATTCGCTTCACTTTCATTATTCTCGCCTTCCTCTCTTTACAATTTGTGAGTTTACCATCCTTAAATATCAAAACAGTATCCAACCCCATAAACTGTCTTAATATAAGGATATTCCTTAGTTAACTTTGCTCGTAGTTTCTTTACCAGCGTGTCTACGCTTCGGTACCCTCCAATATAATCAAATCCCCATACAGAATCAAGAATCTTATCTCTGGATAAAATCATACCTTTATGCTTTATAAAATACTCCAGTAAATCAAACTCCTTCGCTGTTACCTTTAACGGTCTGTCCGCAAGATAAATCTTTCTTCCTTCATAATCAATAGATAAGGCACCTACAGCTTCTACTGCATTCCGCTTCTCCACTGTCCTTCGTATGATTGCCTCTACATGCGCCTCTATCAACGGTAACGGTGCCGGCTTTACCATATAATCATCTATCTTCTTGGAATAGGCATATAACTGACTGTCCAGCTTATCATCCTGTGACAACATTAAAATAGCCATATCAGAACACATTCTTATCTTCTCAACTGTCTCATATTCCCGCCGTTTTGGTATATCTACATCAAAAATCAGCAGATCCGGTTTGTTCTTTCCCCTGGAAAGAATCTCTCCTGCTTCATCATATTCTGTACACCAGATTACGTTATACCCGCTATCTTCGAAATAAGCTGTCATCTCTTTACATTCTGCTTCTTTCTTGCTTAAAATCAGTAATCTGCCTGTAAGCATTCGACATCTTCCTTTCATTCTTAGTTGTTAAAATTATATTACAAGACTGTGACCAAAAAATGACTTATTTAAAATTATTGTAACATAATCAACATCGTAGAACAACCCTTAGTACCATTTTATATAATTCCCCCATAAAATTCAATATCCGGTTTAAAAAAACCGGATATTTTTAAAATACTGTCTATTAAATTGTAGCAATTATAAATAATTATGTAATTAACACCGAAATCTATTTACAACATCATAGTAAATCTGCAATTTCATAAATTAAGCTTTCTGACTTTTCCCAGCCAAGACAAGGATCTGTAATCGACTTACCATAACAGCCTCCACCAATCGGCTGATTACCATCTTCAATGTAACTTTCGATCATCAGACCTTTTACAAGTCCTTTGATATCTTTAGAAAGTCTGCAGCTATGCAAAACTTCCTTTGCAATACGAATCTGTTCAAGGTAATGCTTACCGGAATTCGCATGGTTTGTATCAATGATCACACCTGGATTTTTCAATTCATGTTCCTGATATAATTCAAAAAGTTCATTCAAATCTTCATAATGATAGTTCGAGTATGTTTTACCATGCTTATCTACATATCCTCTTAATAAAGCATGTGCATAAGGATTACCAAGAGACTGTACTTCCCATCCACGATACAAGAATACATGCTGCCCCTGCGCTGCTGTAATAGAATTCATCATAACAGATAAATCTCCACCTGTCGGATTCTTCATTCCTACAGGAATTCCTACGCCGCTTGCTGTCAGACGATGCTGCTGATCCTCTACAGAACGTGCTCCGATTGCAACGTAGGATAACAGATCAGAAACATAACGGTGGTTTTCCGGATACAACATTTCATCCGCACAGGTAAGTCCACTTTCAAGAATTGCTTTCTGATGTAATTCACGAACAGCAATAATTCCCTGCAGCATATCCGGCTTCTTCTCCGGATCCGGCTGATGAACAAGCCCCTTATATCCCCCACCGGTTGTACGAGGCTTATTCGTATATATTCTTGGGATGATCATAATCTTGTCTTTTACTTTCTCCTGCACCTTTGACAATCTTGTTACATAATCAAGAACGGCATCCTCTCTGTCAGCAGAACATGGTCCTATAATTAATAATAACTTATCTGACTTACCCTCAAAAATTCTTCGAATCTCAGGATCTCTCTCCTGCTTAATCTTTACAATTCTCTCATCAGCAGGAAACTGCTCCTTTAAATCCTTTGGCACCGGCAGTTTCCTGAAAAATTTCATATCCATATCCATAATCGTCCGTACTCCTTTATACACTTTCATTTTTGTAAAAATAATTGCTTATTATTAAATCTTCCTTATCCTACCATAAATTTTTCATTTATTCAACACTTTTCAGCTTTAAAGCAAAGAAAAAATATTTTTTTACTTTTTTTCACATATGCCTTATAATTATGAAAAAGATACGAACATGTACTCGGGAATTTTATTACACTTCTTTTTATGAGAAATTCAATCACAAAAAGATTGAAAGTACATGAAAATCAGGAGGGATTTATTGTGGATTCTATAACTAATACATTAACAAAAGCTTACTCTATTATAGAAGAAGGAGGGCAGCCCTTAGCACCCGAAACTATTTGTATACAATATATGTTTCTTTCACCTGCTCACATTTCCGCTTTTCGCAATGATGAACTTTACCTTGAATATATTCGCAATTTAGTCCGGGAAAGATTCAATGTTTCTTTTCCAGAAGAAAAGGGGTCTTTTGATCAATATTTTGCAGACTGTATACAATTAAAAGAACAACTAGAATTACACAAAAACTTCAATAAGGATACCTGGCTTACTTATACATCCTCTCTTCTTGAAGCATTAAAAACGCCTTATTATTTCGCATATTCCATGACTTTATTAACACTTGAATCCTGTTTCATGAATACGCAACTTTTTGAAAAAGTACAAAAAGCATTTTATTCTGTGCTAATAAAGTCCTCTGAAAAAAAACAGCTTATTATAAGAAAAATTATTGAACATGCGCCGAATTATAAAAAGTATTCCTTTATTACAGAAGAACTTCTCGCTGAAATACTAATAAATACCCTTGCTCTTTTTGGTGATGAAAAAGAATATTGGCTCGATTCTGTTGCTTCTTTATTAGAAATAAAATTAGAAATAAATTTAGAGACAAACGCTCCAAACACACACAAGGATACTCTTTCCCTGCTTGCTGCATTTTTTGCCCGGGAACAACAATTTTTAGAGGCAGTATCTCCAGAAGATCTTTCTTCTTTTTCTTCCTATCTTGCTGCAAGAACTATATGGTTTACTGCCCATAAAAATGTTGTAAATAATTCTATAGACACTGCCACTGCTGGTATATCTTCTTCAATAGATATCGACAGCGCTTATGTTGACAGTGAATTTTTAAATACCTACGCTTATAATATGACCACTAGAATCTATCACACCAATCCGGCAATTGGACGTGAACAGGAGATTGCTGATCTGGAATTAATTTTAATTTCACCAAAGAAGTCCCCTCTTCTGATTGGAGACGCTGGTGTTGGTAAAACATCCGTTGTGGAAGGTTTAGCCTACCGTCTTCAAAAAGGAAATGTACCGGACCTTCTCAAAAATAAAAAGATTTTTAAATTAACAACAACCTCTCTTTTAAGCGGAACAAAATATGTAGGTGAAATGGAAGACCGTATCAAAAAACTTGCCGGAGAACTTACATCGCATCCAGATGTCCTTTTATTTATAGATGAGATTCATACGATTGTCGGCGCTGGTTCTACCGAAAGCTCTAACAACGATATTTCCAATATGTTAAAACCTTATATTGACCGCGGTGATATTAAAATAATCGGAGCTACTACAAAAGAAGAATACCGTCAGTTCCTTCTTCCGGATAAAGCACTCTCCCGCCGTTTTTATCCGATCACAATAGACGAACCTGATGAGAAACTAACACTTTCCATTCTTTACGGAAGTATTCCTGCCATTGAATATGAAACGAAAGTACACAATGCCTTTTCTTCCGACACAACAGAAAAGATACTACGCACCCTGATTGCTATATCCTCTCCAGAAAACCAACCGGAAGATCAGTCCACAAAACGCCCTGAACTCCCACTGACACTTTTAGAAATGGCATTCTCTTACGCAGCCCTTAATGAACGGACAACCTTATCCAAACAGGATATTATTCAGGCGATCCGCCATAGTAATCGTCTGCGTAAAGAAATACGAACAGACACAAACCTTCTAACCGATCTGTAATTCTATCTGCTTTACAAAAAATAAAAAAGTATTCTATAATAACATAAAAAGTTTAGACATGTGAATTTAGCTGCTACTATAGAATACTTTTTAATTTTTATAAATTTACACAATCAGAAATTATTTACCAATGTACAACTACCGGATAGGTAGATTCGATATTATTATAGATTTTCTGAACGGCACTTCTTGGTGTATTTACACAGCCATGAGAACCATCATAAGTGAAAATTCCCCCACCGTAACTTCCTCGCCATGAAGAATCATGAATTCCTACACCAATCTGAATAAACGGCAGCCAGTAATCTACATGAGAAGCATATCCCTGACCAGTTAATGTATAATCTGTTGTCTTGTAAAGAATATAATAAACACCGGTTGGTGTTCCATGTCCTTTACTGATATCTCCAGTTACAACATCTGTAGAAACTAACGTTTTCCCGTTCTTATAAAACCACATATGCTGTTCACCTAAGCTTACCTCTACATAGGTATTACCAATATCAAACTTCTTACGACTTTTTGCACGATGCGCATATTCCGGCTTTCTCTTAACAGACTTTCCCTGTTTAATGACTTTGATCAGATTGGCAGTTTCTGCTTCCTGATCAATCTTCCAGCCATAGGTACCACCGCTGACTTCTACGTCATTACCGCATATCGATTTAAAATGTCTTTTTACTCCAACCGTATCATACTTCTTTGCAAGATTTTTAATATACTTTGCAACCATCTCGCTATGAACCTTAACTTCATGCTTATCCGTTTCATATAACCATTTACTAAGTTTCTTTTCATTCACTTCTTCTGTACGGTCATCAAAATCGTATGTAATCGTTTCCTGAACATATTGATTCAATGTTTTATTCGCTGCTACAACTTCCGCTGTATCTTTCTTATACACAGGATTCTTATAACAATCTTTTTTCTCTATATCTATACTACGCTCCATATTTAAGATGGCTTCTTTTAATATTGGCTTAAACTGCTTTCTTTTTACTGTATTTCCGTAAACTTCAGGTACAATACTGTAGCTGTTCGATGCCGCATCATATGTAGAATATGCATCTACCGGAGCAATTACCATATCTTTATTAAATGCATTTAAATTCTTATATGTATCATTAAACGCATCATTATCTACCGTTAAAGTAATCGCATCTTTATAATTCTGAGACTGGAATAATGCTGTGATCCACGCATATCCCTTCTGTCCTGCCTTAATATTTTCCAGCTTTCCGTCATCTTTAAATGCAAGCTTCACTTGAGAGGATGAAATACTTTCCTTCTTTTTATCTCTTTCCTTAATCGTAATCTTATATGACTTAACATCTTTCTTAATCAGTTCCTTCGCTTTAGAAACACTACGGAATGCACAGGAATATCCATTCACCTTTGTTCCTATAAAATAATGATACTGAAAAAAGATTGACGCAGCAACATACAAAGCAATGATAATCAACACCGCCAGACCAGCTTTTTTCTTCTTGTCCATTTTTCTTCCTCCTCTTTAAACTTTTAATATATACAAAACCTTTATTATATCCTGCAATTTTTTAGTATAGTTCATTTCACTTTATGAAACAAGGGAAAAAAAGGAGAAAATCAAGCTCTTTCCTCTAAAATTTGTATACATTTTGACCCTATATATATTTTGTGTTATACTAATCAATAATAAAAAGGGAAGCAGGCTCTATTTGGGCTTATGGGGGCAGCATTATGATGAAGACAATCAACAGAATTATGAACTCTTATATTCAGTTTTTTAAAATAAAGAATTTAAATGTCCAGATTGTACTGACAGATGATATGTATACCTGTCAGAAAAAATATGGTTTTAATAAAGAAGACTCTCGAAGTCTTGATGAGGCAGCCGCCCGCAAAAACTGGAAGCATGTTGCTGCCTGTATGAAGTATCCAAAGCATATGGATGAACCATTTACTCTTATATTTAAAGAGCCTTATTTAAGACGTTCTCCACTTTGCGAGGTCTACCGCCTTGTCTTCCACGAATTAACCCATATCTGTGATTACAGAGACTATGCCCGCCTGAATCATCTCACTTCTTACCGACAGTTATTTGATGATCCCGAAACTGTATTATTCCAGCACTGGTCTGAATACCATGCCGAACGAAGAGGCTATGCCGCATGGCTGAAACACCGTTATGGTATCCGCGTCAAGTACGATATTAATAATAGTAAGATAGATATTTTACATAAAGAAACCATCAATAATATTCAGTATTACGGAGAACATTACACCAATACGGCTGAATATGGATCCACTCGCCAGATTTACTTTACTATGCACCTTCTGGCCCGTATGAGTATCTGGATGCAGATTCTTCCTTATCAGGTAAGTGATATCTTATCCAAAGACCCATTTGATTATAAGGGTATCGAGTGGATCAAGAAGTTAATGTATCTTTTCCACAAGTATCCAAACATTGATCAGATGAATGATCACTTCATGGAAATCGCCAGAATCATTGCTGAGAACTTTTCACTCTCAAGAGAAGAGATCTGGCAAAAAGTAAAGTATTGATTTGGTATAGACGAAAAAAGAAAAAATGATATATCCCATCTGCTCTGTAGTCGCTGTGTTTAAAATGCTCGTCCGCATCTTAAACA
>OGYF01003353.1_pt1 | contig 11010 bp, 10 predicted proteins | sample 1576451 | NCBI WGS metagenome assembly OGYF01 (sample SAMEA3541505, study PRJEB24748) | human gut metagenome | biome: human gut; feature: human-associated habitat; material: faeces | place: China | collected 2012 | reverse complement strand
CTACGCCGCGCAGCTGGCCATATTCATGTGCGTCGGCGCGTTCATCGGCTATTTTGCCGCCGAGATGCTGATAAAAAAGAGCTTCGCCGTGTTCCGCGGCGCAAAGCGGTATATAGGCTTCGGGATCGTCTGCCTCTGCTCTATGCTTTTCGTCGTATTCTGCGAAACGGGCTTTTTCGGATATGAGACGCGCCTGCCCACCCGGGAGGACGTCGCCTCCGTCAGCCTGGAAGTATACCGCGGCGGCAAGCCCTCCGCCTTTACCGCAGATGAGGACATCGACGCCGCCATGGCCCTCCACGAATTTGTTTCGGCAGGGCTTTCCATGATCTTTCTTCTGAACCGCAGGTACATGCCGTATTACAAATGGTCGTTCCGGGCCGCCAGGGAGCTGCCGGTGCTCCGTGAGGCTGCTGGGGAGCTGGAGCGGCTGCTGACAGGGGGAGCAGCCGTGCCGGGGGATGCGGCTGGCGTTTATGAGCCAGGGAATACGGAACCAGGGGACAGAAATGGCGTCCGTGGATCCGTGGAGAAGGAAGCAGAGGACACAGAGGGATCCTGCGGACCAGCAAAGAAGCGGCTGGCTGGCGGCCCGGTCCGGACAGAGGAGAGGATCGAAATGGTCTGCCGGGCTGTGGTACAGGAACTGAAGCGCCAGGGCTTGACCGGCGGGGACTGGGATTATCTGGAGCCCCATGCCATGGAGCTGACGGAGCGCATCCGGGACGGAGAGCTTCGGAACCTTCATGTGATGGAGGGGTAGGGAGCCGTCGGCCAGGATCCGGTTTCGATTTCTCTCTTAGCTGGAGACAGCAGCGGCAGGCAGCTGTCTCCAACTCCATCAGTCCCCGGGCTTGCGAGATCTGACAAATGAATATAAACAGATGACCAGAACGGTAAAAATACCAACGGCCGCAGCGCCTGTCTTCCAATTAAAAGTACCACCCGGATACGTGATTCCGATACCGCCATGGCCAAACAGGCCAGCTTTTCTGGATGCCCGTGCAAAGTCGCTGTAATTATATAATGGCATACTGCTGTCATTCTCTTCATTTGAAGCAGAAAGCAGATCCGTATTCTGAGCTGCCGTGGGCCAGTTACCCTCAAAAGCACGGGCTGCTGACGGTTCAGCAGGTATTATGAATTCAGCTTTTTCTTCGCTGTTAAATACGATCGCTGTGGGATATCTTATTCCCGGGATACCTGAAACGATTTCATATGTATAGTTTCTGGGATCATATCCCGCATGCTTCAGTGCATCTTTAACGGTTTCCGCATAGTTTACAGTCTGGCCATCAAAGATATGGATTGCGCCAACATGCCATTGATTTAAAATTTTTTCTAATTCTGTCTTTGCATCTTCTGGAACATCTTCAGAAATATCTTTCCCTGTTTCTGAATGGACCAGGCCATGATTCAGGGAATCCAATATTTCATCGTTCAGAGACAAGATTTCTGAATATTCACGGTCATTCCTGTCTATCAGATGTTCCATGGCGTAAATATTAAAGGTTAATACATTTATCATTAAAATAACAGTAAATACCCCGGATAATTTTTTATTCATGCTTTGCCCCCTCTCATTTGCATTATATCAGTTTTTAGTATCATGCCGCAATAAAACACTGAAAATCAACGCCCGATTTTCAGCGAAAAAACACTTGCACTCAAAAATAAACTATGCTATACTTATTTAGCTGTTCTAAGGGAACAGGTATATAAATAAACGTGACTGTCAGTCATGTACCAAAAAATAAAGAGGTGAAAATCATGAAAGAGGGAATCCACCCAAATTACTATCAGGCCAAGGTCGTTTGCAACTGCGGTAATGAATTTGTAACTGGTTCTACCAAGAAAGACATTCACGTAGAAATCTGTTCCAAATGCCATTCATTCTATACCGGTCAGCAGAAGGCTGCTTCCGCTCGCGGACGTATCGAGATGTTCAACCGTAAGTATGGTGTGAAAGCAGACAAATAAGGTTTGATAAAGCAGGGTTGAGCTTTTGGATATTTCTGAAAACTCAGCCCTTTTTGTTTACCCGGAGGCCAGGCGGAGTGGGAACGCTCCCGGCAGGCCCCGGAGGCAGACGGGCCGGAGACGCGCGTCTGCGGGATCTTACAGACATGGAGGTTTAAAATTGAAATATTCCGGTATCGGGGGACAGGCAGTCTTAGAGGGAATCATGATGAAAAATAAGGATACCTATGCCACCGCCGTCAGAAAGCCTGACGGGGAGATCGTGATCCAGAAAGACACATATGTGAGTATGACGGAAAAAGTGAAATTCTTTTCCCTTCCGTTTGTACGCGGGATTTTCAGCTTTGCGGATTCAATGATCCTGGGGATGAAGACTCTCACCTGGTCGGCCAGCTTTTTTGAGGACGATGAAGAGGACGAGGCTCCGGGAAGATTTGAAAGCTTCCTGATCGATAAATTCGGAGAAAAAATGGAAAGCGTCGTTATGACGGCGGTGATGATCTTTTCCGTGTTCATGGCCATTGGGATCTTTATGGTGCTCCCGCTTCTGATCGCCGGCTTTTTCCGCCGGTTCATCCAGTCGGAAACGGTCATGGCAGTACTGGAGGGAGTGATCCGCATTGGGATCTTTATCGCTTATATTAAGATCATTTCCAGGATGGATGACATCCGCCGCACGTTCATGTACCATGGCTCCGAGCACAAATGCATCAACTGCCTGGAGAACGGGCTGGTATTAAATGTGGAAAACGTCCGGAAGAGCTCCAAGGAGCACAAGCGCTGCGGCACCAGCTTTCTTCTGATCGTCATGGTCATCAGCATCCTGTTCTTTATGGTGGTCCGGGTGGACACCATCTGGCTCCGGATCGTCAGCCGGATCGTACTGATCCCGGTGATCGCGGGCGTGTCCTATGAGGTGCTACGGTTAGCTGGAACCAGCAATTCAAAGATCATGGACATCATAAGCCGCCCCGGCATGTGGATGCAGGGACTGACCACCAAGGAGCCGGACGATTCCATGATCCAGGTGGCCATCGCCGCTGTGGAGGAAGTGTTCGACTGGAAGAAATACCTGGAGGAGAACTTTCCGGAAACGTATCCGGCCGGGTATTTTGAAGAGCAGGAGAAACTGGCATGACCTGGGGGGAGCTGTTAAAACAGGGCCAGGAGCGCTTAAAGAAGGCCGGGATCCAGGAGTATGAGCTGGACGCCTGGTATTTGTTTGAACAGGCATTTTCCATGAGCCGGGCCAGGTATTTCCTGGATGCAAAGGAGGAGGCGGCGCCGGAGGCTCCGGCCCTCAAGGCTTATGAGAACGGCCTGGAGCGGCGTTCCGGCCGGGTGCCCCTCCAGCATATCCTGGGCACACAGGAATTCATGGGCATGGAGTTTTTTGTCAATGCCCATGTGCTGATCCCCAGGCAGGATACTGAGACGCTGGTGGAAACTGTGTTAAATGAGCAGAAAAACAGAAATATTTCTGTGCTGGATATGTGTACCGGCTCCGGCTACATCGCCGTCAGCTTAAAGGCCCTGGGCGGATACGCCCGGGTGGCAGCGGCAGACATTTCTTCCGAGGCCCTGGAGGTGGCAGAAAAAAACGCCGGAACGTATCCGGTGGAGTTTCGCCAGAGCGATATGTTCGCTGCCTTTGAGCCGGGAAGGGACATGTTCGATGTGATCGTTTCCAATCCGCCCTATATCCCCAGTGAGGTGATCCGGGGCCTGGAGCCGGAGGTGCGTGACCATGAGCCTCTGGGAGCCTTAGACGGGAAAGAGGACGGCCTGTATTTTTACAGGATCCTGGCGGAGCAATGCGGGGATTTCTTAAACCAGGGCGGTTCCGTTTATTTTGAGACGGGTCACGACCAGGGGGCGGCGGTGAAGACGCTTTTAGAGTCCCATGGATTTCAGGATACAAAGGTGATAAAGGATCTGGCGGGCATGGACCGGGTAGTGCGCGGAACGTGGCCGGGGCAGATCCGGAAATAAAGAAGGAGGTTTCCTATGTTCGACCGTTTGGAAGACATTGTTAAGCATTACGAAGAGCTGATGTTTGAGTTAAACAATCCGTCCGTGGCAGAGGATCAGAAACGATTCCGGAAACTGATGAAGGAACAGTCGGATCTGACGCCGCTGGTGGAGACATATAAGGAATATAAGCAGGCAAAGCAGGACGTGGAGGACAGCCTGGCCCTTCTGGAGGAAGAGAGCGACGAGGAAATGCGGGAGATGGCCAAGGAAGAGCTTTCCGACGCGAAAAAAAGGATCGAGGAGCTGGAGCAGCAGCTTAAGATCCTTCTGCTTCCCAAGGACCCCAACGATGATAAGAACGTGATCGTGGAAATCCGCGCAGGCGCAGGCGGAGACGAGGCGGCCCTGTTCGCTTCCGAGCTGTACCGGATGTACGTCCATTATGCAGAGCGCCAGCGCTGGAAGGTGGAGCTGATTAACGTCAGCGAGAGCGGCATCGGCGGCATGAAGGAAGTGGAATTCATGATCACAGGCCAGGGCGCATATTCCAAGCTGAAATACGAAAGCGGCGTACACCGGGTACAGCGTGTGCCGGAGACTGAGTCCGGCGGCCGGATCCATACGTCTACGGCCACTGTGGCGATCATGCCGGAGGCCGAGGAGTTTGACGTGGTCATCGACGAAAAGGATATCCGCATCGACGTGATGCGTGCCTCCGGAAACGGCGGCCAGTGCGTAAACACCACTGACTCTGCGGTGCGTCTGACCCATATTCCCACGGGAATCGTGATCTACAGCCAGACGGAGAAATCCCAGCTGCAGAACAAGGATAAGGCGTTCCGCCTGCTGCGTTCCAAGCTGTATGACATGGAGCTGGAGCGCCGCCAGAATGAGGAGGCCGAGGCGCGCCGCAGCCAGATCGGCACCGGCGACCGGTCCGAAAAGATCCGCACCTACAACTTCCCCCAGGGACGTGTGACAGAGCACCGGATCAAGCTGACCCTTTATAAGATCGACTCCATCATGGACGGCGATCTCCAGGAACTGATCGACAGCCTGATCGCCGCAGACCAGGCGGCCAAGCTGGCGAAAATGAACGAGAATTAAAAATGGATATGGATATTTACCGCCGCATCGGTCTGGTATGCAGCCGGATCCCCAGAGGGAGGGTGGCCACCTATGGCCAGATCGCCCTGCTCTGCGGGAAGCCGGGGAACTCCAGACAGGTGGGATACGCTTTGAAAAAAGGGCTGGCAGGAGAGAACGTGCCGGCCCACCGGGTGGTGAACGCCGCCGGGATCCTGAGCGGGGCCGCTCATTTTGCGTCCATGGATCTCCAGTGCCTTCTTCTGCGGGAGGAAGGCGTGGAGGTGCTGTGGACCCCTAAGGGATGGAAGACGGATCTGAAGCGTTACGGATGGAAAAATACCATGGAGGAGGCCCTGGAACTGAACCGGGCCTTTTTTTCTATGAACATCTGAATCTCGGAAAATCAGAAGGATTTAAAGAAATCTTAAAGATAATCCAATAGGTTTGTAACATCCGGCCTTTCAATCATCTGGGTTTTATGCTATAATGACGCCATATATACGGGGAAGGTGCGTCCTTTTTTAGCCGTGGGAAAATTTTAGCCTCCGCGGCGGACGCTTTTTTCCGGAAAAACGGACTAAAACAGCAGAAAATGAAGGAGAACAGATATGAAAGGTATCATTCTTGCCGGCGGCAGCGGCACACGTCTTTATCCACTGACGAAGGTGACTTCCAAACAGCTTTTACCCATCTATGATAAACCCATGATCTATTATCCCCTTTCCGTTCTGATGAACGCAGGGATCCGGGATATCCTGATCATCTCCACTCCCGATGATACGCCCAGGTTTGAAGCTCTTTTAGGCGACGGCCATCAGTTCGGCATCACCCTCAGCTATGCGGTGCAGCCCAGTCCCGACGGACTGGCCCAGGCCTTTATCATCGGCGCAGATTTCATCGGAAACGATTCTGTGGCTATGGTCCTGGGAGACAATATCTTCCACGGCCAGGGCTTAAAGAAGCGCCTCAGGGAGGCGGCTGCCAGGGAAAAGGGAGCCACTGTATTCGGATATTACGTGGACGATCCGGAGCGGTTCGGCATTGTGGAATTCGATAAGGACGGAAAGGCTATTTCCATTGAGGAGAAACCGGAAAAGCCCAAGTCCAACTACTGCGTCACCGGCCTGTATTTCTACGACAACCGGGTGGTGGAGTATGCGAAAAACTTAAAGCCCTCTGCGAGAGGCGAGCTGGAGATCACGGACTTAAACCGGATCTATCTGGAGAGCGGCGAGCTGGATGTGACGCTTTTAGGCCAGGGCTTCACATGGCTGGATACGGGAACCCACGAATCCCTGGTGGAGGCCACCAACTTTGTTAAGACCGTGGAGACCCATGAGCACAGAAAGATCGCCTGCCTGGAGGAGATCGCCTATACCAACGGCTGGATCACCAGGGACGAGGTCATGGAGGCCTATGAGATCTTAAAGAAGAACCAATACGGCCAGTATCTGAAGGACGTGGTGGACGGCAAGTATATCGACAAGCTGCCGGGCCATGCGGACCGATAAAACATTCCTGGCCAGAAAACGCAGGATCTTCCGGCCGGAAAGCCGGAGAACGGCGTGGATTTGAAGAAAGCGAATAAGGAGAAACAAAAATGAAGATCATCGTAACAGGCGGCGCCGGTTTCATCGGCGGCAACTTCATCCATCATATGGTAAATAAATATCCGGAGTATGACATTGTCAACCTGGATCTGCTCACCTACGCAGGCAACCTGGAGACCTTAAAGCCCGTGGAGGGAAAGCCCAACTATAAATTTGTAAAGGGCGACATTGCGGACCGGAAATTCGTATTCGATCTGTTTGAAAAGGAAAAGCCCGATATGGTCGTAAACTTTGCGGCTGAGAGCCACGTGGACCGCTCCGTGGTGGATCCGGAGAGCTTTGTGCGTACCAACGTTATGGGTACCACCACGCTCTTAGACGCATGTAAGGAATACGGGATCAAGCGCTATCACCAGGTATCCACCGACGAGGTATACGGAGACCTGCCTCTGGACCGTCCGGACCTCTTTTTTACCGAGGAGACTCCGCTCCACACCTCCAGCCCCTATTCCTCCAGTAAGGCCAGCGCCGACCTGTTCGTCATGGCATACCACAGGACCTTTGGTCTGCCGGTGACCATTTCCCGCTGCTCCAACAACTATGGCCCCTACCATTTCCCGGAGAAGCTGATCCCGTTGATGATCAGCCGCGCCCTGGCCGACGAGTCCCTTCCGGTATACGGAACAGGCGAGAATGTGAGAGACTGGCTCCATGTTTCCGACCACTGCGAGGCCATCGATCTGATCATCCACAACGGCCGGGTGGGAGAAGTATATAATGTGGGCGGCCACAACGAGCGCACCAACTTAGAGGTTGTAAAGACCATCTTAAAGGCCCTTGATAAGCCGGAGAGCCTGATCAAATTTGTAACGGACCGTCCGGGCCATGACCGCCGATATGCCATCGATCCCACAAAGCTGGAGACCGAGCTTGGCTGGAAGCCCAAATACAATTTCGATACCGGGATCCAGCAGACCATCCAGTGGTATCTGGACAACGAGGACTGGTGGAAGCACATCTTAAGCGGCGAGTACAGCAATTATTTCGATAACATGTATGGAAAGAGGCTGGGTGAGAAATAATGAGGATCTTAGTAACAGGCGTCAAGGGCCAGCTGGGCCATGACGTGGTAAATGAAATGGTAAAACGCGGCCTGGAGCCCGTGGGAGTGGACCTGGAGGAGATGGACATCACCGACGCAGGGGCCTGCCGGAGGGTGATCACGGAATCGAAGGTGGACGCTGTGATCCACTGTGCCGCTTATACGGCTGTGGATGCGGCCGAGGACAACGTGGACGTATGCAGAAAGGTCAACGCAGACGGCACCAGGAACATCGCAGAGGTCTGCCGCGACCTGGATATCAAGATGATGTACATCAGCACGGATTACGTGTTCGACGGCCAGGGGACCCGCCCCTGGGAGCCGGATGACGAGCGCCATCCCTTAAACGTATACGGTCAGACCAAATACGAGGGAGAGCTGGCGGTGGAGGAGCTGGTGAAAAAATTCTTCATCGTCCGCATTGCCTGGGTGTTCGGCGTCAACGGAAAGAACTTCATTAAGACCATGCTCCGTATCGGAAAGGAACGGGGCGCGGCCACGGTGGTGGACGACCAGATCGGCTCCCCCACCTATACCTATGATCTGGCCAGGCTCCTGGTGGATATGATCCAGACCGAGAAATATGGCCGGGACCATGCCACCAACGAGGGCTTATGCTCCTGGTATGAATTTGCCTGCGAGATCTTCCGCCAGGCGGGGATGGACGAGGTAAAGGTAACGCCGGTTCCCACCAGCGGGTATCCGGCCTCCAAGGCGAAGCGGCCCATGAACAGCCGGATCAGCAAGGAGAAGCTGACGGAAAACGGCTTTGAGCGGCTTCCGGACTGGAAGGACGCAGTGGGCCGTTATCTGAAGGAGATTACCTGGTAGGATAAAAGATGGGCGAGGCCTCCGGCAGAGGTCTTCCTGGCTTCCATCTGCGGGAGCTGAGTCATAGAATAATACAGGGATCAGGAAGGCGGGGGGAAACCTTTTTTAGGAGGATGAGAAAAATGGGAAAATATTTTGGAACAGACGGCTTCCGGGGAGAGGCCAACGTGGATCTGACGGTGGAGCACGCCTATAAGGTGGGCCGCTTCCTGGGCTGGTATTACGGGCAGAAGGCCAAGGGAGAGCGGTGCCGCATCGTGATCGGAAAGGATACGAGACGGTCCAGCTATATGTTTGAGTACGCCCTGGTGTCGGGCCTGACGGCTTCGGGCGCAGACGTATATCTGCTGCACGTGACTACCACGCCCAGCGTGTCCCATGTGATCCGTACCGAGGATTTTGACTGCGGGATCATGATCTCTGCCAGCCACAATCCCTATTATGACAACGGCATCAAGGTCATGAACGGCAGCGGAGAGAAAATGGAGGAGTCGGTTATCCTGGAGATCGAAAAATACCTGGATGGGGAGATGGGAGAGCTTCCCCTGGCAAAGAGGGACCAGATCGGCCGCACCCAGGATTTTGCAGCCGGAAGGAACCGCTATATCGGATATCTGATCTCCATTGCCACCCGTTCCTTTAAGGGGAAGAAGGTGGGGCTGGACTGCGCCAATGGAAGCGCTTCCTCTGTGGCAAAGAGCGTGTTCGATGCCCTGGGAGCCGATACCTTTGTGATCAATAACGAGCCCGACGGCTTAAATATCAATACGGACTGCGGCTCTACCCACATTGGACGGCTCCAGGCCTTTGTGAAGGAAAACCATCTGGACGTGGGCTTTGCCTACGACGGCGATGCAGACCGCTGTCTGGCGGTGGATGAAAACGGAGAAGTGGTGGACGGCGACCGGATCCTTTATATCTGCGGAAAATATATGAAGGAGCAGGGAAATTTAAGGAATAATAAGATCGTAACCACAGTCATGTCCAACCTGGGCCTTTATAAGGCTCTGGACCGGGAGGGCATCGGCTACGACAAAACGGCTGTGGGCGATAAATATGTGTATGAAAACATGTCCCAGACTGGAAACTGCCTGGGCGGCGAGCAGTCCGGCCATATTATTTTCAGCAAATACGCCACCACCGGCGATGGGATCCTGACCTCCTTAAAGATCATGGAGGTGATGCTGGAAAAGAAGGAGACTCTGTCCAGACTGGCTTCCGAGGTGACCATCCTGCCCCAGGTCCTTAAGAACGTGCGTGTGGCCGACAAGGCGGCCGCCCTGGGCGACGAAGACGTGAAGCAGGCCGCAGCCGATGTGGAGAAGGCCCTGGGCAGCGACGGAAGGCTTCTCTTGAGACAGAGCGGAACTGAGCCGCTGATCCGCGTCATGGTGGAGGCCGAATCCACGGAGATCTGCGAAAAGTACGTGGACCAGGTGATCGGAGCCCTCAGAAAAAAAGGCCACGCAGTTTCATAGAGCTGCGGCCCTCATAAATAGTCCCGGCATAGCTCCCATAATCAAAAGATATGGGAGCTTTTGTTGATATAACAGAAATCAGATGCTATAATGTGTTTTACATAAAATCTGAGCAGAGGACTGATGGATATGGGGTTAGACCTAAGAGCGTAACACAGTTTATCGTAGAGAAATACAGCGTGATTTACCGACTCCGGCCTTAATGTGGTTCAGAAAGTAAAAACGCCAGTACAGGACTTAAATGGAGGAAGCAGATCATGAAAAATGTGGAACGATATCAGAGAGTACCGGTGGTCCATTACCCGGAGCGGGAATGGCCCGGAAAAGAGATACAGAAGGCGCCCGCATGGTGCAGCGTGGATTTAAGGGACGGAAACCAGGCCCTGGTGGAGCCCATGGTGGTAGAGGAAAAGATCGAGATGTTCAATCTCCTGGTGGAAATGGGCTTTAAGGAGATCGAGATCGGCTTTCCTGCGGCTTCCCAGATCGAATTTGATTTTTTAAGACAGCTGGTGGAGCGGAATCTGATCCCCGATGACGTGATGGTCCAGGTGCTGACCCAGTGCCGGGAGCACCTGGTGAAGCGTACCTTTGAGGCCATCCAGGGGATCAAAAAGGCAGTGGTCCACATTTACAATTCCACATCCACCTTACAGCGGGACGTGGTATTCCACATGGACCGGGAGGAGATCAAAAAGATCGCCACAGACGGCGTCGCCATGGTAAAGAACTATATGAAGGACCATGACGGAGAGGTGGTACTGGAGTATTCACCGGAGAGCTTTACGGGCACGGAGCTGGATTTCGCCCTGGATATCTGCAACGCGGTCCAGAGAGCCTGGGGACCGACGCCGGAGAACAGGATGATCATGAACCTGCCGTCCACGGTGGAGATGACGACTCCCAATGTGTATGCAGACCAGATCGAATGGATGAACAGGCATCTGGAAAACCGGGAAAGCATTATCTTAAGCGTTCATCCCCACAACGACCGGGGAACCGGAGT
>OGYF01003351.1_pt1 | contig 11010 bp, 8 predicted proteins | sample 1576451 | NCBI WGS metagenome assembly OGYF01 (sample SAMEA3541505, study PRJEB24748) | human gut metagenome | biome: human gut; feature: human-associated habitat; material: faeces | place: China | collected 2012 | reverse complement strand
GGGACAGCCGCTGGGAGCGGCTGGAACGGGCCTATGCCGCTATGGTATACGCTGACGCTCCCTTCGAGGACGACCCCGCCGCAGCGGTGGCCCTGTCCTATGAGCGCAGCGTCACCGACGAGTTCATGGTCCCCGTGGTGTGTATGGAGGACGCCACCGTCAGCGAAGGGGATTCTATAATCTTCTTCAACTTCCGGCCCGACCGGGCCAGGGAGATCACCAGAGCGTTTGTGGACCCGGAGTTCAACGGCTTCTCCCGCCGCCTGGGCTACTTCCCGGTGCAGTTCGTGTGCACGACTGAGTATGACGCTGCCATGCCCAATGTCACCGTGGCCTATCCCCGGGAAAAGCTCCACAATATCTTCGGCGAGTACTTGTCCCATCTGGGCCTGACCCAGCTGCGCATCGCTGAGACGGAGAAGTACGCCCACGTCACCTTCTTCTTCAACGGCGGAGAGGAACGGGTGTTCCCTGGGGAGGACCGCTGCCTGATCCCCTCCCCCAAGGTGGCCACCTATGACCTCCAACCTGAAATGAGCGAGCCGGAGGTGACCGCCGAGGCGGTGCGCCGCATCGAGAGCGGCAAATATGACGTGGTCATCCTCAACTTCGCCAACTGCGATATGGTGGGCCATACCGGCGTATTTTCTGCCGCTGTCAAGGCCGCCGAGGCGGTGGATGATGGCGTGGCCCGGGTGGTAGAGGCCACCTCCAAAATGGGCGGCGTGTCCATCATCACTGCCGACCATGGCAACGCCGAGCATATGCTGGACGCAGACGGTTCCCCCTTCACCGCCCACACCACCAACCTGGTACCCTGTTGTATTGTGGGCGCGGACGTGAAGCTGCGGGACGGCCGCCTGGCCGACCTGGCCCCCACCATGCTGGATCTTATGGGTCTAAATAAGCCAGAAGAAATGACGGGAGAAACTCTCATCTTGAAATAAAGGCTTGTTTTGGCCCTTTGGCCCTGGCGCCTTACGTTCGGACGGCTACCGTCCAACCTAGTTTATTTCCCCCCAAGGCGGAAAACGCCTTGCCGCATACCTCTTTTACTTTAGAAAGGAGAATGATCCCCATGAAAAGCATGATTGAGATCGTTGATGTCATCGGCCGCGAAATTCTGGACTCCCGCGGCAACCCCACTGTCGAGGTGGAGGTCACTCTGGACGACGGCGTAGTGGGTCGGGCCGCAGTTCCCTCCGGCGCTTCTACCGGCATTTACGAGGCCTGCGAGCTCCGAGACGGCGATAAGAGCCGCTATCTGGGCAAGGGCGTGGAAAAGGCCGTCACCAACGTAAATACTGAGATTGCCGAAGCCTTGGTGGGTATGAACGTGTTGGATCAGCCCGCCATCGACAAGCTGCTGATCGACTTGGACGGTACTCCTAATAAGTCCCGCTTGGGCGCCAATGCCATTCTGGGCGCCTCACTGGCCTGCGCCAAGGCTGCCGCGGAGAGCTTGGGCACCAGCCTGTACAACTATATCGGCGGCGTCAATGCCAAGACCCTGCCTGTTCCCATGATGAACATTCTCAATGGCGGCGCTCATGCCACCAACAACGTGGATATCCAGGAGTTCATGATCATGCCCGTGTCCGCCCCTTCCTGGAAGGAGGCCCTGCGCCGCTGCGCCGAGGTGTTCCACACCTTAAAGACCGTGCTGAAAGAGAATGGCACCCCCGCCGCCGGCGTGGGCGACGAGGGCGGCTACGCCCCCAACCTGAAGAAGGATGAGGACGCCCTGAAGGTCATCGTCAAGGCCATCGAAGAGGCCGGTTACAAGCCCGGTGAGGACTTCATGATCGCCATCGATGCAGCCACTTCTGAGTGGTACAACGGGGAAACCGGCTGCTATGACCTGCCTAAGGCTAAAAAGACTATGACCAAACAGCAGATGGTCAATATGTGGAAGAAGTTCGTGGACAACTACCCCATCATCTCCCTGGAGGACGGTATGGGCGAGAACGACTGGGAGGGCTGGTCCATGCTCACGAAGGCCATCGGTTCCAAGGTCCAGCTGGTGGGTGACGACCTGTTCGTCACTAACGTGGAGCGCCTAGCCACCGGCATCGAGAAGGGCGTGGCCAATGCCATTCTCATCAAGGTCAACCAGATCGGCACCCTCACCGAGACCCTGGACGCCATCCAGATGGCCAACCGGGCCGGCTACACCGCCATCGTGTCTCACCGCTCCGGCGAGACCGAGGACGCCACCATCGCCGACATCGCCGTGGCCCTGAACGCCGGCCAGATCAAGACCGGCGCCCCCAGCCGCACCGACCGCGTGGCCAAGTACAATCAGTTGCTGCGCATCGAGGATGAGTTGGGCGATTCCGCCCAGTATCTGGGCATCAAGGCCTTCTTCAACCTGAAGAAGTAAGGGAACAGCCAAAGCGCCCGGGCATGGCCCGGGCGCTTTTTGTCACTTCTGGTTTTTGCTTTTTCCACCCATATTTTCCGGGCGCAAAGGATCTTTGCTTGCCTTTTTTCCTGTACTGTGGTTCACTGGAAGCAGAGCAAGGAGGAACCGCCATGAACATCTGCCACAACCTCAAGTATTGCCGGAGTCAGTTGGGCCTGACCCAGGATCAGGTGGCCGAGCGGCTCCATATCACCCGGCAAACCGTCTCCAACTATGAGACAGGCCGCAGCCAGCCCGATTTAGACACTCTGGTCCGGCTGGCAGGACTCTATCAGGTGCCGGTAGAGACGCTGCTCTATGGCGACCGGAAAGAGCGACGGGCGGTCCTTCTGCGCCGGGCGGCCTGGGGCGTGGTTGCCGTCTATCTGGCACTGCTTCTGTTCTGCTCTCTATCCCTGCTGGTCATGAATCTCTCTCTGCCTCTGGATGAGATCAGACTTTCCGCAGAGCTGGCCAACCTGCGTCTCTTTCTCGTCAATCGCATCTGGTATCCCATCAGCCGCCTGCCCGCCGCCCTGCTGTTTTATGCCTTGATTGCCCTGACGGCCATAGACCACACCATCCCCACCCCCCGGCGGATGTGGGTGCGACTGCTGCTCTTCCTGGTTTTGTTCACCGGTGCCGCCGCTGTCACGCTTCCATTTACCCTGACGAACGGCCCCGGTAGCGCCGAACTGTGGCTGCTGGCTTTCAGCGGACAGACCACTGGTAGTTTGATGCTGCTCATCGATCTGGCCATCTGGGGCGTTCGGCTGGGCTGGCGCAGGCGGGCAGCGGCCCGATCCGCACCGGATGGACCGGAATCCGGAATTCAGGCTTGACATTACCCGCGTCTTTCAGTATACTGGGTAATGCTCACTCGGAGGGCAAACCATTCACAAGAAATGGCAAGCTGGATAAGGTGGCAGGCTGAGATGCCTGTTTCTTGTCCGGCTTCTTTTTTGTTTTCAGGGGAGATCTCAGACATGGATTTATTGCGTGGAAATCTACGATCGATCTACTTTAAGTACCTGAGCGCCGCCTTCGGCAGCGCTCTCATCAGCTCCATTTACACCTTGGTAGACATGGCCATGGTGGGGCAATATCAGGGTCCCAGCGGGACGGCCGCCCTGGCGGTAATGGCTCCCATCTGGAACCTGATTTTCAGTCTTGGCCTGCTCACTGGGATCGGCGGTTCGGTGCTGTTCAGCGCCGCCCGCGGGGCGGGAGAGCAGGAGCGAAGCAATGAATTTTTCTCCGTGGCCCTGTGGAGCAGCGTGGCTCTGTCTGCGGCGGCATGGATCGTGGTACTTCTGTGGGAAGTGCCCATGCTCCGATTGTTCGGCGGCTCGGAGGAACTGCTTCCCTTGGCCCAGGAGTACCTGGTGCCCATCAAGTTCGTCATTCCCCTGTTTCCCCTCAATCAGATGCTGGCGGCCTTTCTGCGCAACGACGACAGCCCTGCCTTAGCCACCGGCGCAGTGCTGGCCGGCGGCATTTTCAACATATTCGGTGACTTTGTCTTTGTCTTTCCCATGGACATGGGTATCTTCGGTGCGGGCTTGGCCACTGCCATCGGCGCGGCCATCACCTTTGTGGTCATGCTTACCCACTTTTTCTCCAAGCGGAACACCCTCCGGCTGGTTCGGCCCAGCCAGCCTTGGACCAAGCTGCGCCAGGTGCTGGTCAGCGGATTTTCCACTTTTCTGTCTGACGTGGCCATGGGGATACTGACGATGTTGTTTAACCGCCAGATCATGGCGTATCTGGGCACGGACGCCCTGGCGGTGTATGGTGTCATCGTCAGCGTGTCCACCTTTGTCCAGTGCTGTGCATACAGCGTAGGACAGGCTGCCCAGCCCATTTTGTCGGTCAATTTTGGCGCTGGCCAAGGCATGCGTATCCGAAAGGCGCTGAACTACTCCCTCTGGTCCGCCGCTTTTTTTGGCCTTGCCTGGACTGGGCTGACCATGGCCGTTCCCAACCTGTTCATCCGTATCTTTATGTCTCCGACCAACGCGATTCTGTCCATCGCTCCGGCCATCATCCGCTGCTATGCTCTATCCTTCTTGCTGCTTCCCTTCAATATCTTTTCCACTTATTATTTCCAGGCCCTGTTGAAACCAGCCGTCTCCTTCCTCATCTCGATCTCCCGGGGGATCGTGGTCAGCGGTGCGCTTATCTGCCTGCTCCCCTTGGCCGCCGCCGATGCCATTTGGTTCGCCATGCCCATCACAGAGGCGGCAGTTGCGGCAGCTGCGGCGGTCCTCATCGTCCGCTATACCAAATCGCTGCCTATTTCTGCCTCAAATTGACCGAACCCCTCTTTTTTTGCGCCAAAAGCGGGCGGCAGTACCGCCCGCTTTTGCCCTTTCAAGGAAGAAATCAGCCTAAAAATTGGACCTTAGCCGCGCAGACAAAGTAAATGCGCTGCGTTTCGTCGTTGGCCAGCACCAGTACATTGCCCAGGGTTCCCAGCAGGGTAACCCCCTGGAGGATGAGCTGCCCGGCAGCCAGGGTAGCCTTCCGGCTCAGGTTGCTGTCAGACAGCACGCCGAGTACACCGGCAGTACAGCAGCAATCCTCACAGTCACAGCTGCACGCGCATACGCCGCACCGGCTGTTGCAGGGATTGAGCCGCTGGCTGAGCAGCTGCTTGAGGCAGCGGTAATTCCGAGTGGTGGCCTCTGGCGCGGTCACGTCTCCCTCGGCAGTACCCGGCGCCACCTGGAGGGCGATGGCCGCCAGCTCACACAGGGACACTTGGGTGGCGGTCACTCCGGTAGCGGTAGTGGGCGGGACATAGAGAGGGGCGGAAATCTCCAACAGGTCGCAGTTGCAGCTGGACAGCCGCAGGAAGCTGCCGGTGAGGCTGGTGAGGTTGTCGGTCGGGGTGGTTTCAGGCACGGTCGTGCTCAGGGTAGCGCCTGCGGAATAGGTATCCGTGAGAAAGGCCGCTGTGTCAAAATCAATGAGGCTGGCAATTTGGCTGTCACATAGCAGTTGCAGCGCCGCCCGGAAGCTCTGCTTGCAGCAGCACCCCTCATGGACTTCAGGTACAGGGGCGGGCTTGGGCACTGTCCGGCAATAGCAGACCATTTGCTCCCCACCATAGCCACAGCCACAATCGTCCCGTTCTGTACCGTTTTGGCCATAGGGCATCCCACCGCAGGCGCACCCGCTGCAGGCGGCCGGTGCGGCCAGAGAGGCGGCAAACTCTTCCGCTGAGATGGCGCAACCGCGGGAGGGGCCGTTTAGTTGAATGTCGTTCATGTCGCACACTCCTTTCCTAATGGTGCATCCCAGTCTATGCACCGCCTCCCGCTTCGGCCACCGTCTGCCCGTCCGACGAAAAAAAGAGGAGCACCATATCTTGTACCTATTTTTTCTTCAATATGAAAAAATCGCAAGATTTAGATTTTTCTCTATTTACAAACCCTCTCTGGTATGCTAAGATAGTGTCCGCTGAACCAATTTCAGAGCGTGACAGGGCACAGCGTCAGTCCGCTGTGCCCAGACTTTGCCGTTTACCCGCTCTGACTGACATCTGATATCACCACTGTGGGGAGGACCGACCAATGAAAGTCATCAAACGCGACGGCTCCACCGTCGATTTTGACCGCTCGAAGATTGTTATCGCCATTCAAAAGGCCAACCAGGCCGTGGATGAGCCCTACCGCCTTGACGAGGCATCCATCGACGCCATTGCCGACGCCGTAGCCACTAAGGGCCGTCAGCGCCTGCTGGTGGAGGACATCCAGGACATGGTGGAGACCAAACTCATGGCCGCAGGCAAGTACGAGCTGGCCAAGGCCTATATTATCTACCGCTACACCCGGGCTTTGGTGCGCAAGGCCAACACCACCGACGAATCCATCCTGGCCCTGATCCGCAACGACAATAAGGATCTGGCGGAGGAGAACTCCAACAAGAACACTGCCATCGCCTCTACCCAGCGGGACTACATCGCCGGCGAGGTGAGCCGGGATCTGACCCGCCGCATCCTTTTGCCGGAGAAGATTTCCAAGGCCCACGACGAGGGCGTGCTCCACTTCCACGACGCGGACTACTTCGTGCAGCACATCTTCAACTGCTGCCTGGTGAACATTGGGGATATGCTGGACAACGGCACCATGATCAACGGCAAGCTCATCGAGTCCCCCAAGAGCTTCCAGGTGGCCTGCACCATCGTCACCCAGATCATCGCCTGCGTGGCCTCCAACCAGTACGGCGGACAGAGCGTGGAGATGAGCCACTTGGGCAAGTATCTGCGCCTGACCTATGACAAGTACGTGCGCAAAACCCGTCAGGCTGCCCCCGAGCTGGACGAGGCCACCATCGAGAAGATTGCCCGGGCCCGCACCAAGGATGAACTCAAGAGCGGTGTGCAGACCATTCAGTACCAGATCAACACTCTCATGACCACCAACGGTCAGTCCCCCTTCGTCACCCTGTTTTTGGTGCTGCGGGAGAATGACCCCTATATCGAGGAGAACGCCGCCATCATCCAGGAGATCCTGGAGCAGCGGCTGGAGGGCATCAAAAACGAGAAGGGTGTATACATCACCCCCGCCTTCCCAAAGCTGGTGTACGTGCTGGACGAGTGCAACTGCCTCAAGGGTGGCAAGTACGATTACCTCACCGAGCTTGCCGTCAAGTGCTCGGCCAAGCGGATGTATCCCGACTACATCTCCGCCAAGAAGATGCGGGAGAATTACGAGGGCAATGTGTTCTCCCCCATGGGCTGCCGCTCCTTCCTGTCCCCCTGGAAGGACGAGGACGGAAACTACAAGTTCGAGGGCCGCTTCAACCAAGGCGTGGTGTCCATCAATCTGCCCCAGGTGGGGATTCTCTCCGGTCGGGACGAGGACAAGTTCTGGGTCTTGCTGGATGAACGGCTGGAGCTGTGCCGGGAGGCTCTCATGTGCCGCCACAACGCCCTCAAAGGGGTGCGCTCCGACGTATCCCCCATTCACTGGCAGTACGGCGCCATCGCCCGTCTGAAAAAGGGCGAAACCATCGACAAGCTGCTGGATGGCGGCTACTCCACCCTGTCCCTGGGCTACATTGGCCTGTACGAGGTGACTAAACTGGTGAAGGGCTGCTCCCACACCGAGCCGGAGGGTGAGCAGTTCGCCCTGCGCCTGATGAACCACCTGCGGGAGACCACTGACCGCTGGAAGCGGGAGTCTGGCCTGGGCTTCGCTCTGTACGGCACCCCGGCGGAGAGCCTGTGCTATCGCTTTGCCCGCATCGACAAAGAGCGCTTCGGCACCATCGAGGACGTGACCGACAAGGGATACTACACCAACTCCTACCACGTGGATGTGCGGGAGAACATCGACGCCTTCTCCAAATTCACCTTTGAAAGCCAGTTCCAGAAGATCTCCTCCGGCGGGGCCATCTCCTATGTGGAAATTCCCAACATGCGCCACAACCTGGAGGCCATGGAGGATGTGGTCCGCTTCATCTACGACAACATCCAGTACGCCGAGTTCAACACCAAGAGCGACTACTGCCAGGTGTGCGGCTATGACGGGGAGATCATCGTCAACGACGACAACGAGTGGGAGTGCCCCAACTGCGGCAATAAGGATCACTCTAAGATGAACGTCACGCGCCGCACTTGCGGCTATCTGGGCGAGAATTTCTGGAACGTGGGCAAGACCAAAGAGATCAAGTCCAGGGTGCTGCACCTGTAAGAAATTCCGCGAAAAAAGCACAGCCGTCTCCAACGGGTGGCGCGTACAAGTGTTTTCGCCAGTGGCGAAAGCCTTGTCGGAGCGCGAATTCATTTCGTACGAGCATTTTCATCATCGGGGCCTCAGTGGGCAGACCCGTTGGGGCACGAACTCCGCGAGGCTTTTTGATGAATTGAAGCGGTAGATTCCCATCCCCTTTGTGCGGGAATCCGGATCTAAAAGAGGTTTTTCCATGAACTACGCAACCATCAAATGGGCGGATGTGTCCAACGGTCCCGGTGTCCGGGTGTCCCTGTTTGTGTCCGGCTGCACCCACCGCTGCCCGGGCTGTTTCAACCCGGAGGCCTGGGATTTCCAGTACGGCCAGCCCTTCACCCAGGCGGAAGAGGACAAGATCCTCGCCGCTCTCTCCCCCGCCCACATGAAGGGCCTGTCCCTGCTGGGGGGCGAGCCCTTTGAGCCGGCCAACCAGCGCGCTTTGCTGCCCCTGCTGCGGCGGACGCGGAATGAGCTGCCCGGAAAGACTATCTGGTGCTACTCCGGCTATACCCTGGACGGGGAGCTGTGGCAGCCCAGCCGGGCCAGGTGCGAGGCCACCGACGAGATGCTCTCCCTCCTCGACGTGCTGGTGGATGGGGAATTTGTGGCGGCTCAGAAGGACTTGTCCTTGCGCTTTCGGGGCAGCGCCAACCAGCGCATTATCGACGTGCCCAAGTCCCTGGCCGCCCGGCAAGTGGTGCTATGGGATGGAGCCATGACTGTGGAGCCAATCACCGCCAGATAGAAGCGCCGCCCAACAAAATCGGAATTGGAACCTATAAAATGGGAGGAATTGCTATGTTGACCGCTCCTGTCTCTATCAAACGCCTGAATCCCCGGGCAAAGCTGCCCGCCTACGGCTCCGCTGATGCCGCCGGCGCCGACCTGTATGCCCTCACCGACGGCCCGGTATCCATCGCCCCTGGCCAGACCGCCCTCATCCACACCGGCTTGGCCTTAGCCATTCCCCAGGGCTATGTGGGGCTGGTGTACGCCCGCTCCGGCCTGGCCACCAAGCAGGGCCTGGCTCCGGCCAACAAGGTGGGCGTCATCGACGCGGATTACCGGGGAGAGCTGATGGTGTCCCTGTATAACCACAGCAACGAAACCCGCACCGTAGCGTGCGGCGACCGCATTGCCCAGTTGGTCATCGCTCCCTATCTCACCGCCCAATTCCAGGAAGCGGATGAGCTGGATGATACTCAGCGGGGGGCCGGCGGCTTCGGCTCTACCGGCGCCCGGTAAATCCCCACAGCGATTCAGATCGCAACAAAGCAGGCCCCCGGGAAGTATCCCGGGGGCCTTGCTGATTTGACGCATAATCAAAACAGGTTTTTCTTTTTCAGAACGATGGCCAGCACCACCATAACCACCACTGTGATGACCAGCGGGAACCACCAGAATTGATCCAGCGGCAGCCCCAGCACATTCATCCCGTAGAATCCAAAAATGATGTTGGGAATGGCCATCAGAATGGTGATGGAGCTGAGGATCTTCATGGTGACGTTGAGGTTGTTGGAGATCACGGAGGCAAATGCGTCCATCATACCGGAGATGATGGAGGAATAGATCTGCGCCATCTCGATGGCCTGGCGCACCTCGATGAGCACGTCCTCCAGAAGATCGTGGTCCTCCTCGTACAACGTGACAATCCTCCCTCGGAGAATCTTTTCCAAGGTCACCTCGTTGGCCTTCAGTGAGGTGTTGATATAGACCAGGGACTTCTCCAGGTCCAGCATCTGGATGAGCTCCTTGTTCCGCTGGGACTTATACAGCTGGCTCTCCATGTAATTATAAGTCTTGTCGATCTGCTTCAGGTATTGCAAATAGCGTTTCGCCACCAGCAACAGGATATTCAGGATGAACCGGGTGCGCTGCTGGGTGCGCACGTCCTTCACCAGCCCGTCCTGGAGGTCCCGGATGAGGGAGGTCTCCTTCAGGCACACTGTAATGATATGCTTGTCCGTGACCACGATGCCCATAGGCAGCGTGGAGTAAACCACTCCCGCCTCGTCCTTTTCCACCGCCGGAATGTCCACGATAATGAGGGTCTGTCCGTCCTCGCTTTCAATACGGGAGGTCTCCTCTTCGTCCAGGGCCGCCCGCAGAAACGTGGGTTCCACGCCCAAGGCGGTGGACACTGTTTTCAACTCTTTCTCACTGGGATAGGTCAAATTGACCCAGCAGCCGTCCTCCATGGTTTCCAGGGGGGTGATTTTTCCATCAATGGTCTTGTGAATGGTCAGCATGCGTTTCACACCTTTCCCGAAACCGGCAAAGGGCATAAAAAGGCCCGTGCCGTTCCGCTTCAAAATTAGGGTGCCCAATTTGGCCATGGGCAAGCGGACGCACGGGCAAAAAGGAGGATGCCTTTTCAGCGGGTGCGCCGCAGCAGTTGATGTTGACTTCGACTGAACGGATCGCCTGTCACGACGCATCTCACTTCCTTTTTCTCTAACCTGGTCCCAAATTCCCTACTCGGGCGCATTGGGGCCGTTTTCTCAACGGAATACATTATATGCTCCCTTTCCGGGGATTGCAAGCCAAATTTTCGTAAAAACTGCGTTCTCTCCCCAATAGGAGAGAACGCAGTTTTTGGTCGGGCGCTTTTACAGCTTTTTCATGTGCTGCGCGGCGGATTTGAGCATCAACCGCTTGGTTCCCACATTGTCAAAGGCAATCTCCAGCAGCGCATCGCCCCCCATCTTCTGCACAGACAATACCATGCCCCGGCCAAATGCCTTGTGCTCCAGCATATCCCCCTTCTGGTAGGCGGGCAGGGTTGCTCCGGGCTGGCTGGGCGCGGTATACCCGGCGTTTAGGCGGCTTGGGCGTGCCCCGCGGGAGAGCGCGGCGGCGCCCTCC
>OGYF01003338.1_pt1 | contig 11035 bp, 10 predicted proteins | sample 1576451 | NCBI WGS metagenome assembly OGYF01 (sample SAMEA3541505, study PRJEB24748) | human gut metagenome | biome: human gut; feature: human-associated habitat; material: faeces | place: China | collected 2012 | reverse complement strand
CCCGCCGGCAAAGCCGCCGGGCACGATGGGAAGTCGGGAGGGGAGCCCCCCTCCCGACACCCTCCCCCGAGGGCGCGTTGGGGCTGCGGGAAAGGCGGGGCGTGGGAGGGGAGCCGGGGTGTCAAGGAGGGCTTGCGCCTGTTATCACATCACTACGACTTACGGCAGACCTTTCGCCAATTCGTAAAAATAGGCGCATCACTATGGAGTGCTATCATAAAAACTGAATACAAATATGAAAGGACAGATGACAACATCAAAGAAGAACTTAATATGGGAAAACAGCATACAAAGGAGAATCGACCAAGGGCGCTGAAGCTGACAAAGGAGAGCGGAAAACCTGATTAACCATGACTTTACCGCTCAAAATCCAAGCAAAAAGTTCCTCACAGACATTGCAGAGATCCCCTGTCCTGTCAGGATGGGAAACTCTACCTGACCTGGCGGCAGTGCTGGACTGCTTCGATGGCAGCATCCAGGGTGTCCGTATGGATAACAACATGAGAGCAGAGCTGTGCGAACAGGCCCTGGAGAACGCCTGCCGCAACACCAATCGCCAGAGCATGTTCCATAAAGGGAGATTCTTGACGCAGTGGCCGAAAACTTTTTTAGCTGTCTTAAAATGTGAACGGGTTCCTTTGCAGCACTACGATTCCCCATGCACCGCTTACAGCGACGTGCGTCCCCACTCCGCACTCGGCTGGCTCTCGCCATCCGCTTTTGAGTAGCATCTGCGTATTGCGACCGCTTAACTTAAGATTTTTCACATATTTCTACGATTCCTTCCGTTTCTTTCTGCTTTTGCCGTCTGCTTTTACGAGAAGGACTCAACGACACAGATACGGTTACATATTTACCCATATATAAATTTTGGAGGCCAATGGACTTGATTTGGACGGCAAAATTGTCTGTTCGAGGATACTATATTTATATCTCATCTCTGCCTGTACCAACCTATAAGGATCAGAGGCCGTTACACTCCTTCCAGGCAATCGCTGAAACGAAGACAGGATGACCGAAGGACAGTTTGGGCGCAGTGTTGGATACTCGACTAATGGTGGATTGTGCTGACACCCCTTTTTTGCTATGCTAAAGGCAAATACGAAGGGGGGAGTTTCAATGAATTTGGCACAGACAGGGCACTTTCTTACCCAGCGGCGGAATGCCCTGGGCTTGACGCAGGCCCAGCTGGCCCAGCGCCTGGATGTCACAGACAAGGCGGTGAGCAAGTGGGAGCGCGGAGTTTCCCATAGTTAAGGATACCACACCACAAACCCACGCTTACATTACTTCCAGAACATTAAATTTTGGAGGTACATCCCATGAAACAACTGATTTCCTGTGAGTTTAATATCGACACCGCCTGTGTGGAACTGAAATATTCTGACGGCAGCATGATTGCCATTAACTGTGCCGCTGTTGAGGATGAGGTGGCCAATAGTTGTTTTCAGCGGTCTGAACTGGACTGGCTCATCTACAACGATCCGCTGTCTTATACAGAATTGATTTTGAATGGCGATCCGGAAGAATATCTGCGAACCGTAACGGAGACTCCACAGTTAGATCTCGATTGATAGTGGAAGCCATGGCAGAATAATTGAACATATACCGCAGCGCTCATCGGCCAGATGACTGATGGGCGCTTTTTGTTTTGCGATAACAACGAATTAAACGTCAATAGCGGCTGCATTAATTCTCCCAACAGCAAAATACATGAAGTTAGTGCTTAACTAAAAATATTCTTGACTTCTTTGGCGGTAGATGCTATATTGTTTATGGAAGGAGGGATGTCCGATGCGCCCTATTGAAAGACGCCTTGGTGAAGTAGCCGAAGTTATGGCTGGCATGACGGGGCTTGGGGATGTCGGCAACTATCGATATGGAGTTGTTCAGCCAAACAGTTTTTCCGATACAGGCACTATTGGTGCCGTTGAATGGCAAAAGCGGAATGACGAGGTTTCCGAAAAGCAGAAACTGATGGTTGGCGATATTCTTGTTAAGCGATTGAATCCCTCATTTGTACATGTAGTAGATCTTGAAACCGTCGGTATGGTAGCATCTCAAAATCTGCTTGTCGTAAGACCGGGTGGCGATGTAGACCCGCACTACCTCGGATATCTTCTGGAGCAGAAAGAAATCCTTGGCCAAGTAGAACATGTAACAGGTAGTGCAGCAGCAATTAAGGCAGTGTCCGTAAAAAAGCTGGCCGGGATTACGATTCCTATTATTCCAATAGTCGAGCAACAAAAGGTTGGCGCAATCTGGAAACTAAGCCGCCAGCGGAAACAACTTTTAAATAAGTATATGGCCGAAAACGACCGCTTGGTGTCGATGTTGGCTTCGAAAATAATAAGCGGTGGAGGAAAAGAAAAATGAGCAAGACTACTTCTCAGGATATTCAGGCGACGCTGTGGAAAGCAGCAGGCACATTCCGTGGCACAATTGATGCCGCGAACTATAAGGACTTTGTCCTCTCTATGCTGTTTCTGAAGTATCTGGATGATACCTATAAGGAGTTTTTGAGAGAACTGGAGGAAAAATACAAGGGAAATCAGATCCGTATCGACCGCGCTAAGAAGAACCTTCCGTTCGTCCTTGGTGAAAAAGAGCGCTTTGATTACCTGTATGATAATCGCTTCGACCCCAAAATCGGCGAGATGATCAATACCGCACTGCAGGGCATCCAGGACAGCAACACCGAACTTCGCGGCGTGTTCCGCAGTATTAACTTCAACAGCGAGTCCATGCTGGGCAACCCTCAGCAGAAAGTCACAAAACTCCGCACATTGTTGGAGGACTTTAAGCCCCTGTGCCTGGAACCTTCTCAGATCGAGGTAGGCCCCGGCGAAGATCCTGCATATGTAATCGGTGACGCCTATGAATACATGGTAGGCGAATTTGCCGCCGAGGCTGGAAAGAAAGCGGGCAGCTTCTTCACCCCGAGCATGGTGTCCGAACTGATGGGCATGTTAACCGGTCCGCGCGCAGGAGATTCCATCTACGATCCCACTTGCGGATCGGCTTCTCTGCTGATTCGTACCGCCCGTCAGGCGGGCAATCTGGATCAGGTTGCAATCTACGGTCAGGAAATGAATGGATCTTCTTGGTCCATGGCCAGAATGAACCTTTTTATCCACGGTATCCATGTTAATCCTAACGACATTGCCTGGGGCGATACCTTGGCCAATCCCCAGCATCTGGATTCCGACGGAAATCTGAAGCAGTTCGACGTAATTGTCGCCAACATGCCCTTCTCGCTGGATAAATGGGCGGAAGGCTTCAACCCTGGCGGCCAAGAGGATGGTTCCAGCGACAAGGAAAAGAAGTTCAAGATGACTGCCAATCTCGACCGGTTCCATCGCTTCGATTGGGGTGTGCCTCCTGCCAGCAAAGGCGACTGGGCATTCCTACTGCATATGCTTCACTCTCTGCGCAGCAACGGTCGTATGGCAGCAGTTGTCCCTCACGGTGTTTTGTTCCGTGGCTCTGCGGAGGGTCGTATCCGTCAGACGGTCATTGAGAAAAATCTGCTGGACGCTGTAATTGGTCTTCCTGCGAACCTGTTTTACGGAACCTCTATCCCTGCCTGTATTCTGGTGTTTAAGAAGAACCGGGCCACCAGCGATGTCCTCTTCATTGACGCTTCCGGAAAGGATGCAAACGGAAACCCGAGATATCGCAAGGACAAAAACCAGAACAAACTGGAGAAGAGCCATATTGATGACATTTTCCGCGCCTACACCGAGCGTGTAGATGTAGAGCGCTTTGCACATGTGGCATCTTTCGAGGAAATCCAGGCCAATGAGTTTAACTTGAACATTCCCCGCTATGTGGACACCTTCGAGGAGGAAGAATTGATCGACATTGAGGAGGTACAGGGTAATATCGAGCGCATTAAGGCTGAAATCGCAGTGGTTGAAGCCCAGATGGCACAGTATTTGAAGGAGCTTGGCTTATGAGTGAACTTGTAAAATACAGCGAGCAGACATTTGAAAGCATCAAGCATGTAAACGAGTATGGCGAAGAATACTGGCTGGCCCGTGAATTGCAGGGTGTTCTCGAATACGCAAGATGGGAAAATTTCAACAAAGCCATCGAAAGAGCAAAAAAGGCCTGTACGAATACTGGCTTTGACGTAGAAGACCATTTTCGTGAGGTCACGAAAATGGTGCCGTTGGGTTCTGGAGCCGAGCGTGAAATCGATGATGTAATGCTTTCGCGCTATGCGTGCTATCTGGTCGTAATGAATGGCGATCCAAATAAAGAAGTTATCGCTATTGGCCAGACCTACTTTGCCGTCAAGACCCGCCAGCAGGAGTTGATCGATAACTACGAGCAGCTTTCTGAGGATCAGAAGCGTCTGGCGATCCGCAACGAAATGATTGCTCATAACAAGTCCCTGGCAGAAGCTGCTCAGATGGCCGGCGTGGAGGACCCCAGAGATTATGCCATTTTCCAGAATAAGGGCTATCAGGGCTTGTATGGTGGCCTTGGTGCCAAGGAGATTCATGCCCGGAAGGGGCTGAAGAAGAGCCAGAAGATTCTGGATCATATGGGCAGCACCGAGCTGGCAGCCAACCTTTTCCGTGCTACCCAGACGGACGAAAAGCTTCGTCGGGAGAATATCCAGGGAAAGCAGGCCGCGTATGACACTCATTATGAGGTCGGAAAGAAGGTTCGCCAGACTATTAAGGAACTGGGCGGCACCATGCCAGAAGATCTGCCCACACCAGAAAAGAGTATTGCTCAGATCGAGCGTGAACAGGAAAAGCGAAAGCTGAAGCCTGGCGACAACAATTAATTTACCACATGTTTGTGGAGACAGCAGCAGCTTGCATCCCGCTCGCACTGACCTATATGAGAGCAAAGGAGATGATGCCAATGGCACAGTTTGTTAATACCCACGTTATCCCCGCGTTTACCAAAGCGGCATCATTTGCCGCATACTCTTTCGCATTATTTTCTACCGGCGATGCAAGCTTCGCTACTGCGCTGCACAATTTACAGATAGAGGATTGAGTTATGAGAGAATCAATCAAGAATAGAATAGACGCTGTTCGCCGCGGTGAAGTGCCGGAAGGATATCTTTCAGAAAACCATCAGCTTCGTCCTAAAGACTGGCAGTATGAGAAAATAGGAAAATATCTGGTTTCACACGACGAATTTTCTAATGAGACGGATAGATATCCGCTGGCAACATCCTCAAGACAGGGGCTTATGCTCCAGTCTGATTATTACAGCGATCAACGTTATGAGGAAACTGCCGGGGGGTTCCATGTGGTGCCGGAAGGATATGTCACCTACAGGCATATGAGTGATGATGACATTTTCCGCTTCAACGTCAACAAGATGGGCTGCGCTGTTTTGGTCAGTCCAGAGTATCCTGTTTTTACAACATCAGATGATCTTCATCAAGATCTGCTTATTGCATATCTGAATAATATGAAGGAGTTTACGGCTTATTGCAGTGCACAGAAAAAGGGTAGCACGCGTACAAGAATGTACTTTAGTCGTCTTGGCGAGTTTACCATGCCGATCCCATCCACTGCAGAACAGAAAAAGATTGTTGAGATTCTGGCGACCTGCGACCGAGCGCTTGAACTGAAGCAAAAGTTACTTGAGGAAAAGCGCCGCCAGAAGCAATGGCTGATGCAGAAGCTCCTGGATCCCAGCAGTGGCGTAAGACTGCCGGGCTTTGAAAACAGCATATGGCAAAAAGCGACAATGTCTTCTTTGTTTGATTTTGGGTCTTCAATGGCAAAATCAAGAGACGAATTGTCGGATGAAGGGGATCTTTATCTTCACTACGGGGATATTCATGCAAACGAACGCTATTATATCGACGCCACGAAAGAATATGATTCCATTCCTAAGTATGAGGGAATCTCTCCAGAGAAAACTCATCTCCACAGTGGTGATGTCGTGTTTATAGACGCATCTGAAGACTATGACGGGATCAGTAAATTCGTGGTTATAGAAAATTGTGATGGCTTGACGTTTATTTCCGGCCTGCACACAGTTCCTTGCCATAGCCGTGACGATAGGCTCACTTTGCACTTTAAGAGGTACTGCTTCCAGACATATCTGTTCAAGAAACAAATGGCGTACTATGCAAACGGCATGAAGGTATATGGAGTTAGTGGAAAGGATTTTGCAAAGGTAGAAATAGTTTTTCCTGGCCACGAGGAACAAAGAGCAATTGCTAATGTATTGGATGCAATAAGCACGAATATCGAATTGCTCCAGGACGAAGTAAAGGCGATGGAAGTCGAGAAAAAAGCCCTGATGCAGCTTTTGCTGACAGGACTTGTGCGTGTGAACACTTAAGGGATGCCGGTGTGGCGTCAACCACACCGGCATCCCTTAAATATAGGTGAATTTCTTGAAAGGTGGTGAGGCCTATGAGGGCACAAAAAATGAGTGATTAAACCGCGGCAACAGTTTAATCACTCGATTATAAGCAGACTCGTACATCAACTTATGTGCTAACTATAGCACGCCGGCTTGACTATCGTCAAGAGAAAGGATTCAAATGCCCTACTATTGTGTAAATAAAAACCAAACACTGAACCCTGGGTTACACCATGAGGTTCATACGCACGAACATGCCAATACGCTGAAAATCAGAGAGTCCATTGACCTCGGTTGGCACGCCAGCGAGACAGATGCCGTAAGGTATGCCAAGGTCTACTATTCTGATGCAGACGGGTGCGCAGTGTGCTGCCCCAAGGCTCATAGGGGGTAAGCACATGGCAAGAAAAGAACATCATATTGTCCCTAATTCCAACGGAGGTTGGGATGTGAAGCGTGAAAACGCAAAGCGCAGCAGTGGTCATTACGAGACTAAGAAAGAGGCTATGGAGGCTGGCAGGAGGATGAGCATCAACCAGGGAACGGAACTGATTCCCCACCGCAAGGATGGCACCATTCAGAACCCCAACAGTCACGGCAATGACCCCTGTCCGCCGAGGGACAAGAAGTAATCAAAACAGGCCAGCAGGGCCTTAGCGCCCTGCTGTGCCTCTTTATCATACAGGTCGGAGGTATTCACTATGCCGCATCATCAGATTTTTAATGAGCGCCCGGAGTCCCAGGACAGAGCGCTGAAAGAACTACAAGCCATGGGCTACCAGTATATTCCCAGAGCGGAGGCCGAGCAGAAGCGCGGCCATCTTTCGCATGTTCTTTTTCCTGATGTTATGCGGGAATTTTTGGCCTCTCAGTCTTTTATTTACCGGGGAAAGCAGACCCCATTCCCGGATGACGCCATTGGCGAGGCGATTCGGGAACTGGATGCTCCTCTGGAACGTGGTTTAATGTTTTCCAGCAAAGCGATCTATGACAGGTTGATTTATGGTAAGAGCTGCGATGTGCATTTGTATGACGGCAACACTCAGTCCTTCGATATTTCCTATATTAACTGGGATGAGCCGGATAAGAACATCTGGCAAGTTACAGACGAGTTCTCTGTAGAGAGAAATAATGGCAAATATGCCCGGCCTGATATTGTTCTGCTCGTCAATGGCATTCCTTTGGTTGTGATCGAATGTAAGAAGTCCAGTGTAGATGTGGAAGAGGGCGTGAAGCAGAATGTCCGCAACTGGCAACCCGATTATATTCCGCAACTGTTTAAGTTTACGCAGTTGGCCATTGCTATGAATCCGGAATTCGTGAAATACGGAACTGCCGGAACAAAGCAGGAGTTCTACTGCAAGTGGCACGAAGAAGATGTGCAGTGGCAGACCGATACTGCCAAACGCTATGTAGATGACAGCCATATCACAGAGCAAGACCGAGCTATTGTGTCCATGCTCAGCAAACGGCGCTTGCTTGATATTATTCGTTTTTACATTCTGTATGATAGTGGCATTAAGAAAGTTGCCCGCTATCAGCAGTTCTTTGGTGTTGAAAATACGATGCGTCGTATCCACGGTGAGGATGATTGCCTCAGCCGGGGCGGTGTCATTTGGCATACACAGGGAAGCGGTAAATCCCTGACAATGGTTATGCTTGTAAAGCGTATTATCGCTGACAAGCGTGTGGCAAATCCAAGATTTGTATTGGTCTGCGATCGTTTGAATCTGATCAAGCAGCTGCGGGATAACTTCGTTCATACGGGCATGGATCCGGTGGAAGCAACGACTGGCCGTGGCCTGGTATCTCTGCTGAAAGACGACGGAAATACCATTATCGCCACAACAATTAATAAGTTTGAAGCAGCAGCTAAATCCCGCACCAAGATTCTGAACGAAAATATCTTCCTTTTGATCGACGAAAGCCACCGCTCACATACCGGTGAATTCCACAACATGATGAATGAGGTTCTCCCAAACGCATTTAAGGTCGGCTTTACTGGAACACCTCTGCTTAGAAAGGATAAGAGCAATACTTATCTGAAGTTTGGTAAACAAATTGGACATTCTTATCGGTTTGAAGATGGTATTCGCGACGGCGTTATTGTACCGCTGGTTTACGATGGGCGTGTGATTCCGCAGAAAGTTACCAGCGACAAAATTGATGACTATCTAAAGAGCATTCTGGCACCGCTGACCGAGCCGCAGAAGGAGGATATGCGCAGGAAGTGGAGTTCCTTCATGCACTTGGCACAGACGGAACAGCGGCTTTCTATGATTGCTTTTGATATCCACGAACATTTCCTAAATTATTGCAAACCTCGCGGATTTAAGGCCATGGTGGCAGTATCTACCCGTGCGCTTGCTGTCCAACTGGAGCATGCAATTAATGGACTTGGAGGAGTTAAAGCAGCTGCGTTGATCTGCGATGATTCTGTATCTTCAGAGGGTGACGAAGGAACTGTCACCAAAAACGATAAAGCTATCATCCGTGATTTCTTCAAGAATGAAGTCGAGCCACGTTTTGGCACAAAATACGATGATTACGAGGAATACGTAAAAAACAATATTATTGGTGGCGAGGATGTAGATATCGTCATCGTTCAAAGTATGCTGTTAACAGGCTTTGATGCGCCATCTTTAGGCGTGCTGTATGTTGACAAGCCTATGAAAGAGCACTCTCTTTTGCAGGCAATTGCACGTGTCAACCGGATCGCTGCGGGGAAAGACTTCGGTCTGATTGTCGATTATTGGGGTTTGTTTGGAAATCTGAACAACGCCATGGAAATGTACAGTGATGATCAGTCTGGCTTGTCTGGCTTTGATCCCGCCGACATTGCTGAATCGATAGTAACAGCGGCTGAAGGCCAGGAAAAATTAAAAGAAGCGCATAAGGCACTGTGGAATTTCTTTGGTGATGTTACTTTTGACCAGAATAATCCCAGAGCATGGGTTGCTTTCTTTGAAAAAGAAGATGCCGCTGAAAGTGAAAAGCTGAGAAAAGAATTCTATGAGAAGTTAGCGGCCTTTTCTAAGATGATGACCATGGCTGTCGGAAACTACTCCTTGTACCAGAGTATTGGTTTTGATCAAATGCAAAACTATAAAGCAGATCTTTTGTTCTTTCAGAAACTGCGGTCTGCCCTGATGATGGTTTATGCGGAAAAAGTTGATTTCAGCAAATACGAGGATGGAATCAGAAGTCTGCTGAACACTTTTGTTACATCTGAGCCTGTAGAAATCGTTGTTGAGCCTGTCGCTATTCATGACAAAGCTGCGATGGATAAGCAACTTGAAGAAGTGGAGGGTCAAAAAGCGAAAGCTGCATATATCCATACTCGTATTGTCTCTGAACTCGAATCTCGGAGATATGAAGATCCTATGCTGTTCAAACGCTTTTCTGAAAGAATCAGAGAGACCATTGCAGAATACCGGAGATCCAGAGATGAAAATATTTATCTTGCCAGCATGAAGAGAATGGCAGAAGATCTTAGACAAGGTTTCACCGGCCACTCCTATCCGACTGCAATCTCGAATGATAGCGATGCCAAAGCGTTTTACGGTGTCGTTTCCGACATATTAAAGCAGCATGGCCAGGATAGCCTGGAATTTGATGATGCCATTGGTAAGCTCGCACTGGATATGAAACAGGCAGTACAGTCGCTTGCACGTGTGGATTGGAGAACAAGTACTCCTATCCACAAGAAAATGAACCAGGCTGTGGAGGATTTACTGTGGGATTTCTGTGATGAATTTGGCGTGGACTTACCCATCGACAAAATGGATATCCTAATTGAAAATGCAATCAAGACAGCAATGAGCAGGTACTGATATATGGACTATTTTGTAACTGTAAAAGGATCAGTATTGCCGGTATCGGTTTCCTTAAAGAAGATGAAGCAAGTCCGCCTCAAGGTATTCCCATCTGGTGAAATTAAGCTATCTGTACCAACAGGGACACCAGAGGAATGGATCGCTGAGTACCTGAATGATAAGGCCGGTTGGATTGAAGAAAAACTGGAGTTTTTTATTCAAACTCGAGCAATTGAGAAAGAGAAACATTTTGTGTCTGGATCTTCTACTCGTATCTTAGGCAGACAACTTACAATCCAAGTTTATCAGGCGCGGCGCAAACAAATTATAAGGGAAGACAGCGTCCTCAATGTTTACACACCAGAAACAGATCAACAAATTATCGACAAGCAAGTGAACAACTGGTGGCAAAAAACATCAAAGGAGTATTTTCAAGATGTTCTTAATAGACTGTATCCCATAGTTGAGAAACATGGAGTTCAGCGTCCGGATATATGCGTGAAGAAAATGCGGACATTATGGGGTAGCTGCAGTAGAACTAATCAAAAAATCAATTTAAACTTCTATTTATACAAAGCAAGTGTTCCCTGCATAGAGTACGTAGTTTTACACGAATTGGCTCACTTCCTTTATCCATATCACAACAAGGAATTTTTCGATTTTATCACCGTTCATATGCCCGATTGGCAATATCGCAAGCAACAACTTGATTATGAATTTGTAATAGGGATATAATTATCAAGAGTCATTCTGAATACCAAAACAGCGCAGGCCGCCCAAAATGGTGGTCTGCGCTGTTTTGATTTGGAGATGAGTAAGCGTCAAGGCTGAGGACGGATTAAAAAGGCAAAGAAGATATGAGATACTAA
>OGYF01003333.1_pt1 | contig 11050 bp, 10 predicted proteins | sample 1576451 | NCBI WGS metagenome assembly OGYF01 (sample SAMEA3541505, study PRJEB24748) | human gut metagenome | biome: human gut; feature: human-associated habitat; material: faeces | place: China | collected 2012 | reverse complement strand
AGTTCCAGCACAAGGCGCAGGGGTCCGCTGGAGGCGGCTTTCACACCGCCGTTTCCATCCGCGGCGAGGGCGGTGTAGCCGAGCGCGGGCGCTGTGCCGCTGTAAGGCGTTTTCACAAAGCCCTTGACCTGCACGCCCGCATAGCCGCCCTTGGGGCTTGCGGTGAGCAGGCCTGCAAACACGCCGTCCGCCTGGCTGGGCGCGGCGGTCAGGCTGGCGCTGATGGATACGGGTGTGCCTTTGGCGGCGGTTCCCGCCATTTTTAAGGTGATGCTTTCTTCGGCAAAGCCGTTTAGGGATATGCTCATGGTTGCTTCCTCCTGTTACTTCAATTTAAATGAGAAACGCCTGATGCTCCTGCCGGTGCTGCTCTGCTTCCGGCGCTGTGAGTTGAGCGGCGGGCGGATTTGCTTGTGCTTCGCTGAGCATGGCTTTTAAGGCTGCCAGCTCCTGCGTGCTGCATTTTTGCAGGAGCTCCGGGCACTGGCTGAGGTCGAGCTGTGGAAGGTGCAATGCGCACAGCCGGATCACCTCCTGCGAAAGTGCGTTGCGGTACTGCTTGCCTTCCTGCGCGAGCGCTTCCAGCGCATGGATGTGGGAGAGCAGATCACCCGCCTGTTCCTGGGTCAGGGTAATACCGTTTCCCGTGTTTTTTAAAATGCTGTGCCAGTCCTTCATCGATGGATTCCCTCCTTCCCAAGTGGAATAGGCTTTTGTCACGCCCGCTTTTGGCTGAGCGGGGATTGCCACAAATGACCATTCGTATGCGTCTTTTGCTCCGCTGAGCAGGGTGTGGCAGAGCTTGCCATCATAAAAGCGCCCCGGCAGATGCGCGCAGGGCTCTGTGTGGCGGTTTGCTCCGCAGATAGAGCAGGCCTTTGTGGCAATCGCACAGCCAACGCTGACCTCCTTTTTGATGCCCGCGTCAATTTCCGCAATCAACGATTGGTTTTCCGGCGTGCGCACCATATAGGCTCGCGCACGCAGGGCGGTATAGGGTTCGTTTAGGCTGTTAAGTTTGGTTTCATCCCGTTCCACCCAGGCACGGTAGGTGCGGGCGGTCTGGTCGCGGCCCTTCATGCTGTGATCAAACAGACCGGGCTTGCCGGGATAAAGCGCGGCAAGCTGTTCCAACGTTTCGACGGTGAAGCGCTCTCCATCGCGGTCGATCTCGTTGTCACAGAGGGTAGCGGTGAAGGCGTAAATCTCCTCCCGCTTAAGAGAAGAGCGGGCATAGCGGCTGATTTCTGCGAGCTCACTTTCCGGCGGAACGCCCCCGTCGGTGATTTTGGAATCATCCATCCCTTTTTGGCTCCTTTCCTGTGGTTTGCTGCGTTTCTAGCAAGGCGGCCTGTGCATGGTAGAGGCGTGCCCGTGCAAGCTCTACCTCATCCTGTAGTGTGATATCGTCCCATATCACCCGCAGGCCGCTCAGGCAGCCGTTCAGACGCAGATAGGTTCGGCAAACGGTTTCGATCACCGGGGTTAAGATGCGGCGATAGCTTTCCAGCTCGCTGGTGAGCACATCCGCCTGCTGGGAGGACATCCGCTCCGTAGACGACCAGTTCAGCCCCAGCAGAAAGGGCGGCAATCCTGTTTTGGCTACAATCTGCTCCAGCATCTGGCGCACGGGTACTTCGCTATCTAAAATTTGATTATCCGCGCCGATCACGCGGATGTCCACATCGCCTACAGCCACAAAATCTTTTACGCGCCCGCCCGCATTCATCGCTTCGCCCCATTCCTTCGCCACTTGAAGGGCGCGCTCTTTGGCGAAGGCACGATCCATTGCGTCATTGTGGGGCTTGTAGGTCACGGCGAAGCGCACATTTCCCACGCGCTCCCAGTTAAGGCCGATTGTTTGGTAGATTTGTAGCAGGATTTTGCTGATAAAGGGAAGCCCCTTCAAAATGGAATTGCCGCTGAGCTGCCCGGCGTGCGGGTTGAGTACGGATAGAAGCACGCGTTCCGGGTGTGGGACTGGTATGGCCTCGCCGCTCGGCCCCCTGCGGCAGATCGTCGTTTGCAATGCGCTCTGGCCACGCCTGAGCTCTAGCGCGCAGAGCGGCGCGTTATAAAGCGCCATTCTCCCTGTGGCAAGCGGCACCATCTCCCCTGCGGCAGTGCCGAAAGTGAGCAGCTGGTCAAAATAAGTATCCAGAAACGCCGCTATTCCTTTTTGGCAGCCTCCAACGGGAACGTTCGTCAAGAATTCATCCAGCAGCCTCTGTGCCTGCCCATCCGTACAGGAGACGGTGAATCCCCCAGTTAGCCGGATGAGCTTCACAATTGCCGCGTCGATGATTGGCACCGCTTCGCGCAGCATTTCATAAAGCCGCCCCTCAAGGGGTGCGAGGGGCGTATACCGCATCAACTCCCCGTAGGGCTGCTGTGGCGCTGTCTGCGGCACTGACGCGGCCCCTGCGGGCGAAAGCGTTTGCTTGCGTTTTCGGAAGATCATTTGCTTCCTCCTTTCTTGATGGAAGGGCTTACCGCCGCTCGGTAGCAAGCGCATAAAAGCCCTCCTCCTCCCTGCACAGGATGGTGGTTACAAAATAGCGGATATCATCCATTGCATGGTCATGCTCTTTGCGCGGCGCGTCTTTGGCGGCGCGGATGTCCCAGCGATAGAGGCCGAATTCCCGGATGGTATCTCGACAGGCGGGGGAGATGCGCAGCTTGCCCTCTTTCAAGGCATCCGACACCCGCCGGATGCCGTCCAGCACCTCATTTTGCGCCGGAATCGCACGATAGGTTTGATGGCGGCGGATGCAGGCGATAAAACTTGCTGCGGAAGGGTCCACGATGACGGCATGTATGGGCAATCCGCTGACCAGTGTTTCCAGCTCGGCATAGTATTCCTCGTCCGTTTTTTGCCGTCCCTCTCTGCGGGAATCATAATAATACTCCCGCAGGCGGTACCAGGTGCCCTCTCGTTCCCCCCACAGGCCACAGGAGAATGGGTTTACCGTGCCATAGTCGCAGGAGAGATAGTAGCTGCCGCAGTCTTGCGGTGGTTCGGCAACCAGATGGCTGCCGAACATAGGATAAACCAGCCCCTGCGCCGCCACCCATTTTCCTTCAACGAAGCGTTCATAAAACGCGCCGCTGTAAAGCGTTTCATAGCGTTTCAAGATTGCGGGTGTCAGCGAGGGATTATCCCGCATGGTGAAATGCAGGTAGAGGCAATTTTTTTCTTTCGCCTTCAACACCCATTCTTCATGAAACCAATGCTGCGGATGCTCCGGGTTACAGTTGAACCAAAATCTTGAGCCCTCCAGCGAGCAGCGCGCGAGCGCCTGCTCCACAAAGGAGCGCGGCATGAGCGCTACTTCATCGAGCAATACACCGCCAAGCGTCATGCCCTGGATGAGCGAAGCGGAGGATTCATCCCGTCCACCAAAAAGATAGAAGTGGTTTTTCCTGCCTGCGCGGCTGATTTCGATCATATTGCGGGAGAGTTTCTCCGTGCAGGTAAAGCCCAGTTCACGCAGGGCAGGCAACAGCGGCTGCACCACATTGCGCCGCAGTGAGGCGACCGTTTTGCCGCAGATGGCAAAAGAGGCGTCGGAAAACTGGTAAAACGCCCACGCGAGAAATGAAAGGGACATACATATTGTTTTGCCGCTGCGCACTGCGCCGTCGCAGAGAATGCTATCACAGCGGGAATAGGGGCTCCCCCGGCACCACCAGGTCAGCACGGTGAGCTGTTTTTTGGAAAAAGGCTGAAATCTCATATTTTCCGGCATGGTTTCACCTCTCTCCCCGCAAGGCGCGCGCGCCGCTTTCCAGCGCTTGATAGAAGGAAGCTCCGTTTTCCTGCGTTTCCTGTGCTTCCAGCTGTGCCAGCTTTTCGAGCGCCTTGAGCCGGTCGCAAAATTTCATTTCAATGCCGCCGGTGCGCGGGCGTTTGATCTCTGTGATCGGGAAAAGATCCATTTCCTCCAACTGGCCGGGTGATGGCGCCTCTTCCAGAAATAAAAGCTTCACCGCATCTGTGACCGGCCCAAAGGCGAGCCTGCGGTAGCCATCCCGAATTTCCTGCTCGGTGTGAAGGCGCTGCTCCAGCCGCTCAATCTCCACGCGTACGCTTTCCTTTTCCAACAGGCGGATGCCGTTGAGCCCCGGCTTGCGGCGGAATCCGGCCCGTGCCGCCGCCTCTCGCACGCTGTGCGTTCGGCTGTAATAGGCGCAAAAAAGGAGCTCGCGTTCACTTAAGGATTCCATTGCTTCATCCCTTCCTGAAAAATGATTTCACCCATATGCAAAACTCCCCGTTTTGTTGCATCAAACCGTGCAACAAAACGGGGGTAAAAAAAATATTTTTTTAATGTGTTTTAAAACAATCTGAATTTGGCTGATTTTGAACTTGAAAGGAGCGATTTAACCCAAAATTTGTGACTGGCATTCATTCTTGCGCGTTCTGTTCTTTTTTTGCGCTTTCGCTTGACTTTACACGAAAAAACGATTAGACTAAAAAAGAACTGGGAATGCAGAATTCAAAACAAACGGAGGTGGGCCGCACTTGGACAGTACAGGCGCGCATAGACCGCGTGTTCCCGATCGATATTATACCACAGCCGGAGGAGCCCGGCGCGGCCTTTCCTGTGTGATCAACCGGTAGCATCTGGCTTCCGGGCACGGGTTTTGCCGTGCCTGCCCTTTCGCGCTGTGCGCAAAGAAGGTGTTACCATTGGAAACCAACTACAATTTTGAGGCGTTGTACCATCTGCTGCAAACAAACCAGCTCTCCGCCCTACGTGATGAGCTGGCGGAGATGAACGTGGTTGATATTGCGGATTTTTTGCAGGAGCTTTCAAATGAAGGCATGGCGATTGCATTCCGAATTCTTCCGAAGGATATCTCTGCGGATGTATTCTCTTATCTTGATCCGGACCGTCAGTCCCACATCGTGGGGACGATTACGGATAACGAGCTGTCCAGCCTGCTGGACGATCTGTTCCTTGACGACACGGTCGATTTCCTGGAGGAGGTTCCCGCAAACGTTGTCACACGCGTGCTTGCCAATTCCGATCCGGAAACACGCAAGCTGATTAATCGCTTTTTGCAGTACCCTGACAATTCGGCCGGCAGCATCATGACCATTGAGATGGTGCAGCTGCACGATCGCCTAACGGCGGCGGAGGCGATCGATCGGATTCGCTCCAGTGGCATCGACGATGAAACCGTATATACGGCCTACTGCATTGATAATGCCCGGCATCTGGTCGGCACGTTGCCGCTGCACAGGCTTTTGTTTGCCAAAGCGGATTCGCTGGTGCGTGATTTGATGGATGATGATCAGCAGCTCATCTTTGTATCCACGCTCGAGGATGAGGAGGATGTGGCGGATCTTGCCCGAAAATATGATCTTTTGAGCGTTCCGGTCGTCGATAACGAAAAGCGGCTGGTAGGCGTGATTACGATTGACGATATCGTTGACGTTATCGAGGAAAAAAACACAGAGGATTTTGAAAAGATGGCCCTTATGCATCCCTCCGGGACGGGAAACGAATACCTCAAAACCGGCGTTTTTCGCTTGGCTGGGAATCGTATCGTCTGGCTGCTGGTGCTGATGATTTCTGGCACGTTTACCGGGAAGATCATTGAGAACTATCAAAGCATGCTTTCCGTCGTAGTAGGCCTGACCGCCGCGATCCCTATGCTGATGGATACGGGCGGAAATTCCGGCAATCAGACCTCTACATTGATTATCCGCGGCCTTGCCCTGGGCGAAATCACCATTAAGGATTATTTTATCGTCCTGTTCAAGGAGCTGCGTGTGTCGCTCATCTGCGGCACGGTCCTTGCAGTTGTTAATTTCCTGCGGCTGTTGATTTTTGGAGGGGCGACTTTGCCGGTCTACCTCGTCATCTGCGCGGCATTGTTCTGCGCGGTGGTTGCGGCAAAATGCATCGGCTGTACGTTGCCTATTTTTGCAAAGCTCATCCATTTGGACCCGGCGCTTATGGCCGGGCCGATGATTACGACAATTGTGGATGCGCTGACACTTGCGATTTATTTTGCGCTTGCGCATGCGTTTCTGTTGTAAAGTATCCCTATGTAGGCAAGTGAAACGCCCTGTGCCCTTCCGTCGAAAATGGAGGAGCGCGGGGCGTTTTTGCTTAAAAATCGTCTGTCGGTTATTCTCTGCATTCCAGCAGCTTCGCTGCATCCACTTCAAGTGCGTCGGAAATTTTAAAACAGTTTATCCAAGGAAAAGCCCGCGCCGCGCCGTTTTGCGCATTGCGGGCGATTTATTTAGTTTTTGCTTCCTGCAAGGCGGTCTGTTAGGGATAGATCAATCCGTTTGGAGATAATGGAAGTTTTTATCACAGTGTTTCCGGCATCGTCGATATAGGTTTTATCTGGATCAAACTTCCCGTAGGAGCTGGTTACGATCGTGCCATCGTCCAGCACAACGTTGCCGCAATAGCCGGTGTCCGCACCCGCTGTAATCTGCGGTTGCGTTTGATCATCCAGATAGGTGTGGGCGAGCTTGAGGCGGTACTGGCCCTCCATGTTGTTTTTCAGATCCTCATAGGTTCCCACCCAAGCGATCCAGCCCTCGCTATACCAGCCGCGCTCTGCATTATCGGAATAGAGGCTGTTTTTGACGGGATCGCGTTCAATGGAGCGGAAGGTGATGAAGAGACGGCCATCTTTTGTCCATTCGGCTTTATGCCGCTCGCCGTTGAGCGCGGCGGGCGCCTCCACGGGTTTCGACCAGGTTTTGCCCTCATCCTGGGAAAAGGAGATCAGCGAATTGCACTTTTTCGTATTGCTCCGGGTAATCAGGCACAGTTCATCGCCTTGCCCGCCATCGGAGCGGATGATCTCCACCTCGCACATATTGGTGGCATATTGCCGCACCCAATGCTGCACAAAGTACGGCTCCGGCATCGACCAGCGCATATTGCCCTGCTCGTCAAAGGTCAGAATGGTTTTAAAATTGGTGAACTTCGCATCGTGGAAAATGCCCATCCATTTGTCGACAAACCGGCCGTTTTCCTTGAGCTGCGTCAAGGAACTCATCGCAACGATCGGGATGACCTTCGGAAACTGCCCTTCCCCGTAGAAGGTTTGGAATTCCGTCCAAGTTTGCCCCTCATCGGAGGAGAGAGAGCAGTTGAAGCCGCCGGTCGAGCCGCTCCCCCAGTCGGGGTTGGCGGAGATCATAATGAGCTTATCCTGCATCTGCTCGTCTGTGAACTGGAGCCTGTAAACCGTGGGGGTTTCCTGTGAGTTCACCCAACTCGCGGGGGTGTTTGCGATGGTAGAGGAATAACTCCGGCCGCCATCGGTGCTCACTTTATTAAGAACAGCGCCTTTGCCGTGCCCGGCGGGATACATTGTTAGGATATTTCCGTTTTTGAGCAGGATGGAATCTGGGTGAGCCAGATAGTTCCGGCTGTCGTCCACCACAGTCTGCTCGTAGAGCTCTGCAAATTCGGCGGATACGCCCGCCGGCGCGGCGCTCAGGTCAATCTGTGGGATTGTGTAATTTGATCCTGTGGTATAGCTTCCGATTAGCGCCGGAATAAAGCAGAACAGAGCGGCCATAAATTGCGCTACGATGCGGAAAATAGTCGTAATCATTTTTCTTCCCCTTTATTTTGCTGCCAGGCGGTCTGTCACAGCCAGATTGATCCGCCGGGAAGCGATGTAGGTGCGCAAAGCGCTTTTCCCTTCCTGATTTTGATAGGTATCTCCGAAGCGACCGTAGGTGCAGGTGAAGATCGTGCCGTCCTCAAGCACAATGTTGCCGCAGTAGCCTGTGTCGCCGTTGGCGACGGGTTCGGGAGCTGTTTGACCGTCTAAATAGGTGTGCGCGATTTTAATGCGATATTGGCCCTCACGGCCCTGTTTCAAATCGTCGTAGGTGCCGACCCAGGCGATCCAACCCTCGCTGTACCAGCCGCGTTTTTCATGGCCTTTTTCCTGATGGATGCGGTTTTTATCCGGGCTGCGCTCAATGGAGCGGAAGGTGATGAAGAGCCGCCCGTCTTTCGTCCATTCCGCCTTGTGCCGCTCGCCGTTGAGCGCAGCAGGCAGTTCACGCGGGGTAGACCAGGTTTTTCCTTCATCCTGGGAAAAGGAGATCAACGAATTGACCTTTTTTGTTTGGCTGCGGGTAATCAGGCAAAGTTCATCGCCCTGTCCACCGTCTGACCGGATCATCTCCACTTCGCACATTTTCGAGCCTTTTTCGATCGCCCGATAGGTTGAAAAATAGGGCTCAGGAGGACTCCAATGCATACGGCCGCCACCGTCGAAGGTGAGGATCGTTCTGTAATTGATAAAATGTTTATCATGGAAAATGCCCAACCATCGATCCACAAACCGGCCATTTTCCTTGAGCCTTGTTAATGCGCTCATCGCAACGATGGGCACAACGGGATGGGCGGAGTTTTTTTCATAGAAGCATTCAAATTCGCTCCAGGTTTTTCCTTCGTCCGCGGAGAGGGAGCAGTTGAAGCCGCCCGGCCCCTTGTCCCCAGGCCAGTCCGTATTGGCGGAGATCAGGATGAGCTGATCGGGCCTTTGCGCATCCGCAAATTCCAGGCGGTAGACAGTGGGCGTTTCGCGGGATTTTTCCCAGCTCTTGGGCGTATTTTCGAGGGAGTGCCAGTTTCGTCCCTCATCTGCGCTTATGCGGCCAAGCACCGCGCCGCGCCCATGCCCGGCGGGGAAGAAGGTGAGGATTTCCCCTGTTTTGGTGAGAATGGAATCCGGATGGCCGAGGTATGGACGACTGCCGTCCACCGTGATAAGCGGCTGGATTCCGTCCGGCTCCGCGCTTAGGTCAACCTGCGGGATGGTGTAATCACGGCCTATGCCGCGCACAATGGGAAAACCGAAAAGGCTTCGTACGCTTACCGGTTGCTTGTTCATAAGAAACTGCCTTTCTGGATTAGATTACGCCTGCGCGGCGCGCGCCGCGTCAAGCTCGAAGAGATGGATGCATTTGGAGGGGCAGACTTCCGTGCATTTACCACAGGCCACGCATTTTTCGCCATCAATCACGGCAAGGTTGTTTTTGACGGTGACCGCTCCGTATTCGCATGCCTTCACGCACCGCATGCAGCCGATGCATGCCGCCTTGCAGGCCTTGCGGGCGGGGCCGCCCTTATCCATGTTATGGCACATGACGGCAGCCTTCCTCTCGTGCAGGGGCATCAGCGTAATGAGCCGCTTGGGGCAGGTGGCTACGCATAGCTTGCAGGCGCGGCACAGGAGCGGGTCCACCTGCGCAACGCCCTCGCAGATTTTGATGGCGTCATAGGGGCAAGCCTCGGCACAGTCCCCATAGCCGAGGCAGCCATAGCTGCATGTGGAGGAGCCGCCGAAGAGCTGCGCGGCCATCTTGCAGCTCTGCACGCCGGCATATTCAAATTTTTTGCCTGTGTTTGTGTTGTTGCCACGGCACAGCACTGTTGCGGCCATGGGAATCACATTCCCGGCGGAGAGGCCGAGAATCGCCGCGATTTCCTTTGCCGCCGCGTTGCCCCCGGGCGCGCAGAGCGCGGTCTCCCGGGTTTTTCCCTCAGAGAGTGCCTTTGCGTAGCCCGCGCAGCCGGAGAACCCGCACGCGCCGCAGTTTGCACCAGGCAACACGGCCTCCAGCGCTTCCGCTTTCTCATCCACAGGCACCGCCATCACGATCGACGCGACCGCGAGGCCGAGGCCCGCCAACAGGCCGATGGCGGAAACAATCAAAACAGAGAGTAAAATTGGGTTCATTTGTTTCCCATCCTTATAACCATTCTTTTTTTGCGCCGGGTCAATGGAACATGCCTTCCACGATGCCTGTAAACCCCAGGAAGGAGACGGATACGAGGGAGGCTGCAATCAGGGTGATCGGAAGCCCCTGCAAAAATTTAGGAACTTCGCAGGATTCGAGCCGTTCACGCACGCCTGCGAAGAGCACCATCGCAAGCATGAAGCCAAGGCCCGCGCCAAGGGAATTCACAATGGATTGCCAAAAGCTGTAGCTCTTATCGATGTTGAGCAGCACCACGCCCAGCACGGCGCAGTTCGTCGTGATCAGCGGCAGATAAATGCCAAGGGAATTGTAAAGTTTTTTAGCGCAATTTCCACCAGCTGTACGAGCGCCGCGATGACGAGGATGAAGACGAGCGTTTGCAAATATTCGAGCCCGTTTTTTACTAAAAGGAACTGATTGATTGGGTAGGTTACAGCTGTGGAAAGCACCATTACGAAAATGACCGCCGCGCTCATACCCACGGCTGTATTGAGCTTTTTGGATACGCCGAGGAAGGGGCAGATGCCGAGGAATTTTGAGAGAACGAAGTTCTCCGTTAAAATTCCGGTGAGCAGGATGGCTAAAAATAGCTTCATTTTGCATCAGCCTCCTTTGTTTCCGCCTTTTCACAATTGACGCGCGAGCATGCGTCCGCCATCGGGCAAGAGCCGCAGTTGAGCGTTGCCTTCGGCTTTCCTCTGCGCTCTGCGAGCCGGTTTGCGCAGGCGATGAGCATGCCGAATACGAAGAAGCCGCCGGGGGGCAGGATGAAAATAATCATCGGCGCTATACTGCCAGGGATGATCTGGTAGCCTAGCAGCGTGCCTGCGCCGAACAGCTCGCGGATTGCGCCCATTGCGAGCAGAGCGGCCATGAAGCCGATGCCCATGCCTAATCCGTCGAGTGCAGAGGCGAGAACGGGGCTTTTGCCCGCAAAGGCCTCCGCCCGGCCTAAAATGATGCAGTTAACAACGATCAGTGGGAGATACACGCCCAATTGCTCGTCGATCTGCGGCAAAAACGCCTTCACAAGCATCTGCACGATCGTCACAAACGAAGCGATTACAACAATATAGCAAGGGATACGCACTTTTGAAGGGATCACCTTGCGCAGTGCGGAGATCACAATGTTGGAGCATACTAGCACGATCATCGCCGCAGCGCCCATGCCTAGGGCGCTTTCAACAGAGGTGGTCACCGCCAGCGTCGGGCAGGTGCCGAGGATCAGCACGAGCGTCGGATTTTCCTTGAGAATGCCATTTGTAAGAATTTTCCAATAATTTG
>OGYF01003325.1_pt1 | contig 11081 bp, 9 predicted proteins | sample 1576451 | NCBI WGS metagenome assembly OGYF01 (sample SAMEA3541505, study PRJEB24748) | human gut metagenome | biome: human gut; feature: human-associated habitat; material: faeces | place: China | collected 2012 | reverse complement strand
GCCAAATGCGCTGGATGGGTATGGTTTGCTGTACGCTGCGGGGAACGGTGAAGCGCTCCTTGTCCCGCCGCATGATTTTCTGAAAGTATTTCAATGCTCTACCTCCATGATGATGTGGTAATATAGGTTTTCGCCTTTGTACAGGAACCGCTCGGGCAAGAGCAATTCCGACTGCACCCAGGCCACCAGCAGCTGCTCGGCGCTCATGCCATTATAGCGGACAAAGCCCAACAGGGCGAAAGGGATTGCGCTTATGATGCAGAGCCAGCTTGTCACCTGGGTTCCCAAGGGTTCCTTGCAGAGAAAATACACGGCCACAGCCGCCCCCATAGCCAGCAGGGAAAAGATGAGCTGCCTAAGGTTTAAGCCGAAAAATATGCTTTCGAGACAGTCCCAAGTTTTGTGTAAACCTCCTAGGTGGTGTAGAATAGAAGCACGGCACAGGAGGATTACTATATGGCCAGAAAGAATCGTACCCCGGAAGAAAATGCCCGTCGAGAGAAGATCCGAGAGTTGCTGCATAAACCTCCGCTTCGGCAAGGACATCGAATGCGACCTCCATGCCATCCCGATCATCTATTCCTACGGACTTAATTGTGAAATCAGAGAGTTCTGCATAATCGGGACTGCTGACCGTGCGGGAACTCAGTTCGATATTATGGCGGTTTTGTATAACATACGATTTTATGGCATTGAAGAACTGGTCATAAAATCTGCTGCCGATGTATTCCTTAAACGAACGGTCAGCCACAGAAATCCCTCCTCTTATAGATTTGTTAATGGTGTCATTCCTGACTTCTTCAGGAACTCATTACACTCGTAGACTGTATTGTTATATGCAGCATCGATAAGGTACTGATATGCTCTTTCTTTTGGGGTTTTACGCAATTGATACCCTGCCACACCAAGCAGATTAATAATTTGGTGAGGGAACAAATGCAAAGCGATACCAATTGCAACTATATTTTCAAGAGACGGTCGGTCCCCTTCTTCGCTTTTGTATCGGCGAATTGTACGGTCGGATATGCCTGTTAATTCTGCCAAGCCCTCTTCTGTCACACCCTTTAGTTCCATAAAGAATGATAGCATAGCACCAAAATTGTGTGGAGGTTCTTGATTTCCGCCCGATATGATGCTTTGAAACATCTCTTGTGAAATGTTATCAATTGATGCAACTTTCTCAGCGTGAGTTATTTGCTTTCCTTTATATTCCTTTTCGGAATGATATAACTCATCTGGACTTGGCTTTCTCTCAACAAAGAGGTGTTCTTCACACAAACAAAAAGCAGTTAAGCCGTTTACTTTCCCAAATAATTTTCGAGAACGGAAAAATGCGTGAACATTTATGTGTTGTTCTAACAGGATTACAGCAATTGGGCGAAGAACAAAAAGGCCATCAATATAGATATACATCCCACTATCAACGGCACTCCTAAACTCGTGATGCTTCATATAATATGACAGCACCAATTCCTTTGGAATTCTTAGTACACGCTTTTCGGAATAGATATGTTCCTCTTTTTTCTCATTGTCTTCCGATGGCATCGGAACTGCAACAGGAGCCATGTTTCCACCTCCTCATTACAAACATAAGGATTGTATTTCAAATTTCGTACTATCAATGTAATGGCGATAAATTATTTCTGCAGGCAACAAGCGAACCTGGATGTTCCGCAACCCCAATGAATTCAACATGGCGAGGGATGCAACCCCCTTGTCTACAATTTCTACACCTGCAGATGGCAGGAGGAAACAGTTTCTAACCGTACCAATTTGGTGGTCATCCAAAAAGGTCTGGAACGCCAACTGGTATAAATACTGCTTGGTGATAGATTCAATGCCCGGCTGACCACGCAGTTTTTTGTTTGGCTCCAATTGGATATTGTAATACTTGGCATCAAAAATAATGAACTGGCAGTCTCCGTTGATATTGACAACAGAAACGATGTCTGGGATGAGTGTGTCTTCGGCCTGCTTCACAAACGACTCGCCATTCGGAGCATTCCCAGACCACTGCGGTTTATCGATCAAATCAATAAGCTTCTTGTGCCGCATATCACGGTATTGCTCGGCCAACGGCACAGGTAGGCGCAGGCCACCTATTGGCTTCTGCAACTGATTGTCCATTACTTCTGCACAGACTTTCTCCCACACCAGGTTAAAACTGTTTGTGCCAAACATACTGAAGCAGTCCAGATCGTCCAGTGCGCTACTGTTGGCTATGTAGGCATATAGTGTTTTCAGCAGAAGCTGTTTGCGGGTATTGAACTGGACATTGAGTTCTTTGACGATGCGCTCCAGGACATACTCCTTGTCACCAAAGTCCTCGATATGATCATCGGAAATATCAACACCTATGATATCGAACAGATCCAACAGATCGGCATCTCTCAATTCCTCCGTACAACGAGTGAGAATACACTCGTGCAGACGCTTGAAGAAATCGAAATCGTCATTCACACGCTTCATAGTTAGCAATTCTGGGTAATATGGCCGGTTGTTGCTTAAGAGGGTGAATGTTTCGTTGATGGTCTTATCCCAAAGGATGTTACCAGACCCGTTGGATTCGATAATGTCTTGCGTGTTGGTATAGATCCCATATTCGAAATAATCCTGGAGCAGGAACAGCATAACAGCCAACATATTAAAAGCGCTACTGTCACTCGTATCGTTGTACATACGAATGATCTGTTCCTTGGAATTATACTTTTCCAGAACTTTCAGAACTTGTTTCAGTTCTGCTTTTGGAGCCGTGGCATCAAGCAAATATTTCGGATAGCATTTCAGCACACGGCCCTCAATAGTAATAACACCCACAAAAGTGAACACATACAGATACTCATTTTCGCCAACCTCAACATCGGCAATTTCGATGTCCTCATCCACAAGATCGGTGAGATCCTTCTGTGTATCATTTGCTTTTACAGCCTTCAGCACACCGTATTCCTTTAGGCGCTTCAGAATGCGGACAGACTTTTCCTCGGAGCAATGAAACTCTTTAACCAGGTCTTCCTGTGTATAGCGTTTTTGTTCTCGTAAAAATACTGAAATCATTCTCCATCATCCTCTGGGACATTATCAATAAACTGGCTGCTAATTCCTTCGCAAAAAATGTAAACACCCTTGGTGTCAAATTCTCTGCAAATCTTGGAATATTGATTCTTTGCCTTTTCATCGCAGCCACCGAACAGAGTAATGCGCTTCTGCTTTGCGGCATCGTCGAACAGGTATATAATGACCTTGTTTTTAAAGATGCGAGTGAATACGGCAGGGTCAATCATTTCGCCCTCCGGCAGATTCTTCTTGGAAATGAAATACGGGCCCATCAGTTTATCCTCATTCACCTTGTAAGTGAGCAATTCATTATTGATAGCTTTGCGGAGCGCATTCCATTCCACAATACGGCAATAGTCTCCTTGACCGAGAATGACCTTTTTGCCAACGATTCCGGCTTCGCTGTCATCGATACCCAAATAGGTGAAATCCCATCTACGCTTAAAAGCAGTATCCATCGGGAATACACCTTGGTCGGCACTATTCATGGTAGCCCAGATGAACATATTGTCTGGGATGCGGATTTCGGCGTAGTCATCGGGATTGCCGCCAAGTTCTCCTGCCAGATACTTTTTGATGTCCTCAGATGCCTGGATCGGATATTCACTGACCTCATCGTCACCACGGTCAAGCAACTGGAACACATCACCGAACACGGCAGCAACATTGGCACGGTTGATTTCCTCGATTACAAGCAGGAAAGGTTTGGGTGCATCGGTTCTGCTGTTCTGGAGGGCTTTCACATAAGTACGCATAAACGGGCCAGGCACATAGGAATAAGTAATGGCATCCTTGCCATCGCTGTTCTTGCAGGGCACTGGCTTATATGTACCAACAAAATTGGCATAGGAGTAATCTGGGTGGAAGGTCACACGCTCGTATTCGCCGCCTTCGGCAAGAAGCAGATCCTTTTCGTGGTTCAGAGTGAAACTCTTACCAGTGCCAGGGGCACCAAAGAGGATGCGGTTACGGGGATAATCACTTTGGTAGCCTGTACTGAAACAAACATTCTGGACTTGCTCCGTCCGTTCAGTCAAGAATCGCTTATAGAGATCCAGGCCTGCAGACAATGACCCATTACCACGATTACGGTTGAATTCCTCAAAACCTGCATTCTCTTTAATAGCAAATATTACACTTTCAAGTGTTTCAATGTCATCGATTCCAAAAACTGATGCAAAAGGTGCAATTGCATCAGCAAATGTCATACTTATAGCCTTCAATGCACCAATATATTGGTTCCGAGTATTTTCAGTGTAATATTCGCCGTTGTCTTTTTTTAGTTCTGCAAACCAAACTCTGAAAGCCGACTCATTGTCGCCAACATCGTCCGGCAGAGGTGTGTTATGGTCTGCCAATTCAGTAACAAGTGCGCCATGAAGCCATTCGGCATTACGAATATAAAAATACATGAACTCTTTGCGAAAAGCGCAGGCATATTCGCCAGAACCTTTGTCCTGCTGCACGAACCCCTCTTTCATGGCCTGTGCAATCGTTGTTATCTTAATTTGTTTTGAAATCGGGGTTTCTGCTCCAGCAGAAGACTGCTTCAGCTTCCACGCACAGAACACAGTCTGACCGTCACGTCTATACACGCCTAACTGAACAGCAGACTCTCCAGTCTGTAATTTTGAATAGGCATAATTAATATATTTACTCTTTTGCTGCGTTCTTTGCTCGTCGTTCAAATTAGAACGTCCGCCTGGAGTCGTGCCTTTGGCGCAAATTGTGATATTGCTTTGAGATGCATCCTCGAAAGAAATAGTATAGACTTCAGAGAGTTGATCACTGACGGGTTCGCAATGAACAGAATGACCAAACTGCTCAAAAGCAGATTGCAACTCTGCCAAAACTTGCTCGTTCGAAAGTGAATCATTGGCTCTATTATAATCTGCTGAAACTATATCTCCGTTGCTGAGCGCCCATTGATATTCCGGCATAATACCCCTCCTTATTCAAAAACTTTTATATGTTTAGCATTCAAAGATTCACGGTTGAAAATTTCTAGTATTCTTGTAGGCTCCGCAATAATTGCGTCAATATCAGAACCTTCGACCATAATTATACAGAGATTCATTGTTTTCATAATTTGGGTAGCGTATTCTCTAGCTTTCTCCGATACAACGCCAGTTGTCATAATAACAACAGCGTTTGTCTTTAGGACATGAGATAACCCTACTTCTTTTGCGACCTGATCTAACGAAACTCTGTGAGTGTTTTTGCACTGCACTTGCCATCTGGTATAGAGCAACCGACTGGAATCAAAGAGAACATCCACTTCTGCACCGGCCGTTTCGCTACCTTTAAGGCGAGTTTGAATGAAGTCCAATCCAATGATTCGCATAATTCTAATTGCAAAAGCCTCAAGAGCCAGACCTTTTAAATAACTGTCCGCTGAATCAATATCCGTACGCAATTCTTCCAAAGGTTTCTGAAGATATTCTATAACCTCTCTGTCGATAATACCCTCCAGCTGTTGCAGCAGAGGTAATACAATATCTCTCTTTGTCAATTCTGTGAGTTTCACTAGAGGGGTGCGAGCGCCATGACCTCCCGTAGCACGTTGAATTTCAATGAGCCCTCTGGCTGTCAAGGGACGAATTACGGACTGAGAGAAATTGCTCTCTACAAAGGTTATCCCATAGGTTGCAGTTGCCAATTGACGAATATCTGCTGCTCTCTGATAGTTTTCTGAGGCAGTATTACAAAGAGCACGAAGAAAGTAATACTGTTCCGGACGTAGCGTTCTGAGCAATCTAAATTCTCCTTCGGTCAATTCAGTTAATTCGCTCAGTTTATGCTCGTCGATCCTCCACCCACGAAGAACCCCCGCTTTGTTTAACCACAATTTCATAACAGGAACATTATTAGAAGTTCTGCTAAGGTTGAACCCACGAGCGTTTAGTGCCTCAACGACAGTTTCCTTGGAAATTCGGTCTCCATTACGATGCATACCACGCAATACATCAATGAGCATCATACCATTAAGGTTTTTAAGTATGTGTTTTACCAGAGTCTCACATTGCTCTGTTTCATCAGTGATCTCATGTAGTTGTCGACCAAATGCAGTGATGCGGACACCTCCGCCATTTTCAAGGATTCCATACGAAACTAAAGAATTTTTGCAATTTCCTGCCATATTCCGTTGTTGCTCCGTAGCATTTGTGCTAAAAAAGGTGTCCACAATTGCCGTAATCAGTGGTGCTGTATCATCTCCCTCATTATCAATAATGAGTTGAAGCAATTGCGGTAGTTCTATTTGATTTGGAGAAAACTGTGTGCCAAAAGGCAGTGTGTTTGGCATATTTAATCCTCCTTAAAATACTGTTCTCTTATAGCCTGTGCAATCTGTGTGACCAACCTTGGGGGAACAGCATTGCCAATCTGACGCCACTGATCCTTAAAATCACCACAGAATTCGTACTCATCATCAAAAGTCTGAATTCGCTTAATTTCATTAATTCGCAGGAAGCGGTTTTTCCAGTGGAATGGTCCCATATTGTTAGAGAAACTCGCCTGGATAGTCCAAGAAGGTTTTTCGGGAGAAAGTTTCAACAGGAAAGACCAATAGCGAGATCTCCACTTGAAAATAGGCTCTGGATAGCCACGTTCCGCGGTGAAATACAGATAATTATCACCGGGGGGAACCAGTTTGAGTAGGTCTTTGTGTTTGGAACCAGCTTGCATATCCTTATCTTCAGGAAGATCATAATCCAAGTCTCCGATAGCGTCACCGCAGGTAACCCACGGTTTCTTTCCTAAAGCAACATCACCACCCGTTTTTTCGGGATTGTAATGTGTTTCTTCGGGGAAAACAAAGGGTTTGCCGATATCGCGTCTTACACCAATACAAATAAAGCGCTCTCTAATCTGCGGAACACCATAATTTGCAGTATTGATAACTTTGAAGCTAATATCATAGCCAAGAGTATCCGCACGTTCCTTAAGCAAATCAAAGGCAGCCTGATGAGGCTTATAAACAAAACCAAACACATTTTCAAAGAAGAACACTTTCGGTTTAATTTCCTCTAAAGCACGGAAATACTCATACAAAGTAAAAGAGTTCTCATCTTCAAGCGCTCGCTTTTTATCGGTACGATAAAAACGAGATTTTGAATACGCAGGACACGGCGGTCCACCAGCTAATACATCAATATCACTGACAGAGAGACCAATAGATGCTAATTCTTTAGCGTAGTCAACTTGGCGTATATCTGCACATCTAACTAAACGACCGACTTTATTCTTTTCCAATGTGTCACAAGCCGGTTGCCAAAAATCGGTGGAAAAACATATATCATAGCCTGCCTTTTTGAAACCGCAGTCTATTCCGCCACCGCCGGAGAAAATGCTTAGAACTTTTATACTCATTTCTGTAAACTCTCTTTCACAAACTCAATCATCGCTTTGCCCATAAGTGCAGGGACAGCATTACCAATCTGCTTCTGTACAGATCTTCGACTTCCATAAAATTTATATCCTTTAGGAAATGTCTGAATAGCTGCAATTTCGGGAACTCTGAGTCTTCGGTTATCCCAATGAAAAGGACCAACCCACGGACCAGGCTGTGCAGTAATAGTCCACGAAGGCATATCGGGTGACAGTTTCAAAAGGAAACTCCAAAAACGCTTGTCTGCCACAAATTTAGGGTTCTTATAGCCATACCAAGCTGTCAGTGCTTTGTAATTCATTCCAGGTGGCACTTCACAAAGATCACTATAATAGGTGCCACCTTTAGTTTCTTCCTCGGGTTCATAGTATTCAGGGCCATCATATCCTGCAATGACTTCGCCAACATTTACATAGGGTAACAATCCCGTTTGAGCACACTTTTCAGGTGCACAGTGGGTTTTTCGTGGTTCATCGCTCAGAAACTCACCCAAAGTACCCACAATAAAGAGACGCTTTCTCTTCTGAGATACGCCGTAATCCAGAGCATTGGCACGAATAATTTTGTATTTATACCCTTGTTCCGTAATTATCTCGATAAAACGGTCGACTATAATGCGATTCGTGGGGTGAAGAAGACTTTCTACATTTTCAAATACAAATCCATCCGGATGGAGATCACATACCACACGCAGGTATTCATCTACCAAAGTAGCACGAGGATCGTTAATCCCCTTTCGAGTGTTATTTCCTACCCAATATCCCGCTTTTGAAAAAGGTTGACACGGCGCACCGCCAATCACGATGAACTTATCGTAATCTCTCTTTTTCAAAATATCAGAGAACACGCTACTTTCAATTTGATGTAAATCGCCCTCAATTATCTCTGAATCATCGTATAAATCATTCGATTTGAGTGTTTTTATACAATCAGAATCAAAGTCTGTACTTGAAACCACCGGAACACCGGCCAAAAAGCTGGCCACATCTAAACCACCAGCACCTGAGAAGAGGCTGATGGCAACAATTTTTCTTTTTTCCATGCCTAAATACACCTTTTCGTTATTCTTCAATTTCAGCAATGTCACTTAATTCGCAGTTCAACACACAGCAGATGCGAACAAGAACCTCCAAAGAAACATATTCGTTTCTACTCATCTTCGATAGGGTACTCGAAGCTATTTCGGTCCGCTTCCTCAATTCGGTTTTTGTCATGTCTTTGTCAATAAGAAGTTTCCAAAGTCGCTTATAGCTAATACCCATAGTACACCTCGCTTTTCCTGTAGTTCTGCGATTGCAGACAACATAACATTATAAAATATACTATAAAATTTTCGAGAAGTCAAGAAAAAATGACGAATACTCGAACAAAATGTTGCGACAGTCGTGTTTCGGTTCTGTAAACGAATGTATGTTTGCAACTGTTCATTATAAACCATACCGGATTTACAGTCCGATAATACGGATATAGCCGTGTGTGCCGAAAAAATATAAAAATTTTTCTCTGGGTGGACACGCTGTGTCCGGCAATTAGTATGTTTTTGCATCCTACGCCCTTATCATGCCCTCTCTGATGAGCCATACCGCTCGTTTGGAGAGGGTTTTTTCTATTCTTAACTCCCAAATTCAGTGGACACAGCGTGTCCGGGTCAAATGGCATCCTTTTTTCTATAATTAAGGCACAGTCAGACGGAAACCCATCGACTGTCACCAGATGCTGCATCACCTGATCACTAAGGTATCCCCAACGGCCGATTTCAAATCTACGGCTACCGCTGGGAGGGCGATCATCTGGTTATCCACGAGGAGGAAGCAAAGATCGTTCGGCTCATCTACGACAATTACCTGAATGGCTTGTCGGCGGAAACCACGGAAAAGCAGCTTGCCGAGATGGGCGTGAAATCCTATAAAGGACAGCACTTCGGCAACACCTCTATCCGGCAGATCCTCGGAAACATCACTTATACAGGCAACCTTCTGTTCCAAAAGGAATATAGAATACCGTGTTCTTTGGCGTATCCGCAAACAGCTGCAAACCATTCGTCATGGGGCTGTCCGCCATCCCGATCCCAGCCGCCAAAGGAGACAATTTGTCCCTCCTGGCCATAGATGGCCTCAAAATCCACCTCGTGATAGCGTACATTCATGCGCTGCCGCCGGTAATCCTGGCTTTGAATATTGTCGAACCATTGGCGGGCAAAGCTGTTGAGTTGGCGTTCTAAATCCGGATTATCGACTTCGCCCTGCTGGTTCTCAACGGTTTGATATAGGCCGATCCCATCCTGCTGAAAGGTGCGGGCAGAAAGGGTCTTGTTTTCCAAATCGAATACGAATTCCATATTCGGGTCAGCCATGAGATCGCCGTTTTGCAAATAGGTATGGGATATGGAAATTCGATTTTCCCCAAGATAGTCCATGGAAAGGGGCATAAAGGCGTCCCCGGCGGTGAAGCGCAGATAGAATGCCTCCCCGGTGAGAAGCTCGGGCGCAAGGACCATGAGCGTATCGAAATTTTGCTCAGCCGTTGTTTTTGGGGCCTGCTTTTGCTTAGAAGCCGGGGCTGAGTTATCTAAAACCAGGGGATTCTGCTCTGGGGAAACGGTGGCGGGAAGGATAGCAAGCGCGCTCCTCTGTGCCGATGCAAGCAGATGATCATTTCTTTGATCCTGCCCCACCAGGCGAAAAAACTGTTCCTGCGGATAGGACACGGTCAAGAGGGGATATTGGGGATCCGTCAGCTCTACCAGCTCGCCCGCCATGGTAAGGATAAAGTGCTCCTGTCCATTGAGGAATACCGCATCCCCCAAAGAAAACCGATATTCTCCCGGCTGACGGTTGTGCTCCTTCTGCGCATGGGCCATGGTTTCCTGTGAAGCTTGGGGCCGGTCTATGGGTTGCGCCTTCTGGTATTGCACAAGCTGCGTCCGCTCTGCTTCCGTTAGGTATTGGCCTTGGACGATCAGCTCTCCGATTCGCTGGGCGACCTTGCGCCAGGATAGGCGCAAGTCCGGGTTGGAAAGGGAGCTGCCGCTGTCCTGGCTGATGCATAGGCCCTTGCCGTCATACCAGATATGTCCGTATTTGCCATTGGCAAAGATATGGGTGCCGCCCCCTATGCCATATTCCTTTTTAAGAAACGAAGTGCGCTCCTGCAGGGGATGCGCCTGCTGATAGTGCTGAAAAATGCGGAACTTTCCATTGTGGAAGCCGCTGCCCCGGCGCAGCACATGATCGATCTCCACCTGGGGAATGGCGAAGGGACCGGGATGCTCCGCTGCCAGGATGTTGGCCATCTGTTCCTCCACCCCTGCCAGGGCGGAAAGAGAAAGGCCGGGGCTTTTCAAAGCCTCCGGCCTTTGGAAATCGCCTGCTTCTCCTAACTGTAGATCAGCTCCATGGCCAGCTCCTCGGCCCGCTGACGGATGTTGTTCATCCGGGCTATCCACGTCAGCGGGTCCTGGGCTTTCAGCCCTTCGTTCACTCCCTCGGCTTTGGCTAACGCCTGCACCGTTTGTTCCACCTGGGCTCGGGCTGTCCGATCGATCTCCAATAGATGGGATTGCAACGTCCCGTTTAACAATAGCCCTGCGTATATCCCCTTCCGGTGTTCCTTTAGGAATCTCTTGCGCAGCATCCCG
>OGYF01003317.1_pt1 | contig 11102 bp, 9 predicted proteins | sample 1576451 | NCBI WGS metagenome assembly OGYF01 (sample SAMEA3541505, study PRJEB24748) | human gut metagenome | biome: human gut; feature: human-associated habitat; material: faeces | place: China | collected 2012 | reverse complement strand
CGTAGCGTCTACTGTCGGGATGATTCCGTCATAAATAGCTCCTGTAGATCCGTCAAGAGAAATGCTGTCTCCCTCGTGGAACTCTTTTCCTGCTAATGTGAATTTCTTGTTTGCTTCATCCATTGTGATGTCTCCGCATCCAGATACACAGCATGTACCCATACCACGTGCAACAACGGCTGCGTGAGATGTCATACCACCACGAACTGTCAGGATACCCTGTGCGGATTTCATACCTGTGATGTCTTCCGGTGATGTCTCAAGACGAACAAGGATTACTTTTTCTCCTCTTGCAGCCCATTCAACAGCGTCGTCAGCTGTGAACACGATCTTACCGCAAGCAGCTCCCGGAGATGCTCCAAGTGCTTTTGCCATCGGTGTTGCGGCTTTCAGTGCGGCAGCATCGAACTGCGGATGGAGAAGTGTATCAAGGTTTCTCGGATCGATCATAGCTACAGCTTCTTCTTCTGTTCTCATTCCCTCGTCAACAAGGTCACAAGCGATCTTAAGAGCTGCCTGAGCTGTTCTCTTACCGTTACGAGTCTGAAGCATGAACAGTTTACCATGCTCTACAGTAAACTCCATGTCCTGCATATCTCTGTAGTGTGTTTCAAGTGTTTTGCACACATCTTTGAACTGTGCGAACGCTTCCGGGAATTTCTGTTCCATCTCGGAAATGTGCATCGGTGTACGAACACCTGCAACTACGTCTTCGCCCTGTGCATTTGTAAGGAACTCTCCGAAAAGTCCGTTCTCTCCTGTAGCAGGGTCACGTGTAAATGCAACACCTGTACCACAGTCATCTCCCATATTTCCGAATGCCATCATCTGTACGTTGACAGCAGTTCCCCATGAATACGGGATATCATTGTCACGGCGGTATACGTTTGCTCTCGGGTTATCCCATGAACGGAATACAGCTTTAACAGCTCCCATTAACTGCTCTTTTGCGTCTGACGGGAAATCTGCTCCGATCTTCTCTTTGTACTCAGCTTTAAACTGTCCGGCAAGAGTCTTAAGATCTTCTGCTGTAAGATCAACGTCCTGAGTAACGCCTTTTTCTTCTTTCATTTTGTCGATAAGCTCTTCAAAGTATTTCTTACCAACTTCCATAACTACATCAGAATACATCTGGATGAATCTTCTGTAGCAGTCCCATGCCCAACGAGCATTTCCGGAAGCCTCTGCAAGAGTCTCTACAACTTCTTCGTTAAGACCGAGGTTAAGAATTGTATCCATCATACCCGGCATGGAAGCTCTTGCTCCGGAACGAACGGAAACAAGAAGAGGATTCTCTTTATCTCCGAATTTCTTTCCTGTGATCTCTTCCAATTTAACAATAGCGTCCATGATCTGACTCATAATTTCGTCGTTGATCTTTCTGCCATCTTCATAATACTGTGTACAAGCCTCTGTTGTTACAGTAAATCCCTGCGGTACAGGGAGTCCGAGACTTGTCATCTCTGCAAGGTTCGCGCCTTTTCCACCAAGAAGGTTTCTCATTGTTGCGTTACCTTCTGTGAACATATAAACCCATTTTGCCATGTCACAATGACCTCCTAAAAAATTTTGCAAATATTTCTGCTATAATTCGCATATAATATTCTAATGGTTTTATTCACTTGCGTCAAGCGTTTTGTCGGCTTTTGTCTGTCTTTTTGTCCATCTTTTCGTCTATTTTCCACACATATTTCCCACGATCTCCGATTCCGTAAAAATCAGCAAACGTAATCTTAAAAATCTTATTTTTCATAGAACTGATATCTATCTTACTTTTGATCATATATTGCCATATTCCCGAATGCGCAATATCTCCCTGAAGCAAAATTCCTTCCGGTACTCCGTCTTTCATGATCAGACGGCGATATACGTTTCTGTCTTCCTCGACAAAGATCTCATCCCCTTCTTCCTGTCTGATCCTTCCGAGGCAAAGAGTAACCAGTCCGAAAAAGTTGATCGTATTTTTCGCGGCAAATGTATCCGTATACTCTGTACCGACTCCGCACATATTTCTTGCCGCCGTCTGTCCCTGCTTCATCGCGTTCGGCCAGATGCCCGACAATCCCGTAACATCTCCCGCCGCATATACGTTCGGTACATTTGTCTCCATCTTAGAATTTACTTTGATTCCTCGTTCGACCTCGATCTCACTTTTTTCTAAAAACCCGACTGCCGGACGTACGCCAGCCGCCACGATGATGAGATCGCATAAAAGCTGTTTTCCCGTATCAAGAGTAACCGCACGAATCATACCGTCAGCTTCGCATACCGCGCCTTCGGCTTTGCATCCGAGATAAAATTGTACCCCTGCCTGTTCAAACAGTTCCTGATATGTCTTCGCCGCATGTGCGTCAAGCTGTACGGGAAGAATCTGTTCCGCCATCTCCACGACAGTCACCTTTTTCCCTCGCTCGATCAATCCGTACGCTGCATCCAGTCCGACAAGTCCTGATCCGATAATCAGAATTTTTTCCGCATCTTCCGCCATTTTATCGATCTCCTGCGCGTCTTTCAAATGCCGGAGTCCAAATACATTTTTCGCTTTCCGAAGATCTCCTACAGGAGGAATAAAACTGTCTGCCCCTGTGGAAATGAGCAGTTTGTCATAACAGATCGATTCTCCTCCCTTTGTATCAACCATCTGATTTGCCGTATCGATAACTTCAATATGTCCGTATACTTCCGCGATCTGATTTTTCTCAAAAAAGTCTTCTTCCACAAACGACAACTCTTCCGCCGTCCTTTCGTGGGAAAGATATTTGTGCAGCATACAGCGGGAATGAACTTGCTCATCTGCCGAAATCATCGTAATCTGTGCATCTTTTTTCAGCTTTCTGATCTCTTTTGCGGCCATGATCCCCGCCGCTCCTGTTCCGATAATCACGTAGTTCATCCATCACACCTCCTCTACATGGATCGCGCCTTTCGGACACGATTTCACACAGTTTGGTTCCTGACCGTCAGACATACAAAAATCACACTTGATCACTTTTTTCTTTGTCATCCGATCCGGTTCAAGAACACCAAACGGACAATTCATCACACACATAAAGCAAGATCCGCATTTTGTCTCGTCATATGTCACGATCCCTGTTTCCGGGTCTTTCTGAAGCGCCCCGCTCATACATGACATTACGCATTCCGGCTCGTCACAATGCCTGCAGAACAAAGGTCTGTATGTGCCGTCGTCTCCTTTTAAAATATAATTTCTCGATTCGTTTTCCGGATCGGTCAGATCCAAATCATAAATTGTTCCCGGCGTTTTCCTGTGCGCCTGCATACATGCTGCCGAACAATTCTTACAGCCGTCGCATTTTTCATATTCTACAATAATCCTTCTCATGGAGCCGCCCTCCTATATATGAAGCGCGTCGCGCTTTTCCAGAATAATCTTTTCCAAAATATCGGCAGATTCTTTTGCGTCCGGATTAATGATAACTTGCCCGCCTGTCAATTCTTTCATATCTTCTGTCAATATTTTTACAGCCGCGCCGCTTCCCGTTACAAACGGCGGAAGTCCTAAATGAAGCGGAAGTCCTAACGCCAGACCGAAGCAGCCGTCCGCAAGAGCCTGCTCCTCAAGCCACTGCGCCGCCGAAAGCACGAGCGGAAGCTGAGGCAGATCGACGCCGATCGTCTCCGCAAGTTCCGTCGCCACGATCTCCAAACGTCCGATCGCAAGGCACGGTCCGAAATTAAGCACCGGAGGAATCCCCAGTTTTTCACATACTGCGCGAAGTTTCGGTCCTGCAAACTGTGCGGCTTCCGGCGTCATCAAACCGCAATTTTCAATTCCTCCCGAAGAACATCCTGCCGTCAAAACGATAATATCCCGGGCAATCAGCTCTTTCGTAAGTTCTACCGTAAGGACATCATGTCCTCCCGCCGTCAAGTTTGAACAGCCCACAACTCCCGCAACTCCTTTAATATCGCCTGATACGATCAGATCTACAAGCGGCTTCCAATTTCCGCCGAGAAATTCTTTCAAGGAACCTTCACTGACTCCTGTAAGTGTACGTTCATTGCCATGCTCTTCCATCAGATTCAGTTCTACCCGTTCTTCCGACGCACAATACGCGCCTCTTCTCTCTTTATAAGAAAGAAGAACTTTATCTATAATTTCCTCCGTTACCTGCTCTCTGTTTTCAAAGTCAAATTCTTCCAGCTCTGCATTTGCTTTTTTCGCCACACTGTCAATACAAAGCTGTTTGATCTTCAATTCGTCACAGATCGGTTCGATTCCCGGCAAAGTACAGTTAAATTCCGAAATCACTGCATCGATTGCGCCTGTGGCGAGAATCGCTTCGCTCGTGTAGTTATTTCCGGCATGTCCGTCAAACACATCTTCATAATGCGCGCCTCGAAGCTGGAGATCTTGTCCGACACAAGTACATCCGACAAGCTTAAACCCTTTTGCTCCCGCCTGTTTTGCCTTTTCCGTAATATCCGCATCTGTAAGCCTTTCCTGAAGATATGTAAACATCGAATGCTGATGTCCTGTAATCATAATATTGATATAATCCGGATCGATCACCCTCAGACCGACCGGAGCCAGACGAAGCTTCGGTTCTCCGAGCACGATATCATTCAGAAGATTCGTCAATGTCAGCCCGTAAATACCTGTAGAAATTCCAAGTTTCAAACAATCTTTTAACATATCGACCGGATCTGAATTTAAGTTTGTCGAACATTTGACAACTCCATGACAGACTTCCGATTTTGCTCCGCCCGGAAGGATGCCGAGTTTTTCCCAGTTTTCATAACGAGGCGCATATGCCATTTTCTTTACAAGTTTCATTTTCTCATATTCGGGAAGATACAGATCCGCAAGAACCGCATCGGCAACTTTCTCTGCCCGGACGTACATATCCTCTTCTTCAATCTCAAAAAGAGCCGCCAGTTTATTTAATGCTCCTTCTCCTTTTATCCCACTCTTTTTCTGCGCTGCATTTTTCACATTTCTTGCCGTATTCTCTACGACATGGATATAGCACCCCGAGCCGGACGCTACCGCACGAAGAAAGTTTCTCGCAACGATCGTATCTGCATTTGCACCGCAGATTCCTCTCGGGGCATCCGGTGTGATTCTGCACGGTCCGTTTGAACAAAGCCGACAACATACTCCTTGAAGTCCAAAAGCACATTTTGTGCTCTGACCTTCCACTCTATGGTGAGACGTTTCCAGCGGAAGGTTTTTAATAAACCCCTCCAACGGCTTATCCGCACTTTCACAAGTCGTACATCCATAACATTGATTCATCTGTTCTTCCTCCTTAACACTTCATATAAATAGTTTTCTGCTGCGCACGTGAGTCTGTTTTAATGGATATTTTTAGTCCACTTTTTGTCGGAAAGAAAAGTGGGCATACACCCACTTTGTCATCTGTGTATCATTTTCTACACAGATGCTACTTTTTTAAAATATCAGCCATTGTCTTTTTTTTCAAAAGCTTTTCTACCGAATGCTGAATTCCAAGAAGTTCTCTGTGAACCGCACATCCCTCTTTGCTTTCATTTCTGATACAAGAGTGATGAACACATTCCATAACCGCAAAGTCCGGTTCGATTGCCGTTACTACGTCATACAATGTAAATTCGCCGATATCTTTTGCAAGCTGATACCCGCCCTTTGGGCCTCTGCGTATTTCGATCAATCCGGATTTGTTCATCTTTTGAAGAATCTTATAACCAAACGCCGATGGTATCTGTTCTAATTCACAAAGTTCTTTTATCGTTTTCTTACCGCCATCTTGTAAAGCTCTTATAACACGAATGGCATAATCACTCTCTTTCGTAAAGAGCACATCATCACCTGCTTTGTTAGAATTATATCAATGTAGAGTATTTTTGTCAACAATCCATTCTACACTTTCACCTGTTTTATTTCTTATTTTATATATTTTTTGTAACTTTTCACATCATCAGAATGTTTTTTACTGATGTTAATATAATTTCTTATATATTCTAAAAATATATTCCCGTGTATTTGTTCGATTATTCCATACGCAGGAATGCTCTATATCCTTTCACAGCCTCATACACATCGGCTTTGCTTGATACTTCATAAGGAGCATGCATGTTCAGTACAGCCACTCCGCTGTCGATCACTTCCATCCCATAATTGGCCATAATATAAGCGATCGTTCCGCCTCCGCCAAGGTCGACTCTTCCAAGCTCCGCAAACTGGTATGCCACCTGCGCCTCGTCCATCGTTCTGCGAAGAGCCGCAATATATTCGCCGTTTGCATCGTTAGAACCTGATTTTCCTCTGCTGCCTGTAAATTTATTAAACGTAATTCCATTTGCAAAAAATGCGGAACTGCGTTTTTCAAAAGCTTCTGCAAACATCGGATCAAACGCAGCGCTTACATCTGACGAAAGCATTTTTGAATTACTCAAAGCCCGGCGGACTTTTAATTCGGATTCACCTTCTGTCACGGCAATCAGCTCGGCAACTGTATTTTCAAAAAACCGGGAATGCATTCCCGTAGCTCCCACACTTCCGATCTCTTCTTTATCTACAAGCAGACAGCATCCTGTTTTTTTCGCTTCCGTCACATCCAGCATCGCAAATAAAGACGTAAACGCGCACACACGGTCGTCCTGTCCGTAAGAAAGATTCATACTTCTGTCAAGTCCGCAGTCACGGGCTTTTCCTGCCGGAACGATCTCCAGCTCCGCCGAATAAAAATCTTCTTCATCGATACCGTACATCTCTTTTAAAATATTGAGCACATTTTGTTTTACAGCGTCTTTTTCTTCTTTCTTGAGATCGTCCGCTTTCTCTATCGGACGGTTTCCGATCAAAAGATCTAATTTCTCGCCTTCGATCACCTGCGACGCTTTCTTTTCCAACTGTTCCTGGGCGAGATGAACAAGCAGATCTGTGATGACAAATACAGGATCATTTTCATCTTCTCCGATGGATACCTTCACAGTTTCTCCGTTCTTTTTGACGATGACGCCGTGCAGTGCGAGCGGCTGTGCCACCCATTGATATTTTTTTATACCGCCATAATAATGAGTATCAAGATAAGCAAGTTCTTCATTTTCATAGAGAGGATTTTGTTTCACGTCAATACGCGGCGAATCAATATGTGCTCCAAGAATATTCATTCCCTCAGAAATCGGTCTCTCACCGATTCTAAATAAAGCAAGCATCTTATTCATATTGACTGCGTATACTTTATCTCCCGCTTTCAGCATTTCTCCTGATCTTAATATTTCTTCAAGATCCCGGTAACCTGCATCTCTTGCCATATTTACGCTAAGTTCTACGCACTCCCGCTCTGTCTTTCCGGCATCCAGGCAACGCTTGTACTTGTCATTGATTTCCTTTAGTTCCGAAATCTGTTCATCGCTGTATAAATTCCAGATATTTTTTCTTTCCATAAGGCAGTCCCCTTCTTTATTATTTTATGATCTTTTTTATTTTCACTTTATTATATACGATTTCTCTGTATTTTAAAAGTAAACAAACTTTTTAATTTTCAACCGGAAAACGCAGCCACATAAAGCGCCGAAAGACACTTTCCGGAACGCGGCGAGCGCCATAAAAAAACGCAGTTCCGAAAAAACGGAACTGCGTTTTTATTAAGCCGGAAATCAGACTTGAACTGACGACCCCTTCATTACGAGTGAAGTGCTCTACCTGCTGAGCTATTCCGGCATTAAGATTCGTACTAATACGAACCTTAATTATTATATCTTACTTTAATGTAAATTTCAACTACTTTTTTAGTTTTTTCCAAACGTTTTCCCCGTGGATTTTCCCGCCGCTAATTTTCCCCGAGGGTATTTCCATTTCCTTTTGTAGTTTCTTCATCCGTTTTCATATGAACTGTCAGCTGATTATACGGAATCTCTATACCTTCTTCATCAAAAGTCAGCTTGATCTCCTCAAGTATACGCCATCTTGTCGTCCAATACTCATCCGTCTTGACCCACGCCCGAAGTCCGATCACGACAGCGCTGTCTCCAAGCGAATCTACAAATACTCTTTTCTCCTCATCCTGAATGACAGACGGATCGTCACGCAGTTTTTCTTCTACGATCTGTTTCGCTTTGCGAAGATCCGCTTCGTAAGAAATGCCGACTTTCAAATCCAGTTTCCGCTCCGGTCTTGCGGTTACATTTGTAAGACTGTTATTTGTCAGTATACTGTTCGGAACAACTACCGTCTGGTTGTCGATCGTCGCCAGCTTTGTATAAAAGATCTGTATCTCTTTTACAGTTCCTTCGATATTTTCCTGTGTCACGATAATATAATCGCCTACGGTAAAAGGTTTTAAAACAAGTATTAAAATACCTCCCGCAAAATTAGACAGACTTCCCTGAACCGCCAGACCGATCGCAACACCTGCCGAAGCGATCAATGCCGCTACAGACGATGACTCTACCCCGAAGTTTGTTGCGATCATGAAGATCAATATAACGTACAAACTAAATTTGATCATAGAATCGACAAACTGTTTCACACCTGCATCAACATTGCTTCTCTCAAACGATTTTCTGATCACCTTTCTAATCCACTTGATCACTTTACTCCCGATAAAGAAAAAGATAAGCGCCAGAACAACTTTCACTCCGAAGCTGATCAGATTCGGTATATTGTCATGAAAAAACTCGATAAACCGGTTCACTTCTTCCGTTGCCTCAGCCGTCACTTCTCCGGCTGTTTCAAGAACATTATTCGCATCTGACTGCGACACATTTTTGCTGCCTGCCGCAGCCATAAGAAAGTGTCTGCCGAAAAACATTTGCGCTTTGCCAAGCACACTGATAAGATACCCCTGCATTCTATATTTTTCCTTTCATCTTTTATTTTTTACAATTCGATAAGATCTGCTTTTCTCTGTTTTTCCTGTTCCGTGTTTTTCTAAAAGAAATTTTATTTTAATGCAAGAAACGCGCACAAATTTCCCCGCTTATCACCTGTCTCCCGATGTGAATATAAGATCTTGCTATTGCAATGCGTACAGACATTCGTGACCGCAATATGTTCCTTGCAGATTCCCGATTCCCGAAAAACCGATTCGTTTGCTTTCCATAGATCAAGCTGATATTTTCCATTGTTTTTTCTGTAAAACAGATTATCCCAATCTTTTTCATCGAAAGCTTCTTTGAATTTTTCAATCACATCGCCGCTTACTTCATAGCAATCCTGACAGATCGAAGGTCCGACTGCCGCCAATATATCCGCCGGATCACACCCGAAATGTTCTTTCATAACACGAACCGTCTCTTTTCCTATCTTTCCGACAGTTCCCCTCCATCCCGAATGACTAAGACCGATGACTTTTTTTATCGGATCTACAAAATAAAGCGGAACACAATCTGCATAAGAAGTGACAAGACAAATCCCCGGCACGTTTGTCACAAGACCATCTACGTCTGTATAGTCCCGTTCGCGAACAATCCCTTTTCCTTTATCTTCTTCCGTGACAACACGCACATTTGCCGTATGTGTTTGGCGTGACAAGACCATATCGTGACAGTTTGTTCCGATTGCAGATGCGATCCTCTGAAAATTTTCCATGACGGCATCTTTGTCATCCCCTCTGTCAAAACTAAGGTTCATCGACTCATAACAGCCTTTGCTCACTCCGCCGATCCTTGTCGAAAAAGCGCTTTTTACAACTCCCGTCTTTTCAAATAGCGGATATGTCAAAAACGGAACTTCTCCGCACACTTCGTCAAAAATATGTTCTCCATTTTTATAAACTAACCCTAAACTCATACCGTCACCCCACAAATGCATTCTTTATATGCGTAATCTCTGTACCTTCCACCCCGATCACATCAAAGCGGCACTGCGCATCTTCAATTCCATGCTGTACCGTATAGTACAGCGCACACCGAAAAATCTTTTTTTGCTTTCTTTGATCGACCGCCTCCAGCGGATTGCCCGCCTGTCTGCCGGAACGATATTTCACTTCGCAAAACACATAACAGTCTCCGTCTTTTGCAATAATATCAATCTCGCCGTCACGGCATCTGTAATTATACTCGATCAGTTCATAACCGTTTTGTTCCAGATAATATCCTGCCGCCTGCTCGTATACAGCTCCGACAGATCTGTTGTTTTGCTTTACGTTTCGCTTCATTTTACCACATTCTTTTTCATAATTTTTGAAATTCTGTTTTAAATGTTTTTTCTGTCTTTATTCTTCTGAAATAAAATTTTTGATAAACGAACGTCTGTGGATCGGACTTGCTCCGACACGTTTCAACGCTTCAATATGACTTTGCGACCCGTACCCTTTATTTTGTGCAAATCCATACTCCGGAAGGATCTTATCATACTGCATCATCAGTCTGTCTCTTGTCACTTTCGCGATAACGCTTGCCGCCGCAATGGAAACACTTTTTGCATCTCCTTTCACGATCGGCACTTGACGATAGGGCATCTCCGGAATCGTAACCGCATCGTTTAAAAGAAGATCCGGTACAACCGAAAGCTGCTCTACCGCTTTACGCATCGCCTCATATGTAGCCTGCAGAATATTGATCTCGTCTATCCTTGCGGGACTTGCCATTCCGACGCCGACAGCAACTGCTTTCTCCATAATTTCATCGTAGAGCGCTTCTCTTCTCGATGCCGAAAGCTTCTTAGAATCGTTCAGATATAAGATTTCACAATCTTTCGGCAAAATAACCGCGCCTGCCACAACCGGCCCTGCCAGCGGTCCTCTTCCCGCTTCATCGATTCCGCATATCATTTCTGCATCTTTGTATTTTCTCTCATAACTTTTCATGAGAGAAAGGCGCTCCCGCTCTAAGCGAAGCGCCTCTTCTTTTTTTCGGTAGGAAGCGATCAGTTTCTGAACGCCGCTGCGGGCATCAGCATCATACATACTGTACAGCGCTTCTCGTTCCTTCTCATCCGCTTTTCCGAATTCTTCTTTGATCTGTGCAATACTTTTACTCATGTTTTATCACCCCGAACTGATCAAGCGGCCAGATCCGTATCCACGCGCGCCCCATCAATTCATCTCTATGGATCGCGCCCACATCGGACACCCTGCTGTCCTGACTGTTATTTCGATTATCTCCCATCACAAAATACTCGTCTTCTCCGAGAGTAACCGGTTCTGCCGCCA
>OGYF01003313.1_pt1 | contig 11117 bp, 8 predicted proteins | sample 1576451 | NCBI WGS metagenome assembly OGYF01 (sample SAMEA3541505, study PRJEB24748) | human gut metagenome | biome: human gut; feature: human-associated habitat; material: faeces | place: China | collected 2012 | reverse complement strand
CCCGCCGTGGACGCCCTCGGCGGAGATCTCCGCCGAAAGGCGGTATACCGTATTCGGCTCGACTTGGACCATTTGGCAGACGCGCACATCGTTTTCCGCAGAGGAAGCGATGACGAGCGCGCCGTTTTGTGTATAGACGGAATAATTCTCTGCTTCGTATGCCACGGTATCCCACCCGTCCGGAAGCTCCGGCAAAGAGAAATCCGCATTGGATAAAAGCGAGCCGTCGGCAAAGGCGGCGCTTTGCAGCACCACGCAGAGGATCAATAGAAATATTAGAGAAAGAATCGGTTTTCGCCGCTTCATGGAATGGCCTCCTGAAAGGACTGTTTCCTGGATTATTGATTAATTGCATTTTAACACAGAGCGTCCGCTATTGCAAACGGGTCATAATCCGCTATAATAGGATTATATCCACAAGAAAAAGGATGACAACGGTATGCTTGGAATTTTATGGTTTTTCCTGTGGCAAAGCGCAGGGATCGCCGTTTCGTATTATCTGTTTCCCGAAAAGAGGATCGCTGTCCGGCTCTGGCTCGGCAGCGTGATCGGAACGCTTCTCTCCATGTGGGCGCCGATCCCGTTTGCGTTCCTCCGGGGCTTCAGCATCACGGCGCACATCGCCGCGGCGATCTTTGCCTTGGCGCTGCACGCGCTGTGGTTCGCGCGTCGGGGAAAAGCCATTCCCTGTGTGGAGAATGCCGCGATAGACCGCCCTCTCCCCTATCTGCTTGTTCCCTTTATGGTGCTTGCGATCTATCTCGTAGGCTCGCATACGCTGCAAAACGTGGACGGAGCGCTCTATACCGGGCAATGTACCTACGGTGATATGGCGATGCATTTGAGCTTCATCACATCCATCGCCGGGCAGCAAACGTTCCCGCCGGAGTATAATCTTCTTCCCGGAACGCCGGTGAGCTATCCGTTCCTCTGTGACAGCGTTTCCTCAAGTCTCTATCTGCTTGGGACGCCGCTTCGCTGGGCGTATGTGATCCCGATGTTCTTTGCCTTTGCACAGGTGTTCTGCGGCGTATGGTTTCTTGCCCGGGAATTTTGCCGGAGAAAGTACGCGCCGGTGCTCGCTTTTCTGCTCTTCTTCCTCAACGGCGGGCTCGGTATGATCTATTTTCTCAACGGTGAGTATTCCCTGCATGATCTCTTCACCGCGTTTTACAAAACGCCTACGAATCTCACCGAAAAGGGCATGCGCTGGGTCAACGTCATTGCGGACATGCTGCTGCCGCAGCGGGCGACGCTCTTCGGCTGGGCGGCGCTGTTCGCTGTTTTGTACCTGCTTTTCCGGGCGGTATTTCGCGGCGATACACGGCTGTATCTCCCGGCGGGCATTCTCGGCGGCCTTTTGCCGATGGTCCACACGCATTCCTACTTTGCCCTTGGCCTGATGGCGGCATGCTGGCTCGTGTATTCGGCTGTGCGTGACCGGTTTTCCCGCGATTGGTTTCTCCGTTGGCTCCGGTTTGGGCTTCCGGCGGTACTGCTGGCGCTGCCGCAGCTCTTTCTCTGGACATTTCCTTCCGTCGGCGGAAATGAACACTTCGTCCGTGTTGTGATCGACTGGGTGAATAACGGAAAAGAGCCCTGGCTTTGGTTCTGGATCAAAAATGTCGGGCTTGTATTCATTCTGACGCCGTTTGCTTTCTTTGCTGTTTCTAAGGAGCAGCGCGCGGCGTTCTCCGGCGCTGTATTTATTTTCGTTATGTGCGAGCTGCTCGTATTTCAGCCGAACGAATACGATAACAACAAGCTCCTGTACGTTGCCTATGCATTCGGATGCTTTGTGTGCGCCGACGCGCTGGCCAGTTGGCTCGGACGGCTCCGGAGCCCGGCAGCGCAGGGCGTGCTTCTCGCTCTCACACTCTTTATCAGCTCCAACGCCGCCGTGTTTACCCTTGGACGTGAGGTTGCATCCGGTATCCCGAAATACGGTTATGAGCTTTTCTCCCGTGATGAGGCCGCCGCGGCGGAGTACATTATTGAGAACACCGAGCCGGACGCTCTTTTCCTGACAAGGGATAACCACGATAACACCGTAGCAACCCTCACCGGGCGGAACATCGTCTGCGGAAGCGGCTCCTATCTCTACTTCCACGGCCTGAATTATCAGGGGCAGCAGCGGCTTGCCGAACAGATGCTCACTAACGCGGAGGTGTTTGAAGCAAACCGCGAAAGCGAAGGACTGGACTATGTGTACATCGGCTACCACGAGCGCGCGCTCACCGGTGTTATCACCGATTATCTGACGGAAAATTATCCCATTGCGTTCTCTGCCGGAGCAATTACGATTTACGATCTTCATCCGGAGAACTGAATAGCAACCGCCAGAAACGCCCTGCAAGATTTTAATATCTTGCAGGTCGTTTCGATGATTATTTTGTCATCCGTTTGAGTAATTCCGCACGGTATGGGAGTTTCTGTGCAAGCTCGATGGGGGTATAGCCCCAGTCGTTTTTTATGTTCAATTCGAGCGTGCAGCGTTTAAAAATAACATCATACAGCGGCGCAAAATCCTCGTCGGTAAACTTCGGATGGCTGATAAGGTACTGAATCGCCACTCTGTGTTTTGCGTCCAGCTGATTGATATCTACCCCTTCATCTATCAATATCAGTGTCAATTCTACTGTTTGTTCCATAATGTGCTTAGGGCGAGAAAATAGAATGTGGAACAGCGTTTCGCCTTCCTCATTTGTGCCGTTCAAATCCTCTCCCTCATCCATCAGAAAACTCACGATATCATATCTGTTTTGGGGCGTTTGATTCGCCATAGCGCAGAATATGACGGGTGAGCCGTTCTTTGGTGTTTCATTCAAAAGCCGCTTGTCGTAGATTTCCTTGAACTGCACAAGCGTCTGCGTTTTGGCGGAAAAGTACATATCCACACCGTTCATCTCCTTTGGAGCATCTATGTAAGACTACTTGTATTTTTAAATGAATTATAGCATATACGCGCAAAATAATCCATGGATGCGCATCACGTGACTGCATCATTCCGCAATCTCCCGTGGTAAATGCGCACATACAAAAACCCTCTGTATGCGCTGCATACAGAGGGTTGACCGTTTAACCCGCCCGCGGTATCACTGCGGGCAGCTTTTCTATCTCAATGCGCGAAGCTTTCGAGCTGCGCCTTCGGCACGAAGCCGACGGAGGTTTTGACGGCTTCGCCGTTTTTGAAGAGGATGAGCGTCGGGATGCTCGATACGCCGAAGCGCATGGCAAGATCCATTTCCTCATCCACATTGACCTTGCCGACCTTCACTTCGGCATGCTCGTCCGCAAACTCGTGCAGCACCGGCGCGAGCATTTTGCAGGGTCCGCACCAGCTCGCCCAGAAGTCCACGAGGACAGGTTTATCGGCGTGCAGAACCTCTTCTTCAAAGTTGGCTTTTGTAATGGTAATTTCCGACATGGTAGATCACTCCTTTCGATGAAGTATTAATAGTTTTCGGCGTGGATCTCAAAATAGCTCTGCGGATGGGCGCACGTTGGGCAGATCTCCGGCGCGCTCGTGCCGACAACAATGTGTCCGCAGTTGCGGCATTCCCAGACCTTGACCTCGCTCTTGGCAAACACTTCGGCAGCTTCCACGTTGTGCAGCAGTGCGCGGTAGCGCTCCTCATGGTGCTTTTCGATCGCGCCGACAAGACGGAATTTCTGCGCAAGCTCGCGGAAGCCCTCTTCCTCGGCGGTTTTGGCGAAGCCTTCGTACATATCCGTCCACTCGTAGTTTTCGCCCTCGGCGGCGTTCAGAAGATTCTCCGCCGTATCGCCGATGCCGTTGAGCTCCTTGAACCAGAGCTTCGCATGCTCCTTTTCGTTGTCCGCGGTTTTCAGGAAGAGAGCGGCGATCTGCTCATAGCCCTCCTTCTTTGCTTTGCTGGCGAAAAACGTATACTTGTTGCGGGCTTCCGATTCCCCGGAGAATGCGGCGCGGAGGTTCTGCTCGGTCTTTGTCCCGGAATACTTGTTCTTTTCCGACATTTTTTCTACTCCTTTACAAAGCGTATTTTCCGTTTCGTAGTATGCCCAGATACGGCCAAAGAACCGCCGAAAGGCAGTTCTTTGGCTGATTTTTTATTCCGCTTTTTTCAGCTCGCAGAGCGCCGCGGCAATGCGCGCAGCGCAGCGCGCGTTATTCAGCGCAAGCTGCACGTTCGTTTCAAAGCTCTCGCCGCCGGTCAGCTCCTTGACCTTGGCAAGCAGGAACGGCGTGATGTTCTTACCGTGGACATTCGCCTCGTCCGCGGCCTGCAGCGCCACGTTGATGATGCGCTCCATATATTCATGATCGAGCGCGTATTCCTCCGGCACGGGGTTGCCGACGAGGATGCCGGCGGTGAAGCCGATGCCGCGCTGCGCATGGATGATCGAGGCGATCTCCGCTTCGCTCTGCGCCGCGTAATCCACGCCGAAGCCGCTCTTGCGGCAGAAGAACGCCGGAAAATCGGCGGTCTGGTTGCCGATGACGGGAACGCCCATCGTCTCAAGATACTCGAGCGTGCGTCCGATGTCGAGGATCTGCTTGGCGCCGGCGCAGACGACCGTAACAGGCGTGTGAGCAAGCTCCTGCAGGTCGGCGGATATATCCATGGAATCCTGACCGCCGCGATGCACACCGCCGATGCCGCCGGTAGCAAACACGGGGATGCCCGCCATGGCCGCGATGATCATCGTAGAAGCGACGGTCGTCGCGCCGGTGCGGCCGAGAGCAACATACACCGCCACGTCGCGGCGGCTGACCTTGCCGATGTTCTCGGCGCGGCACATGATCTCCAGCTCCTCCGCCGTGAGGCCGACCTTGAGGCGGCCCTTGACGATTGCGCAGGTCGCCGGAATGGCGCCGAGCGAGCGGATGACCTCTTCCACGCGGTGCGCAAAATCCAGATTTTCCGGATACGGCATGCCGTGGCTGAGGATCGTGCTCTCGAGCGCGACGACCGGGCGGCCGTCTGCGAGCGCCTGCTGCACCTCGGGTGCGATGTCCAGATATTTGTTCAGATTCATATCAAAAACCTCCTTGTAGACTCTTCAGATCGGTTCGCCCTATATTGTAAAAGGTTTTCCGGAATTGTCAAGCACGATCCCATGCGCAAAACGCACAAAAAGGAAACCGCCCGCACGGGTCTCCGTGCGGGCGGGGGGGATTGCAATTACGCTGCGGTGGGCATGCTGGGCTGCTCGGGTGCGCTCGGCTGCACAGGCGTGCTGGGCTGCACAGGCGTGCTCGGCTGGTCGGGCGCGGCCGGAAGCTCGTCGAGCGCAAAGGTCAGCTGCGTCTCGTAGAAGCTGCGGAACACCTGCGCGAGCTGCGCGCGGCTGAGCAGGTCGGTCGGCTTGAAGGAACCGTTGTCGCCGACCATGATCCCGCTGATGTAGCAGACAGCGACCGCCTCGCGTGCCCAGGAAGCGACCGTGTCGCCGTCCTTGAACGCGCCGAGGGCGATCTTGATGTCATCCTCGACGAGGATGGAATCCGTGCCGAAGAGCATGCCGTAGAACATGACGGCCATCTCCTGACGGGTGATGGCGCGGCCCGGGCGGAACGTGCCGTCCTCATAGCCGCTGACCACGCCGGCGTTGTAGGCCCAGGTGACCGCATCCGCGTACCACGCGGTGGAGTCGACATCGCTCAGCGGGCAGGTCAGGCCGGACACGTCGGGCTCGTCGGCGAGCTCATACATCACCTGCGCGACCATGGCGCGGGTCGTCGTGACGTCGGGGGCGAACTTGTTGTCGCCCATGCCGGACATCAGGCCGGACGCCTGCGCAAAGTCGACAGCGGGCTTATACCAGCCGCTCGTGGCGTCGTCAAACGTGTTTTCAACAATCTTCAGACCGGAAACCGCGGCGCGCAGCTCGGCGCACAGCGCCACGCGCTCGGCCTCGGTCTTGGCAGCGGCCAGCTTGGCCTCGACGGCAGCATAGGCCTTGTAGCTCTCAGCCGTGTAGGAAGCCTCGCCCATGACCATGCTCTGCACATCGGCGATCGCCGGGGCGACACCCTGATCGACCACGATGCGTCCGGCGGGCTCGGCATAGGTCTCGCCGATCACGCCCTTGAGCTCCTTGGTGATGTATTCCATGACCACCTCGTCCAGCGGCAGGCCGGTGTCGAACTGGTTGGTGGCTGCGGCAAACGCATAGTACGTGTCGCCGCCGCCGGCCACGAAGTTGTTCGTGATGACGGCATAGGTGGCCTCGGGGTCAAAGTCCTTGCCGTTGATCGAGCCGATGGTCACGCGGTTGATGGTCTTCGGGCCGTAGTACGTAGAGCCCGGATAAGGCTCGGCGTTCGCGTCGTACTTCTCATACGTCGTGACCTTGAACTGCATGCCCGCCACCTGCGGGAAGCCGCCGATGGACTTCGGCGTGCAGAACGTGCTGGCCTCGAGCGCCTCGAGCAGCTCGGAGCCCTTCACGTAGACCACGGCGAGCGTGTTGCCGAACGGCAGCACGGTGTTGATGTCCTTCTTCGTGACGTCGCCCACGCCGATGCTCGCGCGGATGCCGCCGCCGTTGGTAATGGCGACCACGTTCTCCTTGGCAACAGTGATCTCCGCGTCGGCAAGCACCTTCCAGAGCATGGCGTCCGTGATCAGGTCGCCGAGGTTGGTCTCGGAGTCACGGTTGCCGTTGGGCGCCTTCGCGCCGTTGAGCGCCACCTCGCTCACGGCGAACTTCTCGCCGTAGGCCTTGTCGATGGGCTCCTTGATGGCCTTGGCGGCCGCGGCGACGGTCTCATCGCGCTTTTCGTAATCAGAAACCTTGATCAGCTCGTTGCCGACGATCTTCTTCGTGGCGTTGTCGATGGTGATGACGCCGATGTTGGCAAAGGCCGTGCCGGTCGACTGGATGGCCTCACCGTTCGGGCCTGCGGTCATGACGGTGTGGGAGTGGCCGTCGATGATGAAGTCGATGCCCTGCACGTTCTTGGCCAGATCATAGGAGGTATAGGGCTCGGAGCTCTCGTCCACACCCAGATGCGCGAGGCAGACGACGAGGTCTGCGCCCTTCGCCTTCAGGTCTGCGACCTGTGCGGCCGCGCAGTTATAGAGCTCCTTGCCGTCCGCTCCGGCGAGGAACTTCAGGCCCTGAATGAGCTTGGGGTTGGCCTTGGTCTGCGCCTCGGGCGTATCGAGACCGAAGAAGCCGATCTTCACGCCGCCCTTTTCGATGATGGTGTTGGCATCATAGATGGTCTTGCCGTCGGCACCGAGCACGTCGGCACACAGGACCTGGAACTTGGCGGCCTTCATGTTCTCCGCCAGCTGCGCATAGCCGTAGTCAAACTCGTGGTTGCCGAGGGTGACAACGTCATAGCCGGTCGCGTTCATCATGGTCACCGCGTCCGCGCCCTTGTTGACGCTGACATAGACGGTGCCCTGACTGTAGTCGCCGGCGTCGGCAAGGATGACCTCCGCGCCCTGCGCCTCATAGTCCGCCTTCAGAGCTGCCATGGCCGCGTACAGATCGATCGCACCGTGCACGTCGTTCGAGTGCAGGATGACGGTCTTTCCGTCCAGCGGCTTTTCCGCTCCGGCCGCAAATGCCGTGCAGCTCAGGCTCAGCACGAGGCAAAGCACCAGCAGCAGAGAAAGCAATTTCTTCATGTGCTTCATGTGATATCCTCCGTTTCATGATTTAGGGTATCGCTTCTTTGATTATAGCATCCCGCAGCCGAAAACGGGACGGTCTGTGCGCAAAAAACGTGGCAAATCCCCGGGGCATTTTGACCAAATTTATCCGGCATTTTTAGGCCTTTCGTAAAATAACCGCGGCGCGGCGCGTTTTCGGCTTTCGCCATTTACAACCCCGCCGTCCGTGTGATAAACTGATATGTCATTGTTTTTTCGAAAGGAGCCGAATCATGAGCTACGCAGACGAGGTATTCATCCGCAACTGCCGCGACATACTGGAAAACGGCGTCTGGGATACCGACCGGACCGTGCGCCCCCACTGGGAGGATGACGGCGCTCCGGCGCACACGGTCAAGAAGTTCGGCATCGTCAACCGCTACAATCTGGCCGAGGAGTTTCCGCTGCTGACGCTGCGGCGCACCTATTGGAAGACCGCCGTGGACGAGCTGCTGTGGATCTGGCAGCAGAAGTCAAACAACATCCACGACCTGCGCGGCCACATCTGGGATCAGTGGGCCGACGAGACCGGCTCGATCGGCAAGGCCTACGGCTATCAGCTCGGCGTCAGGCACAAATATCCCGAGGGCGAATTCGACCAGGTGGACCGCGTGCTCTATGACCTGAAGCACAACCCCGCCTCCCGCCGCATCCTGACGAACATCTACACGTTCGAGGATCTGCACGAGATGGCGCTCTACCCCTGCGCATATTCGATGACCTTCAACGTCTCGGGCAACACCCTCAACGCCATCCTCAACCAGCGCAGTCAGGACATGCTCGCGGCGAACAACTGGAACGTCGTGCAGTACGCCGTGCTCGTGCATATGTTCGCGCAGGTGTCCGGGCTGCAGGTGGGCGAGCTGGTGCACGTCATCGCCGACGCGCACATCTATGACCGCCACGTGCCGGTCATCGAGCAGATCATCCAAAACGAACCCAAGGCCGCGCCGAAGTTTCTCATCGACCCGTCCGTCAACGATTTTTACGCCTTCACCCGTGACAGCTTCCAGGTCGAGGGCTACGAATACAGCGAGTTCACGGGGAAGATCCCCATCGCGGTGTAAGGAGGGGCTGCCATGGATGCGATCGTTGCCGTCTATGCCGACTGGGGCATCGGTGCCAAGGGCACACAGCCGCTCGTGATCCCCGCCGACCGCCGCCGTTATCATGATAAGCTCATCAGGAATATCTGCCGGCGCGGCTCCGGATGAATACCACGACGACTGGCTTCATGTAAACGAGAACGCCGAAATTGTCGATATGTACGGAAATCCCGTATGGATAACAGGCTGCAACTGGTTTGGATTTAACGTGGGAAGTCAAGTATTTGACGGCGTATGGTCACAGAATATGCACAGCATGCTCTCACAGATTGCCGATCACGGATTTAATTTTTTAAGGGTACCCATGTCAACTGAAATACTGCTACAGTGGAAAAACGGAGATCCTGATCCCGCAACGCCTAAGGTAAACGAATACACTAACCCTGAACTAACCATTGAAAAGGTTCAGGGCGGAACCGTCATGTATAGCTTCGATATATGGAATCAGGCAGTTGAATGGTGCCGCGAGCTTGGCATCAAGATAATGATAGATATACACAGTGCGGAAACCGCTTCTGCTGGTCATCAGGTAAGTTTATGGTATACTGACAAATTCAGCGCAGAGGACTGGTGCGAAGCTCTTGAATGGTTTGCGGATTATTACAAGGACGACGATACAATACTTGCTATTGATCTTAAAAATGAGCCTCATGGTACGGCCGATGTTCCCTCGCTTATGGCGAAATGGGACGATACCGAGGATCCGAACAACTGGAAGCATGCTGCTGAAACCTGTGCCGCACGAGTTTTGAACAAAAATCCTAATCTTCTTATAATGGTTGAGGGAACTGAGGTTTATCCCAAGGAGGGATATGACTGGACTGCTCCGAGAATCGATTATACGACAATGACGGAATTCTATCACGGAACATGGTGGGGAGGAAATTTCAGAGGAGCAAAGAAATATCCTATAAATCTGGGCGAACATCAGAGCCAGCTTGTATATTCTCCTCACGATTACGGTCCCTTAGTATACGATCAGAAATGGTTTTATGACGGCTTTACTAAAGAAACGCTGCTTGAGGACTGCTGGTATGATAACTGGTTCTTTCTCCAGGACGAAGGGACAGCTCCTTTGCTTATGGGAGAATGGGGCGGTTTTATGGACGGCGGTAAAAACGAAGCATGGATGACTTATCTACGCGATTTCATGATCGAAAACAGAATACATCATACATTCTGGTGCTTTAACGAAAACTCAGGCGATACGGGCGGTCTCGTTTACGATAATTTCGGAAAATGGGACGAAGAAAAATATGCTCTGGTAAAACCGTCGCTGTGGCAGAATGAAAGCGGTAAATTTATAAGTCTTGATCATACGATACCGCTTGGCGAAAACGGAATATCCCTATCAGAATATTATTCCGATTCTACAGATCCGACGATTCCCTCGTTTGTTTTAGGAGATGTAAACGAAGATTCAAAGGTAAACATCTTTGATTCCGTATTGATTAGAAAGTATTTATTAACAGGAGAAGCTGAAATAAATTATGATAACGCCGATATGAACGATGACGGTACTATAAACGTTGCTGATCTGGTTATGCTGAACAGCTTTCTGATTTCTTGAGCGATCTTATAGCATTTTGGAATAAAATTTATATTTTAGCCGTTTTATAATTGACATATGACGGAAACTGTGATAGAATGAAAAAGAATGAGGTGTGTTTATGCTAAGACCGCAAAAGAAAAGGTTTGTTTGCCGTTTACCACAAACTGAAAAATTCTTTCCGTCCAAAATTACAAATACAGATTATGTTAAAATGACAGTCGATGAATATGAAGCAATAAGACTGATTGATCTTCAAAACTGCACACAGGAGGAATGCTCGTCACAGATGCATGTTTCCCGTACAACAGTTCAAAGCATTTATAATGAAGCGCGGAGAAAAATAGCAGACGCGATAGTAAACAGTAAAATACTTTTAATTTCCGGAGGAGATTATATTACATGCAGCCGTTATAATAAGCAATGCAAAACAGGCTGCAAAAAATATTGTCATAAACACCAATGTTCCAAAAAAGCTTTGGAGGATAAATAAATGAAAATTGCAGTAACCTATGAAAATGGTCAGATTTTTCAGCATTTCGGACACACGGCTCAATTTAAACTCTATGAAATTGAGAAAGAAAAAATACTCGGCTCCAGCATTATTGATACAAACGGAAGCGGTCATGGAGCGCTTGCCGGTTTTCTGGTTTCAAATAATGTCAGCGTATTAATCTGCGGCGGAATCGGCGGCGGAGCAAAACAAGCGCTTGAAGAAGCCGGTATTAAGCTTTTCGGAGGAGTAACCGGAAACGCAGATGAGGCTGTAAATTCATATCTCTCAGGAAATCTCGGATATGACCCGAATGT
>OGYF01003305.1_pt1 | contig 11147 bp, 7 predicted proteins | sample 1576451 | NCBI WGS metagenome assembly OGYF01 (sample SAMEA3541505, study PRJEB24748) | human gut metagenome | biome: human gut; feature: human-associated habitat; material: faeces | place: China | collected 2012 | reverse complement strand
GAGCGCCACCTTGCCAAGGTGGAGGTAGCGAGTTCGAGCCTCGTTGCCCGCTCCAGATGCGATGCCCACACGAGAGTGTGGGCATCGCAATTCAAAAATAAGTGTGGACTTTTCCGGAAAGTTTGCATATAATATAAATGTCCCAGATGGTGACATAGCCAAGTGGTAAGGCAAGGGTCTGCAAAACCCTGATTCCCCGGTTCAAATCCGGGTGTCACCTCCAAAAAACACCAGCCGATAGGCTGGTGTTTTTGTTGTTTTTGCAAGGGCTGCCGCTGTATTACAGCCAATGTTACAGTTTTATTACAAGACGAAAAAACATCTTGAAACTTTGTCGTTTGTTTGCTAAGATGCATGCTGTGAAGAGGTCCTGTCCTCATTTCCCCGGCTTAGATACGGGACCGGCTAGCCACAGTATGTGGGCCGGGAAAAGAAACGACACAGGAAATCTTCCGAACTTCTAAATGCCGAAAGGCCGGTACATACATCTTTTTCAATTGGTTCCTTCGGGAATCCGACTTGAAAGTGTCATGGGCGGGCCGGACGGTAAATTCAAAAGGAGGAGAAAATCCCATGAAGAAGTTCCTTTCTCTGGTTCTGGCTCTGGCGATGACCATGTCTCTGGTCACTGTCTCTGCCGGTGCCAAGGACTTCACGGACAACAGCAAGATTGAGTACAAAGAAGCTGTTGACGTGGTGTCCTCCGTGGGGATCGTTGACGGCTACGAAGACGGCGCCTTCAACCCCCAGAACACTCTGACCCGTGGCGCGGCTGCTAAGATCATCTGCAACCTGATCCTCGGGCCCACCACCGCCAGCGCTCTGCGCGCTGACACCGCTCCCTACAGCGACGTTCCTACCACCAACAACTTCTCTGGCTACATTGCTTACTGCCAGAAGGAGGGCATCATCTCCGGTTATGCCGACGGCACCTTCAAGCCCGGCGCTTCTCTGACCGGCTATGCCTTCATGAAGATGCTGCTGGGTGCCCTGGGCTATGACAGCTCCATCGAGGGCTACACCGGTGCCAACTGGTCCATCGCCGTTGGCAAGCGCGCCATCGGCATCGGCCTGGATGACGGCAACGACAACTTCGTTGGCGTGAACGCTGTCACCCGTGAAGAGGCTTGCCTGTATGCCTTCAACACCATGAAGGCCACCATGGTCGACTATGACTCCAAGATCACTGTCGACACCAACGACGGCGGCTCCGTCACTGTTGGCAACAACAGCGCTTACGAGCTGTCCAACTCCTCCAAGACCGACGGCTATATCAAGGACGACGGCAAGATGCAGTTTGCCGAGAAGTACTTCGATAAGCTGAAGGGCGTGGCTGACACCGATGACTTCGGCCGTCCCGCCACCACTTGGAAGTATGATGGCGACACCATCGGCACCTATGCTGACGACGCCGATGCCACCTATGTGGTTGAGGATGCCAAGAAGGATCTGTCCGTGCTGGTCACCGACAGCGATTACCTGGACTACTCCGCTAAGGACGTCAAGGACACCGCTGACGTGTATCGCAACGGCAAGCTGATGGGCGAGTACGCTGACCTGGATGATGTGAACACCCTGGCCGGTAAGGGCGACATCATCGAGGCTTATGAGAACGACGACAACGATGTTGCTACCATCGTCATCCGTTCTTACACCTATGCCAAGATCGACGACGTTGACAACGATCTGTCCTCTTCTCTGAAGAACAAGGGCGCTTCTGTCGGCGTTGAGCTGAAGGACATCGACGGCACCAACATGGGTACCTACTATGATAACCATGATGATGACGATAAGGTCCTGAACGGCTTCGATGCGGATACCTATGAGGAAGGCACTGTTCTGGCCGTGGCTATCTCCGACAAGGACGACACCACCATCCTGGACAGCTATGTTGCCGAGTCTGTCACCGGTACTCCCTCCGCTGCCCGCGAGGTTGCTAAGGATGCTACCTACAACGTGACCGCTGGTGACATCACCATCGACGGCACCAAGTACGTCTATGCCGCTCAGATGACCGGCATCGAGGACGGCGAGAACGTCGACTTCGACGAGGAGTACACCGTGTACCTGACCGCTGAGGGCTATGCTCTGGCCATCGACGGCGCTGCCATGGCGACTCTGGACGATGTCTACTATGTGGCTGGCGTGTACACCGAGAATACTCTCGGCACGATCAACTACTATGCTCAGGCGATCTCCGTCACCGACGGTACCGAGCATCAGCTGAAGCTGGCTGGCAAGACCGCTGGCGACCTGACCTACGATGAAAGCAATAACGAGTTCGACAGAACTGGTACTACCGGCCTGTACGTCATGACCGAGAAGGACGATAAGTACACTGCTGCGAAGTACGTTGGTCAGGACGGTTACACCGTGGTTACGGATACTCTGTCCAACAGCGTTGACAGCGCCTCCACTGTGATCCGCTTCACCGCTTCCGGCAAGAACGCCTTCAACAACTCTACTTCTGCGAACGAGACGGTCAGCCGTCTGTATCTGGACGACACCACCTTCTTCGTTGGTATTGAGAAGGATTCCACCAATATCGACATCAAGACTGCCACCGGCAAGATGAGCGTCGATAAGGCTTCTACCGGCCTGAACGTCTATGCCATCTACAAGGACGGCAAGGACGACGCCGTGTTCGTGATCTATGCGGCTACCGAGCTGGACGGCGCTGTCAACAAGGACGACGTTGTCTACCTGACCGACAATGCCAAGACCTCTGTGAAGGACGGCTACTCTGTTGAGCTGTACTTCATGAAGGACATGAAGAACGAGACTGTCACTATCGAGGATAAGGACACTCAGGGCTTCTACACCTACACCGTCGATAAGGACGGCATCTATGACCTGAAGACCAGCACTGGCTATGCTCTGACTGCTGGCGAGGTTGAGAGCGGTGATGACGGCTATGCCGAGGATGTGGTCTTCGACTCCACCAAGAACACCACCGTTTCTGGTAAGGCTGGCTCTGTTGAGTTCGTTGCTACCTCCGCTGCCGATGCTACCGTGATCGATACCCGCGACAGCGCCGACAAGAAGGCTGACGTCTACTCCAACGACATCACCTCTGTGTCTCGTCTGACCGCTGCTATCGAGAAGGGCGACGTGACCGCTGACGTGTACGTTGAGGATGGCGACATCGTCTTCGTGGCTGTTACCGCTTGCGAGAACGCCAAGGCTGACGATACCCAGACCAACGTCAACGCTGCTGACTACAAGGTCGGCTTCAGCGGCACCACTGTCAACTCTGTTCTGGTCTACACCAACGTGCTGGACAAGAGCTCTGCTGTTGACGTGCGCAACATGGTGATCGCTGCTATCGAGAAGGAAGAGAACTCCACCGTGGAGGAGATCTCCAGCGTTGGTACTACCTACACCTTCAAGATGGCCAACAAGACCACCTACACTTGGGATTCTTCCACGTATGCTGCTAAGGCTGCTGTGAAGATTTCCGTGGACGACAAGGATCAGCTGGTGGACGCTACCACTCAGCTGAACTCCCTGAAGACTGCTTCCGAGACCTACTTCATGGTCAACGGCAAGCCCGTCGAGCTGTCCTCTAATGGCACCGATAAGGTTGCTGACAATTCTGTCATCGTGACCGGCTACTACAAGGTTACCGCTCCCGCCACTCTGGAGGTTTCCGGTCAGTCTGGTAAGTACTCTGCTAAGGTTGACAAGGAGTATGCTCAGAAGGACGAGGTCGTGACTGTTACCATCACCACCGAGACCGCTGCTACCTCTGGCACCGACACCATCACTCTGACTGGTGTTACCGGCGGCACTGCTGCCACTGGCGCGAAGGCTGCTGCTCTGAACGAGAGCATTACCCTCACCTATGTGATGGGCACTGCTGATTCCCAGGCTACCATCAGCGCGGTTAACGCCTAATCTGATTTAAAACACATCCGTGTTTTGATCACAAAAGCCCCGCCCCAAAAGGGGCGGGTCTTTTGTTGTATTGATAGGTTATTTTTTAACTCCATACAGAGTGATGCGGCTGTTGGCGGCAAGCAGGCCGTCTTCTGCATCAACATAAAAATTTAATTTCCGCAGACTGGCGGCACTGAGCCGCAAGGTGCAGCAGTTATCACCCAGAGAAGTATAGCGTAGATCACTGCTGTCTGTCCATCTGCAACTGTTTTGGATTCCCACCAGGGCACCACTGCCCAACAGGATCTGTCCACGGAAGGCGCCGGGCATATCGGTCCCGAACAAGGGGAATGTCATGAGATAGTTCCATTCATACTTATCGCTGCCGCAGTAGCCGCTGCTCAACCCATTGCATCGCACATACACCTGTCTGGCTATGTCTCCAACAGTCCCGGTTTCGCTGGTGAAGTAGAAAAACAGCTCATAGTATTTGGTCAAATCAAAGGCACTCAGGTCCAGGTCCACCTGCGCGGTATCGGATAAAACGACTTTATCCAGCAGCTTCACCACCGGGCAGGCGTCCCGCACCGCCGCGATGGCTTCGTCGATCTTCGCGTTGTCAGCGTTGAAATCCGTGCGCAGGATTCGGTCCTCCGGGTTCCATTGATTCAGTGCGTAATTTTCCGTTTGCTGCATAAGAACTCCTTTCCAGTTTTAGAATCGATCTGTTTAGAATGGAAGTTCAGGCGGCGACGGCGCGGACTTGTGAGCGGATGGGGAGGACCGGCACCGCTGCACTCCCCATAAAGAGTTTGACAGGGCATAGTTGCACGCCGACGTGCAACTGCCAAAAAAAACACCCGGGACCCTGTATGGGGTCTCGGGTGTTTTGCGTCTGGACCGGAGTTATAGCTGGCAGGCGGAGGTCAGCGTCCGGCAGATGTTGAGAATGTGGTCACCGATGCGTTCAAAGTCCGTCAGCATTTCAGAATAGAGGATGCAGGTCTCGCCGGAGCAGGTACCGGTTTGCAGCCGGTCCAGCTGGTGCTGGCGGAAATCCACTGTCATGTCGTCCATCCGCTGCTCCAGAGCGGAAACCTGGGTCAGGGCGTCCAGGGAGACAGCATCCAGATCCTTGACCAGGGTCATGGCCTTCAGGCTGATCTCCCGCATCTGGGTGATTTCCCGGCGGGCACCCTCGGAGAAATTCAGCTGCCGGGATTCCAGAATCTGCGTGTACTGGCAGATATTGATGGCGTGATCGCTGATCCGCTCCAGATCGCTGGAGATTTTCAGATAAGCACTGATAAGGGCGGAGTCCCTGGCGTTGTTCTCGTAGGTGATGACCCGGGAGATATATTTGGTGACTTCCCGGTTGATATAGTCCACGTAGTCCTCCGTCTTTTCCACCTCGGGCAGTCGCTCCGCCTTGCCGTCCAGCACGGCAAGAAAACTCTCGTCCACATTGCGCTCCACCATGCCCGCCATCCGGCTCAGCTCCTGGCGCAGGCTGTTGACGGCGATGGCGGAGTTGCCCATCTTGGAGTCCGGCAGGGTGTCCAGCGGCTTGATGTAAAGCAGCTTCTGGGTCTGGCTGTCCTCATAGGCCCGCTCCGGCAGGATGCGGGTGGCAATGGCTGCCAGCTGATTGCCCAGAGGCAGCAGCAGGATCGTGGTGGTGATGTTGAAGAGCGTGTGCATATTAGCGATCTGGGCTGCAGGATTGCTGGGGGTGAAGCTCTCCACCAGGTCCGTCAGCGGGAAGAGCATGCAAATAGTTGTAAAGAGAACGGTGCCGATGATGTTGAACAGCAGATGGATGATGGTGGTGCGCTTGGCGTTACGGCTGGTGCCGATGGAGGCCAGCACCGCGGTAATGCAGGTGCCGATATTTTGGCCAAAAAGGACATAAACCGCACTGGAGAGGCCGATCAGGCCGCTGCCGGCCAGGGCCTGCAAAATGCCGACAGAGGCGGAAGAGGACTGGATGATGGCCGTAAACAGCGCACCGGCCAGAATGCCCAGCAGCGGATTGCTGAACCGGGTCATCAGGCCGACAAAGGTCTCCGACTCCCGTAGGGGCAGCATGGAAGAGCTCATCATGTCCATGCCCAAAAAGAGGATGCCAAGACCCGCAATAATTTGCCCGTAGTGGTGGAAAACGGCCTTTTTCAAAAACACCACCATCGCTACCCCGATAAAGGCAAACAACGGCGCCATAGCGCCCACATCCAGCGCAATCAGCTGTCCGGTGATAGTGGTGCCGATGTTGGCGCCCATGATGATCCAAACGGCCTGCCGCAGCGTCATCATACCGGAGTTGACGAAGCCTACCACCATGACGGTGGTTGCGGAGGAAGACTGAATGACCGCGGTAATGCCCGCGCCCACCGCTACGCCCAGAAAGCGGTTTGCGGTCAATTTCTCCAGAATCTGCTTCATACGGTTGCCTGCCGCCGCTTCCAGTCCGGTGCTCATCATCTGCATACCGTAGAGGAACAGCGCCAGACCGCCCAGCAGACTTAAAAAATGGGTGATGTCCATGGTTGATCGTCTCCTTTGTGGATGAAGTTATATTAGGATGCGGAAAGTGGAAATCTCCGCAAAAAAAGCGGAATAGCTCGCAATCATTGGGTCGTGAGTTATTCCGCACAATTTACCTATTTCATAATAAAGAAAGAAGGGAATCCTGTCAAGAAAATGGTTCAATGCTTAATAAAATATTGATGCCGTACATTCTGGAGAAAAAACGCCTGCGCCGAGAAAGTCGGCTGCAGGCGTTTATCTCCTCAGGTGTGGTGCTTTTCCTCCTCCGCAGGGCAGGCGGGAGCGGTCTTGGGGTGAAACAAAGCACGGAAGACCCGCCGGACCAGAGGACCACAGAAGAAGACCTGCCAGCAAAGCGCCATAGGGAAGTTACAGGCCACGGTCTGGAGCCATTGGGCGGGAAAAGACCAGCTGACGCCATGGAAGATCAGCGTGGCCCAGAAGCTCATGGAGGGGCACATCAGGCATACTGTGACACCGGCACGGACCAGCGTTACAAAAAGCGGGTGATCCAAGCCGGGAGCGACCTGAGAAAAGGCAATTTTCTGCGCCAGCGGGTCCATCAGAAAGAAGCTGGTGACGAAGCACAGCGGCAGCATAAAGCGCATCTCCGACAGGGCCTGCGGCACACACGCACCGGAGAGTCCGCCCCGCAGCAAAGAGGCGTTGTAAAGCTCCATGGCCAGCACCATAAAAAGGCACATCAGTATGGTGAAGACCACTTCCTGAAATTTGTTTTTCGGCATTTGGAACGGCTCCTTTCGGCAAATAAAAAGGACGCGCAGTGCAACTGGACTTACGTGTCAGGCACTGCGCGTTTAAGTTCATCATACGCGAAAATCAGGAGAGACGCAAAGGGAGTGATGCACGAAGTTTCCCGCCGGAAAGGCTGCGCTCCTCCGGCAATATGCGCATGGAGAAAAGAAGCAGCCCGTAGAGCAATCTGCAGATGGATGCAGAAAGATGAAAAAGCGGCCGTACCCATCCGGATACGGCCGTCAGCAGTCGAAGGACCAGCCTTTAGTTTTTCTTGACCAGCTTGCCTTCCCACTTGGAAACGCACAGCGTGCAGGAGATGTCGCCGGTGACGTTCATGCAGGTGCGGCCCATGTCGAAGAGACGGTCCACAGCCACGATCAGACCGATATAGTCCACGGGGATATTCAGAGCGGTGAGCACCATGGTCAGCATGACCATGCCGGCGCCGGGAGTACCGGCGGTACCGATGGAGGCCAGGGTCGCGGTGATGACAATGGTCACCATCTGCCCAAGGCCCAGGTGCATGCCGGCGCAGGTGGCCAGGAAAATGGTAGCCACGCACTGATAGATGGCGGTGCCGTCCATGTTGATGGTGGCGCCCAGAGGCAGTACGAAGGCGGCCACATCCGGATCGGCGCCCATCTCATCCGCGCACTCCTTGGAGACAGGGATGGTGGCAGCAGAGGAGGTGGTGCTGAAGGCGAACATCATGGCCGCGGACGCACCCTTGAAGAACCGCAGGGGGCTGATGCCGGCGAAGACCCGAACGGCAGAGGAGTACACCACAACCGCGTGGACCACGTAACCGATATAGGCGCACAGAATTACCAGCGCCAGGGAACCCAGGATCTCGGCGCCCTGCGTGGCCACGACCCAGGACATATAGGTGAACACGCCGATGGGGCTGAGGCTGATGATGAAGGCCATCAGCCGCTCAATGACAGCGTAGAAGGAGGTGACAATATCCCGGCACAGCTTTGCCTTCTCACCAGCGGCCAGAATGGCACCGCCGAAGAACAGGGCAATGACAATGACCTGCAGCATGTTGGCCTCTGTAAAGGAAACCCACATGTTGGAGGGGAAAATGCTCACCAGCACGCTCATGAAGCCGCCGAATTCGCTGGCCTCATAGGTGACGCCTTCGGTGGAGAGAGTGGGGAAGAGCCCTGCGCTGTTGAAGAGATTGGCCAGGATCAGGCCAATCACACAGGCAATAGCCGTGGTAAACATGAAGTAGACGATAGTCTTCCAGCCCACGGAACCGACTTTGCGCATGTCGCCCATGGAGATGATGCCGTCAATCATGGAGAACAGCACCACGGGCACCACGATGAATTTCAGAAGGTTGACGAAAATATCACCGAAGGGCTTCAGGTAGTTGGCGGTGAAGTCTCCTAGGCCTGCAAAGTAGCAGATCAGGCCCACTACAATGCCCAGTAGCAGTGCAATGAAAATCTGCACGGGGAGGGACAGTTTTTTCTTCATTCAAAAACACCTCTCTCAATTTCTCTCAGATCTCTCTTTTGAAAAGAACAGGCAGTCTTCATGCGCTGTCTCTTTATTCACATTATAGCCAAAATTGAAGATTGTGTAAAGGCAAGCGCCAAAAAGCGTAGGTTCTTATAAAGGTCTCGACAAAATAAAGCCTCTGATTTAACAAATCTGCCAAATCAGAGGCTTTTCTGCTGTCAATTTCGGACACAATAGCCGCAAAAACGAATGGCGGCTTTGGCCAGTTCCACAGTGGGGTCCACGGTGGGGACTGCGAGATTCATCTGCTCCGCGGCCAAGGGAAGCTCCGTACAGCCCAAAATAAAGTATCCGGCACCCCGGCGGCGCAGTGCATCCACTACGGCTTCCAAATCTGTCCCATAGGTTTCCGGCCCCCGGCCTGCCTTGACGCCGTCATAGATGACCCGCATCAGGGCGTCCTGCTCATCATCCTCCGGAATCAAAAAGGAGACGCCGGCATCCGTCAGAGCCTGCTGGTAGAGACCGGCCTTCAGGGTGCCCCGGGTGGCCAGCACGGCGGCAGTATCATTGGGGAACTGCGCCCGGCATGCCGTGGCAGTGGCCTGGAGCATGCTGAGGAAGGGCACCTTCGTCAGCGACTGCAGCTGGGGCAGGAAGTAGTGAGCGGTGTTGCAGGGCATGATCAAACAGTCGGCTCCGCAGACCTCCAGTTTCCGCAGAGAGTCAGTCATGGCCGGCAGCGGGGAGGGACCGTCCTCCAGAATGGCCGCTGTCCGGTCCGGGATAGAGGCGTTGTCATCAATGTAAATACGGATGTGGTCATTGTCCCGGGCAGCATCGGTGAGGGTAACGATCTTTCGGAAAAGATCCGCAGTGGCCAGCGGCCCCATGCCGCCCAGAATACCGATGGATTTTTTTTGCGTGTTCACAGAAAAACCTCCTTAATTCCAGAATTCTGGAAACAGCAGCTCACTGCCGACTTTTACGGCCAGCAGCAGCAGTACGACGATGACTGTGGGGCGGACGATGCGGCTGCCGTTTTTGATGGCCAGGCCCGCACCCAGGTAGTGGCCGGCAATGGCTGCGGCGGCCGAGATGAGCCCCACACCGATATAGACATAGCCGCCGGCCAACGCGGTAAAGAGACTGCCCAGATTGGAAGCCAAGTTGATGACCTTTACCCCGCCGGCGGCGTGCCGGGTGTCCATCTTTCCAAGACGGATGAAGACCAGCATCAAAAATGTCCCCGTGCCGGGACCGTAATAGCCGTCATATCCACCGATGATAAACGACGCAATCCAGACAATTGCAGCCCGGACATGGAAATCCATCTCGCCGGGCTGGTCCGGCCAGCTGCGGTTGCGCAGGGTAACAAAGGCCACCACCGGCAGCACCGCCAGCAGCAGATATTTCAGGACTACGTCCGGCGTATGATGCTGGAGCCAAGTGCCTGCCACTGATCCCATCAATGCCAGAGCCACAGCGGGGGTAAAAAGTTTCCAGTCTACCAGACCATTTTTAATGAAGCGGGCAGTGGAGAACACGGTGCCGATGCCGGAAGAGAGCTTATTGGTTCCCAGGGCGTAATAGGCCGGCAGACGGGAAAAGGCGATGAGGTAGGTGGGGACGGTAATGATGCCGCCTCCGCCGGCGATGGCATCCATAAAGGAGCCGAGGAACACGCCGACGCAGATCAGCAGCACGATCCAAAGTGCAAAGCCGTCCACCGTCACATCGGTGAGCAGGGAAAGAATGGGATTCATGGGTGCAGCCTCCTGGTGCGTCTATTTTACAAAATCTTCTTTATTCTAGCAGGCGGACCCCACAAAATCAAGGCGGGATACCGGCAGATTCCCTGCGGAGCCGGGATTTTCCGGATTTAACAAGAAAAAATATGATTTTACATGGACTTAACAATCGCGTGGTGACGGATTTTACTTGCAGCTGTCTATACTATGACCGTGGCACAAAGCACCAGACATATAACAAAAAGGAGATTATTTCGATGAAAAAAGTATTTGCAACTTTGCTGAGCCTGACGATGGTCATGTCCCTGCTGGCCGGCTGCGGCAGCAATGATGCTGCCACCGATGACGGCGCGTCCACCGATGATCAGAATACCCAGACCGAGCTGAGCGGCTCTGTTTCTACCAATGGTTCCACCTCTATGGAGAGCGTGATCGGCGCTCTGAGCGAGCAGTTCATGACGGATAACCCGGGCGTGACTGTCACCTATGATGCCACCGGTTCCGGCACCGGCATTGAGGCTGTGAAGAACGGCACCTGCGATATTGGCCTGAGCTCCCGTGCTCTGAAGGACGAGGAGACCTCTGCCGGCCTGGTGGGCACCACCGTGGCTCTGGATGGTATCGCCATCATTGTCAACGCCGACAGCAAGGTCGCTGACCTGACTGTTGACCAGATTGCCCAGATCTTTACCGGTGCCGTCACCGACTGGAGCGAGGTTGGCGGCGACGCCGGCACCATTT
>OGYF01003290.1_pt1 | contig 11204 bp, 5 predicted proteins | sample 1576451 | NCBI WGS metagenome assembly OGYF01 (sample SAMEA3541505, study PRJEB24748) | human gut metagenome | biome: human gut; feature: human-associated habitat; material: faeces | place: China | collected 2012 | reverse complement strand
CAATCCCATGGCGCTGGGCTCGGCCTTCCATGCCGCCTGCCAGTGGCTGATCGAGATGGGTGCCGATGCGCTGCCCGCTGAGCGTGCCGATGCGCTGACGCGCCTGTGGTGCCTGACGCCGGAGCAGCGCGAACGCTTCGACGTTGCCCTAGACCGCTGGCTCAAGTCGGCTGTTCGTGCCAACCTGCTTGCGTGGCCGTGCGTTCGCGCCGAGGTGCCGTTCTTTTCGCTGGGCTGCGAGGACGAGGACATCGCTCGCTACGGTGCATATGCCGAGGGCGCCATCGACGCTTTGGCGACGAACCCGGCGGATTCGTCATGCGCGCTGGTCATCGACTACAAGACGGGCGGCACACCGGACGAGACGCCCGATCAGCTGCTGGAGAAGCATGCCCTGCAGGCGCGTGTCTACGCCGACGTTCTGCACAAGGCGGGCTTTGAGACGGTGACGGTCAAGTTCGTCCGCGTGGAGCAGGCCGATCCCGCCAACCCCTGCGAGCCCCAGGTGGTCACCTACAACCTCTAACCCTCAACAACCTGCGGTGGAATCCCTACTGATTCCACCGCAGTCTTTTTGGGACGGGGCTCTTTTAGCTACTTTGGGCAAACCCACACGGCCGCCCCGGAATAAAGCCCTCGATCGTCCAAATAGCACCGCAACGCATGGGAGAGTCTGGGACGGTACAATGGCTCGAACGGTTCAAACGAATAAGGAGCTATCATGCAGCTCACCAAAACGCTTGAGGTGACGCCGGAGGAGCTTTTTGACGCTCTGGCGGGGTCCATCATGCAGGATATCGAGAACGCCACGGGCAAGTGTCCCAGCCGCAACAAGCTCAACGGCTATAAGTACGAGAAGCGCCCATACCACAAAAGGTAAGGTGACTCTTCATCGGAAACCGTGAACACTTCGGGCTTCGAGTCAGTAGCGAGCGACCTGACAAAATTAGTTGATGGAAGTGCCAAATGAATAAGAATGCCACTGCGCAGCTGCACATCTATTCCGCCTTTTTCGTTCTCGCGGGATTTGTTTTAAATCGGGGAGTGTTTCTACTTTTCCTTGCGGATAAAGGAATGTCTGTCACGGAAATCGCGCTTTATCAAGCCCTGTACAACATTGCAACGGTCGTCCTCGAGCTGCCAACAGGGCTGGTAGGCGATTTCTTTGGAAAGAAGTTCTCGATTCAAGTGGGCGTTCTGCTTCTTTTCTTCCATACGGCTGGCATGCTGTTGCTCTCAGGCCCCTTTCTCGTCGCGCTTTCCCTTGTCGAGGCACTCGCCTACTCCCTTCAATCGGGATCCGAACAAGCACTTTTATATGAAATTGCCCGAAATGCCGGTCAAGGAGAGCGCTTCCTCACCATCAACGCTCGGCTGCTTGCCGCGCAATCAATCGCGACGGGAGTGGCAATCGTACTTGGATCATTCATTGCCCAAGTATCTTGGAGTGCCCTCTACGTATGCGTTTCCGTTTTCTATCTCCTGCAGCTTCTCCTTCTGTATCCCATTGAGAGGATGGAAACGACCCATTCCAAAAACTCTGGGGAGGAAAGGTTTGACGTAGCCAAGATCTTCAGACGCGAAACCTGGTGCATTGGAGAATCCGCTTTTGCGGTGTTGCTTCTTCTAATCGGCACAAGCATGCTCGATGGATTCTATGGGAGTTATTACAACTTGAATCAGTTGGTATTCGACGCATTTGATGCTCCCGTCTCCATAATAGGAATCTTTTTCGGTGCATCCTATGCAGTAAATGCGACGGCCTACATTGCAGCAGATTTCTTCTCATCGCGTTTCGGGAAAAGAAATACCATGCTCGGCTCGATGCTAATCGAGGCCGGTCTTTTCATGAGTCTTCCGTGGTTCGCTTCAAATCCGCTGTGTTTGTTTGGCCTTAGCATGGTGCTTTGCTTTCTCCCAGAAGTGGTGTACATCACTTCGGAAAACTTAATCCAAGACGCGATAGCGGACGATCTCCGCGCGACGATCCTTTCCGTCGCGTCTCTGGTAAGGGCTCTCTTTTCTGCAATGTTTTTCTCCATATTTGGATATGTGTTGGGGTTATATCCCATTCAGATAGCGCTCGGTGTTATTGGCGCAATCGCGATAGCAATTACCGCCGTTGTTTCTTTAAAAATGGTAGGAATACAGGTCTCCAAGAATTGATATATCGATTGACGAGCTGCCCGAAGCGTCGAGCCTTCTTGATGGACATGTCTATTCGTCACAAATCATTCCGCGCATCGCTGGGGTTCCAGCAATACTCGATATATCTGGATGCACTCATTCCCCTTTTTGAAGGTCCCAAAAAGACTGCCCGTGTGGGTTTGGCTAGGTTCGGGTGCTGTCCGTGCCGTGGGGTAAAATCGTTCAGTCAGAACACGAACCCGCATCGGAGCTCATCACATGGCATTCGTCCATCTGCACAATCACACTGTTTTCTCCATGCTCGACGGCGCAACCCGTATCCAGGATATGGTCAACCGTGCCGTTGAGCTTGGCATGCCCGCCGTGGCCATTACCGACCACGGCTACATGTATGGCGTGCCCGACCTAGCGCTGGCCTGTGACGCCGTTAACCACAACACGCCCGAGTACAAAACCTGGAGCCACGACAAGGCCTTCTTGGAAAAGGACCGTCGCGACGAGCTGGTGGAGCCCGATCCCGAGGCAAACCCGCGCGAGCATGCCCAGTACGTTAAGGACATGGCCATGTGGGACGAGAAGGGCAACATCGACGAGCTCAAGCCGCCTCTGGTCATCAAGCCCATTTTTGGCTGCGAGGTTTACTTTACGCCGGACGAGACGCTCGCTCGCGACCATAAGCCCGAGCTCTACCACATGATCCTTCTGGCCAAGGACCAGGAGGGCTACGTCAACCTGATGCAGACGGTCTCCGAGGCCGCCGTGCAGGGCTTTTACTACAAGCCGCGTGTGACGCTCGACAACCTGCGCCGCCATGCCAAGGGCATGATCTGCACGAGCGCCTGCATCGCGGGCATCATCCCCAAATACATCGACCGCGGTGACATGGAGGGCGCCATCAAGTGGGCCGAGACCTTCCGCGACACCTTTGACCCCGGCGACTTTTATATCGAGATCCAGGAACACGGCATTACCACCGACAACGGCCTGACCGACGAGCAGATGGACCGCACGCTCATCGACATCGCCAAGCAGGTGGGCGTCAAGGTCATCGCCACCAACGACTTCCACTACCTGCGCCGCGAGGACGCGCCCGTGCAGGACGTCATCATGTGCATTGGCATGAACGCCAAGGTCGACGACCCCAACCGCATGCGCATGACCGGCTCGGAGTTTTACATGAAGACCGAGGAGGAGATGCGGGCGATGTTCCCGTATTGCCCCGAGGCCTGCGACAACACGCTCGAGATCGCCGACAAGTGCTACGTGGAGCTGGACTGGGATTCCATCATCCTGCCGCGCTTCCCGTTGCTCGATCCCGGCGAGACGCACGAGAGCCAGTTCCGCCGCGAGTGCGAGAAGGGCCTGCGCCAACACTACGGTGACGACTGGGCCACGCGCGAGATCGGCGGCGTCAACATCAAAGAGCGCTTTGAGTACGAATACAAGGTCATCTGCGACAAGGGCTTCGCTGCCTACTTCTTGATCGTCGCCGAGTACGTGCAATGGGCCAAGGACAACGGCATCGGCGTCGGCCCCGGCCGTGGCTCGGCCGCCGGCGCTATCGTCGCCTACGCCATGAACATCACCGCGTTCGACCCGCTCGAGAACGGCCTGATGTTCGAGAGGTTCCTGTCCCCGCAGCGTACCGAGATGCCCGATATCGATATGGACTTCGACGATGAGCGGCGCCTCGAGGTCGTGGAGCACGTTCGCCAGCTCTACGGTCCCGAGAAGGTCACCCACGTCATCACCTACTCGACCATTAAGGCCAAGCAGGCCATCAACGACGCCGCGCGCGTTCTGGACTACCCGGTCTACATGGGCCAGCGCCTGTCCAAGATGGTCTCGAGCGACCCCAAGGTCAAGCTCAAACAGGTGCTCGACAAGCAGCCCGGCAAAGAGGATCTGTTTAACCCCGACTTTGCCGAGGCCTATAAAAAGGACGATGACGCCCGCCGCATCATCGACACGGCGCTCTCGATTGAGGGCCTCACCCGTGGCGAGGGTGTGCACGCGTGTGCCGTTCTGATCTGCCGCGACCCCGTCAACGAGCACGTGCCCACCAAGCTCGATACTAAAGGCGGCGTCGAGATTACCCAGTACGAGGGCCATACCGTTGCCGACATGGGCCTGCTCAAGATGGACTTCCTGGGCCTGCGTACGCTGACGGTTATCTCCAAGGCCAAGGCGAACATCAAGAAGAACTTTGGCATCGACATCAAAGAGGAAGAGATTCCCTTTGACGATCCTGAGATCTTTAAGCTCATGGGTTCCGGCCACACCGCCGGCGTCTTCCAGGTCGAGTCCGCCGGCATGACGGCCACAATCAAGAACATGAAGCCCACCGAGTACAAGCACGTCGTGGCATTGATCGCCCTGTACCGCCCGGGCCCGCTGGGCGCCGGCATGGTCTCGTCCTACATCAACCGTATGAACGGCAAGGAGCCGGCGGTTTCCTACGACGACCGCCTGGACGACATCCTGGGCGAAACCTACGGCACCATGGTCTACCAGGAGCAGGTTATGCTCATCTCCGTCGAGATGTGCGGCTTCTCCAAGGGCGAATCGGACTCGCGTATCCGCAAGCCCGTGGCTAAGAAAAAGATCAAGCTGCTCACGTCGACGGTGCTCCACTGGGAGGATGGCTCGGACGAGACCACCTACGACCACTGGATGAACGGCGCTATCAAGAACAACTACACGCGCGAGGTCGCCCAGAAGATTTGGGACGATGTTCTCGAGTTCGCGTCCTACGCCTTCAACAAGTCGCACTCCGCCGGCTACGCCATCCTGGTTATGCAGACGGCGTGGCTCAAGGCGCACTATCCGCACGAGTACATGGCGGCCGTTCTGACGTCCTATACGGGCAAGACCGACAAGATCGTGCACTACGTCTCGGCGTGCCGTCACGACGGCATCCCCGTGCTTTCGCCAGATGTCAACGAGTCCGGTACCGAGTTCACGGCTACTAAGGAGGGCGTGCGCTTTGGCCTGGCCGGCATCCGCGGCGTGGGCACCGGCGTGGCGCAGGCGATTATCGCCGAGCGCGAGGCGGGTGGTCCGTTTAAGACGCTGCACGACTTTGTCGAGCGCGTGGACTCGAGCCAGGCCAACCGTCGCGTGATCGAATCGCTGATCAAGGCAGGTGCCTTCGACTCCACGGGGTATCCGCGCCGCCAGATGATGCACTTTGTGGACAAGAACAACCCCGAGAACATCATCGACGCCGCGGTAAAGCGCCAGAAGGATCGCGCGAGCGGCCAGACGTCGTTCTTCGATATGTTTGGCGACGTTGAGGGCTCGGGCTTCGAGGTCAGCGTGCCCGATCCGGATGGCCAGGAATGGGACCGCCACCTCAAGCTGAGCCAGGAGAAAGAGGTTCTGGGCATCTATGTCTCGGACCACCCGCTGCGCCCGTTTGAGTATGCGCTAGCCAAGGCGCGCGACTTTTCGTTCTCGCAGATCGACACCGGCTACGAAGTTCAGAATCCTACGGGCGGCACCATCAACCAGGAGATTCCCGAGGGTAAGGCGCTGTGGTGGGCCGGCATGGTCTCGAGCGTGTCCAAGCGCGTGACCAAAAACGGCGACCCCATGGGCATCGTGCAGCTCGAGGACATGGAAGGCGAGGCCACCGTCGTCGTGTTCCCCAAGACCTACAAGGAGGCCGAGGGGTACCTGTACGGCGAGGTCGATCCCGAGACCGGTGCACAGCTGTCCGATGCGTTTGTGCGCATTAAGGGCAAGCTCGAGCGCTCGGACCGCGGCGACCAGATCATCGCGCAGGAGATCGTGCCGCTGGAGCTCAACGAGGAGAACAACAAGCCCAAGGTGTTTGAGGTCATGGTGCCCAACAGCCGCTTTAGCCAGGGCAATATGGCGCGCCTGGCCACGGTGCTCACCACCAACCCGGGCGGCGATCGCGTGGAGATCTTTATCGAGCAGGTGGACGGGCGCGTGCTGCGCGCCGAGGTGCCTGCCAAGGTCAACGCGCGCTCGATTCCGCTGCTGGCCGAGGCCAAGGCCATCGTGGGCAACCAGGGTCGCGTGACGGTGATCTAAGCTACCCCGGGTGAGATTGGAGGAAGTGATGGCACAGGGGACGTTCGTGCAGGCGCTCCGGAAAGAGGCGGCGTTGAGCGGCACCTTTATGAAGGGGCGCTCGCTCATGCTTAACGGTGCCGTGCTGTCGATTGAGGACAGCGGCTCGCGCTTCTCCAAAAACGTGACGGTTGAGGGCTCGGTGCGCGGCTCGCGCGGTGACCTGTACAAGACGCACGTGGCGCTCGATATGGACGAGCATGAGGTGATCGACTACGACTGCGATTGCCCCGCTGCCTATCGCTACCCCGGCATGTGCAAGCACGCTATCGCCACGGCGCTTGCGTATCTGGACGCAAGCGGTATTGAGCCTGTTGAGGGACTGCGCACGCCGGTTCGCACGTTTACGGCGCAGCCGAAACAGCCCGCGCGCACCGCGCCCAAAGCGCCGGCCGTCAACCCCAACTTTCCCTTCCCGGCGCCCGTCCCCACGAGCCCGAGCCTTATGGCGGCGCTCTCCGATCTTTCGGACGCGCGCATGAATGAGCTGGCGAGCATGCGCCGCAAGCTTGCCGGTGCCGTCGATCCCGACGCCCCCAAAGCGGCGTTGGAGCCCTCGTTGGTGCCGTACTACAATCCGCTGTTCGCCGACCGCTTTAGCTGGGCGCTCGAGTTCCGCATTCGCTGCGGTTCGGTGTCCTACGTGGTGAAGGATATCGACGGCATGGCCGACGCCTATGTCCGAGGCGGCACCTTCTCGTACGGCAAGAAGCTCACGTTTGTCCATACGCCCGAAGCCTTCGAAGACGTGTCGACAAAGCTGCTCAACCTTGTTGTGACGACAGTTGCCTATCTCGATGACATCACAAGCTCGCGTTCGGCGTCGTACGACTTTGCCCGCAGCGGTTTTGTCGCCGAGCGTCAGTTGCCGCTGTCCGAGCATAGCATCGTATATGTGCTGGACCTGCTACGCGGCCAGACCATCTCTTTTGAGCCCGCCTGGTCGCGGGGGACGACGACGCATCGCACCTATGACGTGGCGGTTGAGATGCCTCCGGAAGGGGAGGACGAGGCGCTGTCTAAGCGCCCACCGCTCCTTGCCGCCAAAATCGCGCCGGCGGCCGGTGGCAGCTATGATCTGCGCCTGCCGGCCGATGCATACTGCTTTGCTTCGGGCGACGTTGCCTATCTGGTCGACACCCGCCGTGCGCGCCGCACCGATGTGGCGTTTGCTCAGCACGCGGCGCCGTTCCTATCACGCTTGCTGCCCTGTCGCACGCCGGTCCATATTGCCGCCGAGCAGGTGGGCGAATTCTGCCGCATGGCACTGCCCATTTTGCGCGACTACACCGATCTTACCGCGCCCGCTGCACTCGATACCGTGGCGCCCGAGCCGAGCTTTGCTATGGCGATCGGTGTCGACGATGGGCTCGTGACCTGCAAAATTACGGTTACCTACGGCGATTGGTCGGCGGATCTCTTTAGCCTGGGCGCTCCGGGCAGCCCCTTCGAAGAGCAGCGCCCCGGTGTGCCACCCCGCGACGAGGTGGCGGAGTTTCGCGTTATGGATACAGCGGCCCTGTACTTCGATTTCTACAAGGGCGGTCTGGCGTTTGAGGAGCGCGATGACGAGAGCCTGTTCCACTTGCTGACCGAGGGCCTGTCTGCCCTGTCCGAGCTGGGTGAGGTCATGCTCAGTGACCGTCTGCGCCAGGTCTCGGTCCGCCCTGCGCCCAAGCTTTCGGTGCGTGCGACCGTCAAGAGTAACCTGCTCGACGTCGAGCTGGGCGCGAGCGGGCTTTCGGCGGCAGATCTTGCCATCTATCTGGACTCGTACAAGCGCCACCAGACGTTTGCGCGCCTGACGTCCGGCGACATCGTGCGCCTGGATGAGGGAGCGCGCGCCGCGTTTGGCCTTGCCGAAGATCTGGGTGTCGATGCCGTCGACCTGCTCGACGGCGTGTCGCTTCCCGCGTCGAGCACCCTTTTTGTCGATAGCATGCTCGCGCGCACGCCGGCGCTCGAGGCCGATCGCGACGCCGCGTTCCGCCGCACCGTCGAGCGCCTGGACACGCTCGGCAAGATGGACTTTACGGTACCCGCCTCGCTCAAGGCAACGATGCGCGGCTACCAGGTCGACGGATACCAGTGGCTCCGCTCGCTCGAACACCTGGGCCTTGGCGGCATCTTGGCCGACGACATGGGCCTGGGCAAAACGCTCCAGATGATTGCGCATATTCTGGCGCGCGTGGAGGCGGGGGACACCAAGCCCACGCTCGTGGTATGCCCGGCCTCACTCGTGTACAACTGGACCGCCGAGCTGGAGCGCTTTGCCCCGTCGCTCGATGTGTGCGCCATCGTGGGCGCCAAGGCTCAACGTCGCGTGCAGATCGCCGGCGTGGCCGAGCATAGCGTGGTTGTGACGTCGTATGATCTTATGCGGCGCGATATCGACGAGTACGTCGAGCAGGATTTTGCCCGCGTGGTGCTCGATGAGGCCCAGTACATTAAAAACCCGCTCACGCAGGTGGCGCGCGCCGCAAAGCGCCTGCCTGCCGGCGTGCGCTTTGCCCTGACGGGCACGCCCATCGAAAACCGCTTGTCCGAGCTTTGGAGCATCTTCGACTTTTTGATGCCGGGCCTTTTGGGGACGCGCGAGTCGTTTGCCAAGCGCTTTGAGAGCCCCGTCGAGCATGCCGAGGGCGATAGCGCCGCTCGCCTGCAGGCGCTCGTGTCGCCGTTTGTGCTGCGCCGTGTTAAGGAAGACGTGGTGGCCGACCTGCCCGAGAAGATCGAGGACACCGTCATGGCACAGCTTACCGGCGAGCAACGCAAGCTCTACCTGGCCAACCAGGACCGCATCGCCCAGCAGGTGCAGCACCGCGAGGCTGGGGAGTTTAAGAAGGACAAGCTCAAGGTGCTCGCCGAGCTCACCAAGCTGCGCCAGATCTGCTGCGACCCGCGTCTACACTACGAGGATTACAAGGCGGGGAGCGCCAAGCTCGATACGTGTATGGAGCTCGTGCACGGCGCACTCGACGGCGGGCATCGCATCCTGTTGTTCAGCCAGTTTACGGGTATGCTCGATATCATCGGCAAGCGCTTGGCCAAGGAGGACATCGCCTTCCTTAAGCTCACGGGCGCTTCGTCTAAGGAGAGCCGCGCCAAGATGGTCGCGCAGTTCCAAGCGGGCGAGGTTCCGGTCTTTTTGATTTCGCTCAAGGCGGGCGGCGTGGGCCTTAACCTGACGGCGGCCGACGTGGTCATCCACTACGACCCGTGGTGGAACGTGGCAGCGCAGGACCAGGCGACCGACCGCGCGCATCGTATTGGCCAGCAACATACCGTGACCGTGTACAAGCTCATCGCCAAGGACACGATCGAGGAGCGCATTATGCAGATGCAGGAGTCCAAGCGCGACCTGGTCAACAGCGTGCTCGGCGGCGACGGCATCTCGTCGGCGCTGTTTACCCGCGAAGATGTTCTGGCGCTGCTGGGCGGCGACGGGCGCTAACCCGCTCGGGTGGGGCCGCCAGGGCGGATAGCGCACGCTGCCCCATCGTCCCCGCCCGTTATGTGTTCATTTGCAATGCCGTGGATGGTTTGTCTGCCTTTGGGCATAAGAACCATCAAGAACATTGGCACGTCAGCAAAGGAGAACATCATGGCGAAATTCTTTAAGGACCCCAATGGCAAGCTCGTTGCCGCCCTGGGCAACGACGTTGCAACCCCTGCCGGTTGCACGGAACTGACCGCAAACACTGAGGACGCGGCGCACGAGAAGCACGTGCCTGTTGTCGAGAGCGAGCGTGACGGTCACGTGATCCGCGCACGCGTGGGCTCGGTCGAGCACCCCAGCCTGCCCGAGCACTATATTGAGTGGATCGCCCTTGAGGCCGAGGGCCGCTTAGAGGTCCATTACCTTGAGCCCGGCATGAAGCCCGCGACGTTTTTTGCCGGCGGTTCCAAGACCGGTACCGTCTATGCCTACTGCAACCTGCACGGGCTGTGGTCCGCGACGTTCTAGGAGCGCGCTCCCGCTCGGGGTATCATAGCTAGCATATGCACATGCGAGCGCCGACTGCATCATGCGGCCGGCGCTTTTACTACGATTTCGATGGTTTACGACGGAAAGGGCTGAGCCATGAAGCTCGCGCTTGCACAGATCGATATGCGCCTGGGTGATATTGAGGGCATTTGCGGCCGCATCGAGGACCAGGCTCGTCTGGCCCACGAGCGCGGGGCGCGCGTGCTGTGCGTTCCGGCTCCGCTCTTTATGGGCGCCATGCCCGGTGGCCTGGTGGGCGCTGCCGACTTTGAGCACGACATGCTTGCCGGCTTGACTGGTGTCGCCGAGCGCATCCAGGAGCTTGACATGATCTGCATCGTGCCCGCGGCGGTTTCGTTTGAGGGTCAGCCGCTGCTCGACTACATGATGCTCAAGGACGGTCATGTGGTGCCGGCGCGTTCGAGCATTGCCCTGCAGCGTGGCGAGAACAACGACACGCGTTGGGCGCCGCCGGTGTTCGACGTGGACGGCGTGCGCATCGCCGTGATTTTTGACTTGGACCGCGAACTCGAGATGTTGCCGACCGGTGTTGACCTCATTGCGTATTTCCAATTCAATGCGTTTGACATGACCGACCGCGAGACTGCCGCCATTGCCGCCGTTCGCAGCGGCGCCTACCGCAAGATCGCATCCAAGCGCAGCGTGTGGTTTGCCTGCATGGCGCCGGTCGGTGCCTATGACGAGTCGGTGTATACCGGCGGGTCGTTTGTGCTCGACGACTGCGGGCGCGTGGTGGCCCAGGCGCCGTGCTTTGAGGAGAGCCTGCTGGTTCAGGAGATTCAGTGCGGCGTAATGCTCGATGCTTTGGAGGACCACGAGCTGCCCGAGTTTCGTTCCGAGGAGTGGTTGTGGCAGGCACTGGTGCTCGCCGTGCGCGACAACGCCCGGGCCCACGGTGCGTCGCGCGCCGTGGTGGCACTCGAGGGCGACTTGCCGTCGTCCCTGC
>OGYF01003285.1_pt1 | contig 11218 bp, 7 predicted proteins | sample 1576451 | NCBI WGS metagenome assembly OGYF01 (sample SAMEA3541505, study PRJEB24748) | human gut metagenome | biome: human gut; feature: human-associated habitat; material: faeces | place: China | collected 2012 | reverse complement strand
GATGGCCGACTCTACTTCTCGTTGGGCTCAGGCATTGCGTGAAATGTCTAACCGTTTGGAAGAATTGCCGGGTCCGGATGCATTCCCGATGGACTTGTCGGCCATTGTCGCCAACTTCTACGCCCGTGCCGGCTATGTCGTGCTGAATAATGGTTCAACAGGTTCGGTAACTTTCATCGGAACCGTATCACCGGCCGGTGGTAACCTGAAAGAGCCGGTTACAGAAAACACGAAGAAGGTAGCCCGCTGTTTCTATGCCTTGGAGCAGGAACGTGCCGACCGCAAACGTTATCCGGCTGTTAATCCGATTGACAGTTACTCTAAATATCTGGAATATCCCGAATTCCAGGAATACATTGCCCAGCATATCTCTCCGAGCTGGATTGAAAAGGTAAACGAAATCAAGACCCGTATGTTGCGTGGTAAGGAAATTGCCGAGCAGATCAACATCTTGGGTGACGATGGTGTTCCGGTAGATTACCACGTTACGTTCTGGAAGTCTGAACTGATAGACTTCGTGATCTTGCAGCAAGATGCCTTCGATGCTATCGATGCCGTCACACCTCTGCCCCGTCAGGAGTTTATGCTGGATAAAGTTGTTTCCATCTGCCGTACCGACTTCAAGTTCGATACCTTCCTCGAAGTAATGGACTACTTCAAGAAGATGATCAACATCTTCAAGCAGATGAACTACTCTGAGTATGAAAGTGAACAATTCAAGAAGTTTAATCAGGAATTGGATGCTTTGTTAAAAGAAAGAATGTAATAAAGAATAGCAGTATGGCAACAAAAGCATTTCAGAAAATATATACAAAGATTACCCAGATCACCAAAGCGACCTGTTCGCTGAAAGCAACCGGTGTCGGGTACGATGAGCTGGCTTCTGTAGATGGAAAACTGGCTCAGGTAGTAAAGATTATTGGAGATGAAGTAACCTTGCAGGTATTCTCCGGAACAGAAGGAATCCGTACCAATGCTGAAGTAGTATTCATGGGCAAAGCTCCTTCGTTAAAAGTAGGCGATCAGCTGGCCGGCCGTTTCTTCAATGCGTATGGAGAACCGATCGACGGCGGTCCTGTTCCTGAAGGTAAAGAAGTAGAAATCGGCGGTCCATCAGTAAATCCCGTTCGTCGTAAACAGCCTTCTGAATTGATCGCTACGGGTATTGCCGGTATCGACTTGAACAACACGTTGGTTACCGGACAGAAGATTCCGTTCTTCGCCGACCCGGACCAGCCTTTCAACCAGGTAATGGCCTTGGTAGCCATGCGTGCCAAATCAGATAAGATTATCTTGGGCGGTATGGGTATGACCAACGACGACTATCTGTTCTTCAAGAATACATTTAGTAACGCAGGTGCACTGGACCGTATCGTAAGTTTCATCAATACAACCGAAGACCCGTCAGTTGAGCGTATCCTGATTCCGGATATGGCATTGTGTGCTGCCGAGTACTTCGCCGTAGAAAAGCATGAAAAGGTATTGGTACTGCTGACAGATATGACCAACTACGCCGATGCCTTGGCCATTGTATCTAACCGTATGGACCAGATCCCGTCTAAAGATTCTATGCCGGGTTCATTGTATTCAGATTTGGCCAAGATTTATGAAAAGGCTGTTCAGTTCCCGGACGGCGGATCTATTACGATTATTGCCGTAACTACTTTGTCGGGTGGCGATATCACACACGCTGTTCCGGATAATACCGGATATATCACAGAAGGACAGTTGTATCTGCGTCGAGACAGTGATGTCGGCAAAGTAATCGTCGATCCGTTCCGTAGTTTGTCTCGTCTGAAACAGTTGGTAACTGGTAAGAAGACCCGTGAAGATCATCCGCAGGTAATGAATGCTGCCGTTCGTTTGTATGCAGATGCAGCCAATGCAAAGACGAAGATGGAAAACGGTTTCGACCTGACCGATTACGACAATCGTGCTTTGGCCTTTGCGAAAGACTATTCATCGAAGTTATTGGCTATCGACGTAAATCTGGATACAACCGAAATGCTGGATGTAGCATGGGGCTTGTTCGGAAAATACTTCCAGCCGGCTGAAGTCAACATCAAACAGGCATTGGTTGATAAGTATTGGAAGAAATAAGAGAGGTTATGTTACCTGATACAGGCATCAGGCTTCAGGTAACATCAAATCAAATGCGAATTATACATTAATAAAATGGCGATTAAGTTTCAATATAACAAAACATCACTTCAGCAACTGGAAAAGCAACTGAAGATGCGTGAACGCTCGCTTCCTACCATCAAAAGTAAGGAAAGTGCGTTGCGTATTGAGGTGAAGCGTACCAAAGACGAAGTGAATCAATTGGAACTTCAGCTTGAACAGGAGATCCAGAGCTACGAAAGCATGGTGGCTTTGTGGAACGAGTTCAATCCGTCGCTGATAGCGGTTAAGGATGTTTCTCTTTCCACCAAGAAGATTGCCGGTGTAATCGTTCCGGTTCTGGATGAAATTGAGTTTGAGATAGGCCGTTACAGCCTGTTTAATACTCCGGCTTGGTTTACTGATGGCATCGGGTTGCTCAAGAAGCTGGCCCGCACAGGTATCGAAGCCGAATTCTCCGGAATGAAGCTGGAGTTATTGGAGCATGCCAGGAAGAAAACGACTCAAAAGGTAAACCTGTTTGAGAAAGTTCAGATTCCGGGATACAAAGATGCTATCCGCAAAGTGAAACGCTTTATGGAAGATGAGGAAAGTCTGTCAAAGTCTTCTCAGAAGATTATGCGGGCTAATCAGGAGAAACGGAAAGCTAAAGAAGAGGAGGTTGGCGTATGATTGTAAAAATGAACAAACTTACATTCCTGATTTATCATAAGGAATACGAAGCCTTTTTGGAAAAGCTCCGTGCATTGGGTGTTGTACATGTCGAAATCCGTCAGAGCGGCGAAGTGGACGAATCACTTCAGAAGCTCTTACAGAAGCATACGTCGTACAAGACACTGCTGAAGGAAATGACGTCGTGGGCCAATCAGGTTGAGGGACAAGTGGAAACGGCTGCAGCTTCACAGGTATCCATTGAAAAGACGTTTGAAGGTTATAATGCCAAGCAGCAAAGTATTCAGTTGCTTTCCCAGCAGATTCCTGTACTGGAGAGAGAAATTGCCCAAATGGAAGTTTGGGGAGAATTTGACTGGACTCTAATCGACAAACTGAAAGATAACGGCTGGATCATCCAGTTCTTCAATTGTCCGGAAAAGAGTTTCGACGAGAACTGGCAAGACGAATATCATGCTCAGGTAATCTCCCGAAAAGGCGGACAGTGTTATTTCATTACAGTCAATACGGTTCCCGTTGAACTGGAAGCAGAAGCTGTCCGGTTGCCTAAACACAAGTTGTCGGAACTGATCAATCAGCATCAGGAACTGAATAAAGATCTGGATGAAGCCAAAAGACAACTCGCCCGTTTCTGTGCAGCTCATCTGTCGGTAGTAGAAACGGCAATCAATCAGTTGCAGAGTGATATCGAACTGCTTGAAGTCAAATTAGGCGGAGAGAAAATGGCTGATGGTTCGGTTGTATTATTGGAAGGCTGGGTTCCGGTTGATAATACGGAAGAAGTCCGTAACATGCTGGAAGCAGAAGGTATCTATTATGAGATACGTCCGGCCGAGAAAGAAGACAATGCTCCGATCAAACTGAAGAACAATTTCGTCACTCGTCTCTTTGAAGTGCTGACCAAAATGTATGGCTTGCCTGATTATGGAGAGTTCGATCCGACACCGATGCTGGCTCCTTTCTATGCTTTGTTCTTCGGACTTTGCGTAGGTGATGCCGGATACGGTTTGTTATTGGTAGCATTGGGCTTTTATCTGAAGAAGAAAGTCGGCCAGTCCATGCAGGGAATCATGAACCTGCTTATCACATTGGGAGCAGCAACAACCATTGTCGGAGCTTTGGTTGGAACCTTCTTCGGTGTTGAACTGGTAAAACTGGATCTTCCGGAATGGATCAAGAATACAATGATCACAGGCAAGTATGGCGATACAGGCTACGACAAGACCATGATCTTCGCCTTAATGGTAGGCATGTTCCACATTTGCTTTGCCATGGTTGTCAAGGCTGTTTGCGCTACGGCCCGTTACGGATTCAAGAATTCACTCTCTGCCTGGGGATGGCTTCTGTTCGTTGGTGGTTCCGTAACCATTGGAACATTGAATTACCTGGGTGTTATTACCATGGACGCTTCCAAGATGGCTTTCATCGTAATTGCTGCCGTTTCGGCTATTGGTATTTATCTGTTGAATAATATCCGCCGTAACGTCCTGATCAATGTGGGAGCAGGTTTGTGGGATACATACAACATGGCTACTGGTTTGATGGGCGACTTGCTGTCTTACCTCCGACTATATGCCTTAGGCTTGGCAGGTGGTATGTTGGGCGGCGTATTCAATAATCTGGGAATGCAGTTGCACGACAGCATGGCTGATTTCCTTTGGGGCATTCCGGGCTGGATTTGCTTCGGTTTAATCTTCGTATTCGGACACGGACTGAACATTGCTCTTTCTTGCTTGAGCGGTTATGTACACTCCATCCGTCTTACATTTGTAGAATATTTTAAGAATTCAGGTTATGAAGGAAAAGGTTCGGCTTACAAACCTTTCTCTTCGATTAAAGACAAAGAATAAACAAAGATTTAATAACAATTTAATTTTATAATCATTATGGACGTAACATTATTATTAGGCTATTTGGGCTTAGGCTTAATGCTGGCCCTGGCAGGTATCGGAAGCTGCTATGGAACAACAATCGCAGCAAATGCAGCAGAAGGCGCATTGAAGAAAGATCCTTCTAAATCAGCAGGCTATATGATTCTTTCAGCCATGCCTGCTTCTCAGGGTTTGTATGGTTTCGTTGCCTTTATGACAGCTGGTGAAATCACTCCTGAAAATGCGCTGTTGAAGTTTGGTATGGGATTAAGCGTTGGTCTGGTATTCTTAATCTCTGCCGTTCGTCAGGGACAGCTTTGTGCTAATGGTATCACAGGAATGGCTCAAGGTCATGATGTTCAGACTAACACCATGATTTATGCCGCTCTTCCTGAATTCTATGCTATCTTGGCACTGGTAGGTACGTTCTTGGTATAAGACAAGGCTTACATTCAGGAATATTCTTACTACGGCATCCGTAACCTAGCTATTACGGATGCCGTAACTTTACTAGTACGCCTGATGACTATCAGAGGACAATTCTGATGACCATCAGTGAGTGATCCTGACGACCATCAGGGAACAACTCTGATGACCAGCAAACGTTATAACAGAATAAATAGGTGAGTTTATCAACTCAAATCGAAAGAACTGAATAGTTATTGAAACGATCTAACACCAGAAAGAAAATGAATCGGAAACTATTTACTTTACTATGTTGTGCAGGCTTTATGCTTGTTCCGCATTTACAGGCTCAGACTTACGATCGCCTTCCGGATTACGTGCAGGCTGAGAAATTTACCAAAGACAAACTTTCCAAGATGCTGTTCTCGACAACTGTTGATCCGCACTGGTTCCAACAGGGAAATTGCTTCTGGTATGAATACAAAACAAGCAAAGGCAATGTATGGTATGTTGTTGATCCGGCAGCGCGGACTAAAAAGACGTTGTTTGATCAGGATAAAATAGCGGCTCAGCTAACTGAGATCGTAAAAGATCCGTTTACAGCCCAGCAATTGCCGATCCAGAAACTGGAAGCACAACCCGATGGACGTACTTTTACGTTCCAAATCACTTCTACCCAAGATGCTCCTAAAGATACGACCGACAAGAAGAAGAACAAGAAGCAGGTATTTTATTTCTCCTACGATTATCCGACACAAAAGCTGACTTGGCTGGAAGACAAAAAGGAAGACACGAAGTATCCGGAATGGGCTTCTTTTTCTCCGGATGGCCAAACGGTTGTCTATGCCAAGGACTTGAATCTGTATCGTATGTCAAGGGCCGATTACGAAAAGCTGAAAGAGAACGAAAAAGACAGTACCGTCGTAGATATCCAGCTGACAACTTTCGGCGAAAAGGATTTCGGCTTTGGTCAGCCTTACAGTCTGCTGAATACGGATACGCTTTGCAACGGCAAACGGAAACGTGTCTATGGAATTGTCTGGTCGCCTGATTCCCGTTACTTTGCTGTGACGGCAACAGACGAAAGAAAGGTAAAAGACTTGTGGGTGATTAATTCAATGGCTTCGCCCCGACCGACTTTGGAATCCTACAAATACCAGATGCCGGGCGAGAAAGAAGCTCCCGAAGAACACTTGTATCTGTTCGATATGCAGAACAATACGTATAAGGAAATCAAGACTTCGGCTTATAAAAACCAGACAATCAATCTGGCCCGCAAGCCACGCTTGCAGAAACAGCGCGATATGCACGAAGTCCCGGTAGAATGGTTAGGCGACAGCAATCATTTTTACCTGACACGCTCCAGCCGCGACTTGCATCGCATTGACATTTGTTCTTATACCATCGGACAAGATACCATTCGTCCGCTGATAGAAGAACGGATGAATACTTATCAGGAAGTGCGTCCGCTGGCAACTATCCAGAACGGGAAAGAACTGATTCATTGGAGCGAGCGTGACGGTTGGGCACATTTGTATCTGTATGATGGCGAAGGGAACCTGAAGAACCGCATTACTTCCGGTCCATGGCATGTGGACCAAATTGTGAAAGTGGACGAAAGCCGTCGGGTAGTTTACTTCCTGGCTAACGGAAAAGAAGAAGGCGAAAATCCGTATTATGAGCATCTCTATCGGGCTAATCTGGATGGTTCGGGAGTGCAGTTGGTTACCAAAGGGAATTTCTTCCATACAGTAGCGATGGACGATCAGGCTCAGTTTGTGGTGAACAATTATTCGCGCGTCAATACCGTTCCAAAGACGGATCTGGTAGATAATACAGGTAAAACGATCATGTCGCTCGAAGAAAGTGACTTCTCTCAGCTGTTTGCTGCCGGATATCAGTTCCCGGAACCGTTCCAGGTGAAGGCTGCCGATGGCGTAACCGACTTATACGGAGTTATGTATAAGCCATTCGACTTTGATTCCACCATGGTTTATCCGGTGATTGATTATGTGTATCCGGGTCCGCAGGTAGAAGCTACCGTTTATCCGTTTACACGTATGAGTGTCCGGACCGATCGTTTGGCACAAGCCGGCTTCATCGTTATCACCGTAGGTAACCGAGGCGGACACCCAAGCCGTTCGAAGTGGTATCATAATTATGGTTACGGCAATCTGCGCGATTATGGATTGGCAGACCAGAAAGCCGCTATCGAGCAACTGGCCAACCGCTACTCGTTCATCGATATCAACCGCGTAGGTATTCATGGGCATTCGGGAGGCGGATTCATGTCAACGGCTGCAATCCTGCAATATCCGGATTTCTTCAAGGTAGCCGTTTCGTGTGCAGGAAACCACGACAACCGTATCTACAACCGCTGGTGGAGTGAGACACATCACGGCGTGAAAGAAGAGATTACCGAAAAAGGTGATACAACTTTCATCTACAACATCAAGACGAACGAAGAGATTGCCCATCAGCTGAAAGGTCATCTGATGCTGGTACACGGAGACATTGACAACAATGTCCATCCGGGCAATACGTTGCGTGTGGTAGATGCATTGATCCGTGCCGGAAAACGCTTTGACATGTTGCTGTTACCGCAACAGCGCCACGGCTTTGGCGATATGGATGAATACTTCTACTGGCGAATGGTAGATTATTTCTCTAACCATTTGTTGGGAGAACAGGAAACATCTGTCGATATTCCGAAACGATAAAGAACAGTACAAGAAGAGCCACGGCTGTCGGAAGGAATCATTTCCGAAAAGCCGTGGCTCTTTTTATGCCTTGACCACAGAAAGATCTGCAATCGTCTCTCCTATTTCTTATCGGCAGTTTTGGCTGCTGCCTGCTGCAAATACAACGTCTTCAACCGGCATTCTTTTGACTGCCCTGCCCGATTGGTCAGGCGGAAAGCAGTCACTTCCTTTCCTTCCAGTTTTACACGATAAACAGATTCCCACAAATTGGCCAGTTGCACTTCTGTCCAGTTGCCATCTGCCTGTTGTATTTCCACTTTGATCCAATCCAATTGTTTGTCGCCCAAGTCCAGACGCAATTCAGTAGCCGAAACGGTTCCGCCCAGTGCTAACGTCAGTTGTCCGCCGTCCTGCCACTTCAAGACCTCATTCAGCGGAGAAACCGTTATTTTCGTCTTGTTCCGTAGAAATACCGGCAGGTTTTTAAGCTGCTCAACATTACTTTCCAACTTATAAGCCGAGTAGTTCAACGTAGTTGGCAACTCTGCCTGGAACCGGTGGTTGTATTCATCCGTCAAGTGCGTAAACAACTTATCAATAAACGGCTTCAGCACCTTTGATCCGGTCTTGATGCCCGGTTGCTGTACTTCCTGGTTCATGGTCATATCATATTTATACCACGCATGCTGCAAGGCCCGCAAATGACGATAGCTCTTCAGAAAAGCTTCCTGATATTGTTCCTGCCAGGCTTTATACAGGTTCATGACCTCGATACCCATTTCTCCCAGTGTCTTAAACTGATGGAACCAAGGATCGATCTCGGCCGTCAGGTACGGATTATCTTCATTCGCCATCAAAAGATCTGCGGCATACACGATATTCTCGAACTCGGTGCGCACTTCGTCTTCCTTAAAAGTAGCCGTATGCTGAAGGACTTGCTGCAAAAACTCATCCAGAACAGGTTTTATCCGTACAGATTCATCTCTTTCGAAATGATGCACATTCGTACCCGGATCGGCATTGTGTTCTGCAAAAAGCTTGAAAGCATCGGCATCCGTTGGCATCAGCTCTTTCAACACCAAATTCCACGACTTCTCACCGTCGAATGCTTCCATGTTCCAGCAATAATCAGCAATACCGAAAACGGCTACTTTCGATGCCTCGGCATGCTCCATCGGGTTGGAGACAAAGCCCGACATCTTGTCGGCAATATGCAGGCTGTTTCCGTAAACCGGACCAAGCAGCAGATGATCCATAACGTAATCGTTCACCGGATAATTCCACCAGATAAAAGCTTTCCGTTTGATCCGTTCATTGATCCAGTCCATATCTTCCTGCTGGATATTGCAGATCACCGAATTACCCGTCCACATAATCGCGATGTCCGGATTTAGTTTCGATCCCAGCGTTTCAAGATATTGGTTCTTCGGATCGGTCCATTCCCGGTTATATTCCGTCGGACACATGATCAACGGCTTCACATCCGGCTTCTGATGGATAAAATGCTCATTGATATAATTCAGCAGCTCCACCTGTTTATCGGCCTTGGCTCCTTCGCCGCTGATATCATCAAAGAAGACGGCAAATGCCCGGACTCCCAGCTGATACATCGACTCGAACTTCAGAATCACCGAATCACGGTCGGCCTGATTCCAGCGAATATCCTTTCCCGGATGAATGGCCCATACGAAATCCAGTCCGTTGTTGCGCGCCACACGAGCCATTTCCCGTATTTCCTGTGCTTCCTTTTCCGGATAAGGCTGCCTCCAATGCGGCGAACTGTGATACGGATCGTCTTTCGGTCCGTACAAATAGATATTCATCTTGTTCGCCCCATAATAACCAAACATCCGCAAATGAGTTTCGAAATCCATGGGTTTCCCGTAATAACCTTCCACGATTCCACGGAAAGGCACATCCGGATAATCCGTAATCTCCAGCTCCGGGATAGACGGCTGCTGCAACAGTTGCTTCAACGTCTGAAGTCCGTAAAATGTTCCACGCTCGTCTCTGCCGGCAACAATAATCTCATGGTCTCTGACCCGCAGATAATATCCTTCACTTTGTTGCGGAACCCGTTTCCGAACAGAACGGACGGAGCGGTCACCGGCTTCGCCAACAATTAACTTCCAATATTTTCCCTGTTCCTTTTGCTTCGGCAACAGATTCTCGGCAAACCGTTGGTTGACGGTATCCGTCTCATTCAAGCCTTTAAAAAGAAAAATGCTTGGCTTTTGGTACTTGTCTTTTCCCAAGACACACGACTGAGGTGTTGGTGAAAGTTCTGGTACCTGTCCTATTGCTACTGTTGCAAACAGCAAACAAGCTGTCGTAATCCACGTCTTTTTCATATATCTTTCTATAAGAACCACTTTTTTCATCTACATTCACAAAGATACGAAGTTCATTTGGATATTTTTTTATTCCGCCCATTTTATAAAAGAAACTTTTTTTGAATTTTTCTTCTCAAGAATTTGGAATATTCAAAATAATCCGTACCTTTGCACTCGCAATACGGAACTAGCTCAGTTGGTAGAGCACTGGTCTCCAAAACCAGGTGTCGGGAGTTCGAGCCTCTCGTTCCGTGCCAACAAAAGCTTTTCGGTCTGACGCCGAAAAGCTTTTTCTTTTAGTAACCATTCCTTCCCTTTGAAGAACAAAATGCCTAAATTTCTTCATTCCTGCTAACACAACTTTGATATTATTAGGCATAAATTATTGGTTTCAAAGCCTTAAAAGATGATTTTCGAGACTTTCAAACCCGTTTTTAAGGAGTTTTACAGACAAATCCTACCGTTTTTTTAGAAAAAGACCTTACCTTTTCAACATTTCATGCCTACCTTTTTCATAAAACATAGGCATGAATTTTCGAAAAGATGCCTAGGAATTGACGAAATAGATGGATTTATACCTTGTTTTCAGACGATAATTCGTTTTTTAGCCTTCGTTTTAGCATCCCAAGGCTATTTTATTCAAAAAAATGGTTCGAAAACAAAACCTGAAAATTTCAGCATATTCCATTGTAAATAAATTAATTAAGCCATAAAAACCGCATTTTAACCCCTTCAAAACTCGAAAATTTTCGACCCACCTGTACTTTGCATCGAAATACGCCCGTTTTGAGAGGGTTCGTTTGACAAATTGCTAATCCATGACAAATAGACAAATCGGACCAAAACAAGAAAACAAACAGAATAAACAACCGCTTATTCATTTTTTTCTTTTCCGGTCGGAAGAAGAAAAACAATTCTATATCAGCATATTCAGTAAATATGAAATAGAAGAATGAAAAATAATTTGCATTTTTTCGATCAAAAGTATTGCAAATTCAAAAATAAGTCCTACCTTTGCACCGCATTTGAGAAATAAACATTCTCAATGACAAAAACAAACAATGCCTCTTTAGCTCAGTTGGCCAGAGCACGTGATTTGTAATCTCGGGGTCGT
>OGYF01003276.1_pt1 | contig 11263 bp, 14 predicted proteins | sample 1576451 | NCBI WGS metagenome assembly OGYF01 (sample SAMEA3541505, study PRJEB24748) | human gut metagenome | biome: human gut; feature: human-associated habitat; material: faeces | place: China | collected 2012 | reverse complement strand
GCCATGATCCAGGCCACCTCGCCAGCTGCAAACAGATCGCCGATGCCGATGGCGGCAAACATGGCGATGCAGATCAAAAGGGCAGACGATATCTTGCGGATGCCGGGCTCATGAATGATCCGCCATATTGCCAGATATAATAGCGGGATGCCGCTGATCACGATGGTCACCCACGCCGGGTCAAAGGGCAGAAACGAAAGGGACAGCGCTGCGGCGCCGAATTTCGCCGTCAAGTGCGGGATCAGATCCAGCAGCAGGAATACGCCGGCAACGATCGTCATGGGCAGGCCGGCCAAAAGATCATTGAGTTTTTTCATCATGGTTCCTCCTTTTGCATGGCTTATGTCAGCGCTTGACGCTGACTTGAATTTTCCGTACAATGAATTTGGTAGCGAACACTTTGTTCGCTTTTATCGTAGGAAGGAACAGAAAGAAAAGCAATGGATGATCTTGTCTCAGTGTTTCGTATGGAACATATTCAGCAGATCGTACGGAAGGAGCATTATGGACAGACGGCAGCAAAAAACAAGGGCGGCGATATTTGCCGCATTCAGCATGCTTTTATCGAAAAAAAGCTACAGCAAGATCACGGTGCAGGAGATCATCGATGCCGCCGATGTGGGGCGAACGACATTCTATGCGCACTTTGGCACGAAAGATGATCTGTTGAAGGCCTTGTGTGAAGAGCTATTCGGTCATATCCTCAGCAGTGCGCTGGATCATACGCACGGATCATATGCCGATGCGCCGGTATCGGTATTCTGTCACTTGCTGCAGCATTTGCAAGAAGATGAGCACCATATCCTCGAACTGCTTTCCTGTGAAAGCAGCGAGCTTTTTCTGCGGTATTTTAAAGACAGCCTGAATGTGCTGATCAGAAACCAGTTGATCACCGAAGACGGAAAAGGCAGTCACATTCCGCAGGATTTTCTGGTGAATCACATCTCCAGCAGCTTTGTGGAAATGGTGCTGTGGTGGATCAAAGGACAGATGAAGCAGACGCCGGAAGAATTAGACCGTTATTTCCGCGCAGTCATCGAACCGATTTTATCGCTGCCTGATCAGACATGAGGAAAAAGGAGGGAGACGAATGAGAAAGAAGATCATCTTTCTTGATGTCAATGGCACATTGACTGACTATGAGAATCATATTCCTGCTTCTGCAGCAGAAGCGATCCGCAAGGCGCGGGCCAATGGGCATCGCGTATATTTGTGCACCGGACGCAGCAGAGCAGAAATATATGATGAGCTCTGGGCGATCGGTCTGGATGGCATGATCGGCGGCAATGGCTGTTATGCGGAAGATCATGGACAGGTGCTGTTTCATCAGACGCTTTCGACAGCACAATGCCGCGCCGTCGTGGACTGGCTGCGCGACAGAGAGCGAGCCTTTTATCTGGAATGCAGCAGCGGGCTGTATGCCAGCCCGCACTTCAGGGAAAAGGGCGATCCGGTGATCCGTCTCTATCAGCAGCGCAAAGGAAAGGCAGGCCAGAGCGTGGACCAGGTCTTCCCGCACATGATCTGGGGCGCAGACCTGTACCGCGACGATGTCATCAAGATCAGTTTTATCCTGGAGGCGCCAGATGATGCCAGGCAGGCCGCATCGGCGTTCCCGGCGCTTCAGGCCGGCACCTGGGGCGGAAAAGGAGAGCTGGCCCTGTTTGGCGATCTGGGCGTGCCCGGCGTGGACAAAGGAAAAGCGATCGAGCGGATGTTAGCGGCGATCGGCGGAAAGATCGAGGATACCATCGCCTTTGGCGATGCGATCGTGGATGTGCCGATGCTGAAGGCTTGCGCCATCGGCGTGGCCATGGGCAGCGGCGTCCCCCAGGCGAAAGCAGCGGCCGATCATGTGAGCGGCGCGGTGGATCAGGATGGTCTGGCGGAGGCATTCGCACATTTCGGACTGATATGAAAAAAAGAGGCATGTGCATTGATCTGCATGCCTCTTTTCTAGAGGAATCATAACACAAAACGGCCATTTTTTCAAGGCTTGTCATGCCGAGGCAGAAGTGGTAGAACAATGGCGGGGTGAACAGATGAAGCCAAGGGAATTACAAGATCTGGCCTCACAAGCGCTGCTGTATCAGCGCGAGACCGAGGTGATCGATATCATGGAAAGCGTATGCCGTGAGCTGGATTGGGTAGAGAGCGACCCGCAGCGGCCGGTGATGATCATCGATGCGCTTTGGGCAAGCGGATACATCGACGAGCAAAATGAGCAAAGGACATTGCGGATGGTCATTCAGGCATATTATCGCATGCGGGCCAGGCTCAGTACGAAGGTATCAGATGATGTGCTGATGAGCTCCGTGCTCAGCACCTATCGGGAGGATCATGGCATTCATCCGGAATCGTTATATGCGCGACTGCTTGAACGGTGGGAGAACAGATGAGCGGCACGGCGATGAGGAGCCGCGTCAGGCCGGCCATACGCGATGCGCTGAATGAAGCATATGCCTGCAGAGCGATCGATGCTCAGCAGCTGCGTCAGCTGCTGGAACAGCTGCAGGAGCTGCTTCGCGAGCGAGTGCTGCGGTTCAATCACGGTCAGAGCACATCGCTTTCTCAGGCAGACTGGCAGCGTGTCTGTCATTCTCTGGATCATTTGTTCGCGCGCGGCTGCGGGAAAGAAAGGCTGAACGGCGATCATGATCTGGAAGGCCTGTTGAAGAGGATCATCTTTTCCGGCGTGTATCAGGTACGCAAGGATATTCGGGAGATCAAGCGGCTCGCCGAGGAATTGCGCGCTCAGCTGCCAGAGTGGAAAAATGAAGAATACCGGGCGTTGTTTGCACGCGACTTACCCGATCTGATGAGAAGATGGCGCGCAGGGAATGACTGGGTCGCCGTGAGCGAAAACCACGTGGATCTGCTATACCCGCTTGTCGGCGGAAACCTGGCCATATGGGGCGATCAAGATGCCGGCGGAAGTGAGCTGGTCTTGTATTATCTGCGCTGCCTCGCTCTGGAACAGGAATTCTGCTGCTTGTTTCGCTCAGAGATCGCCGCGCTGAGCGAGAGGTTTCAGGCTCAGCGAAGAAAACCGCTTGAAGCGCTGACCATCAGCTTGAGCGAGCTGTTGATGGGGCAGGCGCTGGCTGCCATGATGATCAATGGCAGATGCAGCGTCTTGCTTGCACAAGAAGAGATCACGCTGCTGAACGAGCGGCTGCGGCGCTGTCCGTCGATAGCGGCAGAGGTGGAAAAGCAGATGCGCTGTCTGCTGGCCCGGGTCGGTCCGCAGGCATCGGCTTATTTTCTGGCGTCCGTTCCGCAGTTTACGGCGAAATTCACCATGTTCGCTGATCAGGGATATGATTTCCTGATCGGAAATTCATTACAGCAGCGGCGCAAGCTCGCCTTGCGCCGTTATGGCGATCCTGCGCAGACCGTGCTGCTGATGCGCAGCCTGTGCGGCCTTTCGGATATCGAGGAGATCAACGAGCGGATCAGCGCGGCCGAATTGAGCGTTTATGACCTGATGGATGTTCTCGATCAGCTCGTTTTGCATGAGGAAGAATATGCAGAGTTATTTGCGTGCTGGGATGAAGAGAGCCTTGCGGTCCTGCTTGAGGCGCTCATGGAGGAGCACGGCGTTGAGACGATCAGCGATCTGAAGGAGAGCGATCGTCCATGGACAGCGGCTTTAGCAGTATGGATGGTCGTCGGCGCCGCAGATCAAGGCGCTGATGCGTCATACGGAAATCTGCTGGCACTGAATGAAAAAAAGCCCGATCCATTCAGGCTTTTTTCATGATGATGCAGGTCTTCGGGCAGGCATCGGCGCATAGTCCGCAGCCCACGCAGAGCGATTCGTCCACTTGCCATTGCTTATCGGGGCGGCTGACCGTGATGGCCTGCTTCGGACATTTGCGGGCGCACAGCCCGCAGAACACACAGTCCTCATCGGCTTGCGGGAGCTTGCGCTCCTGCTTCGGCCGGGCAAAGGTCTCTGTGTGTTTTTTTGTTTCCGGCGGGGTATAGCCTTGTTCCATATACAGGCAGTGTTTGGGACAGACGTTTACGCAGCTGCCGCATTGCACGCAGTCAAAGCGGTCGATCGTCCATGTGCCGGCATCGCGGTCTACCTGGATGGCGCGGGGCGGACAGTTCTGGGCGCACAGCGTACAGCTGATGCACTGGCTGATGTCGATGCGGATATGTCCGCGCATGCGCTGGGGATAGACGGCCGGTTCATCAGGGTAGTTGATCGTGGCCGGCCGGGAGACCATGTTTTTCAGCGCCTCTCTGGTAAAGGCGAACAGTCTGATCTTTCTCATCATGTCACCTCTCTGTACAGCTGATGCAAGGGTCGATGGTCAGGATGAGCAGGGCGACATCGCCCAGCTGACATCCCTTCAGCAGGTCCAGCATCGGCGGGATATTGCTTGTGGTGGGCGTGCGCAGGCGGAAACGGTCCAGGAATTTGGTGCCGTTGCCCTTGGTGTAATAGATCGCCTCGCCGCGGGGCTGTTCGATGCGGATGAAGGATTCGCCCTTGGGAAATCCCTTTACCGGAACGCTGATCTCTCCCTGCGGCATCTTGGCCAGGATCTGCGCGATCAGATCGAAGGATTGGAACAGCTCGGCGATGCGGACCTTTACCCGCGCATAGGAGTCGCCTTCTACGGCGGTGATGGCGCCGAAGTTGAGCTCGTCATAGGCGGCGTATCCGATCTCGCGGGAATCATAGTCCACGCCGCTGGCCCGCAGCATCGGTCCGACGGCGCCGGCCAGTATGGCCTGCTCCTTGTCCAGATGACCGAGCCCGCGCAGCCGTGCGTTGACGCTGGCATCCTCCAGGAAGGTGCGGGCGATCGGGTGCAGCTCCTTTTCCATCTCTGTCATGGTGCGCTTGATCGCGCTGAGCATGTCTTCATCCATGTCCTTCAGCACGCCGCCGATCTGATTGACGGAGAAGATGATGCGTCCGCCGGTCGTCAGATCGAAGAGATCGAGCACTTGCTCGCGCAGCCGCCATGACTGCATGAACAGGCTTTCGAAGCCCAGGGCATCGGCGAGCAGGCCCAGCCAGAGCAGATGGGAGTGCACGCGGCTCATCTCCATCCACAGGGTGCGCAGGAACCGCGCCCTGCGCGGCACGTCGATGCCCATCATCTGTTCGATGCTCTGACAGTAGCCCAGGCCATGTCCGAAGCTGCAGATGCCGCAGACGCGTTCGGCCACATAGACATATTGATTGAAGTCTCTGGTCTCGACCAGCTTTTCCAGCCCGCGGTGCACGAAGCCAATATTGGGGATGGCTTCGACGACGACTTCATCTTCCAGGACCAGATCGAGATGGATCGGTTCTGGCAGGACCGGGTGCTGCGGGCCAAAGGGAATGGTGCTGCGTTTTGCCATCATTTCACCCCTTTCTGCGCAAACGGCGTTTCGGTATCGATGCGATACAATTTGTGTTTATAATCCATCGTGATGCCTTTGATGCGCACGCCGAACAGCTCTGCCGCTTCGTTCTCTTGCAGGAAGGCGCAAGGATAGACCTGGGTGATGCTGACGATCGGCTCTTCTTTTTCCAGTTCCAGCCGCAGCGTGTCCATGTCAGGGCCGTTGACGAAGGTGTAGCTCAGCTCATAACCATCTTCTGTGCGGACAGCGCACATCTGCGCGAAACGCCAGCCGTCCATCTTCTTGCGGACGACGTTGGGAAAAAAGTCTTGTTTTTCGATGGGGATGATATGGTCACTCATCTTGACCGCCTTCTTTCTTTTTCTCTAGGATCTCGACTGCCCGTAATACTCCATCGATGATGGACTGGGGGCGGGCCGCGCAGCCTGGCACGTAGACATCGACCGGGATCACGGTATCGATGCCGCCCAGGATGTTGTAGCACTCCTTGAAGATGCCGCCGGTGCAGGCGCATATGCCTACGGCGACGACGACCTTGGGATTTGGCATCTGGGAATAGATCTGCCTGACCACCTGGGCGCTTTGGGCGTTCACCCCGCCGGTGATCAGCAGGATGTCCGCGTGAAACGGATTGCCGGTGTTGATGATGCCGAAGCGTTCGATGTCATATTTCGGGGTGGTGCATGCCAGTACCTCGATATCACAGCCGTTGCAGCTGCTCGCATCATAATGCAGCATCCACGGCGATCTTTTCAATTTGTTCATGATGGTCACCTACCTGATGGACATGAGGATGAGGATGTTGATGCCGCCGGCCAGCAGCGTGATCAGCCAGCAGACATCCAGCACCTGTTTCCAGTTGAGCCGGGCGCATACATTATCGATCAGGATCTCGATAAAGTAGACGAACAGCGTGAGCGCGATGGCGATCGGCCAGCTGAGGGGAGAAGCGTTGATGAAGAAGATGGCGACGATGCCCAGCAGCAGCATCTTCTCATAATATTCTCCGATCTCCATGACGGCGAGCGTCGGGCCGGACATCTCGGTCGTGATGCCCTTGACCATCTCCTGGTGGGCATGATGTGAGGTCGACAGGTCAAACGGGGACTTGCGCAGCTTGATGGCCATGATCAGGATGAAGCCGATGAACAGGCCGGGCATGAGCCAGATGGCGCTGGTCGGGCTGGCGATGATGTCTTCCACGCGGAATGAACCGGTGGAGAGATAGAAGCCGACCGCGATGAGCAGCGTCATCGGCTCATAAGACATCATCTGCAGCATCTCGCGGCTTGCGCCCATATTGGAAAAGGGGGAAGAGTCGCTGCAGGCGGCCAGGATCAGGAACATGTCGGCAGTCGACAGGATGAACAGCGACATCAGGATATCCGAGCCGAAGAACAAGATGCCGCCGGCGATGGCCAGAAAGGCCAGATAGCTCAGGTTGAGCAGCAGCTGCACGCTGTTCACGGCGATCATCTGCTTGGAAAACAGCTTGATCAGGTCATAGAAGGGCTGCAAGAGCTTTGGTCCCTTCCTGCCTTGCATGCGGGCGGTGATCTTGCGGTCCACGCCGTCCAGCAATGCGCCGGCAAACGGGGCGAGACACAGATACAGCAGCAGCGAAACGACTTTGATCATCATAACACACCTCCCAGCAGCAGCGCAATAACCCAAGGAAGTAAATCAGAAAGAGAATAAGTAGCGCCAGGACCATCAGGTAAAACCAAATTGCTCTCAGATGGAGTAAGATATAAGGTCTCATAATCCCAAGATGAACCAGAAGATATACGATACCGAGGCAGAGCAAAAGAGCCAAAACTAACTTGATAAGAAGTCCCAGAAGAATCATACATTACACCTGACCACGAAGAATCCGAGACATTGAAAATACGGCCAGCAGCATCCAGACCAACATAACCATCCTGGCGGTTAATCGGGAAAAACAAGGTAACCTCCCCAAGGCCTTCGGCAGCACCACGTATCCAGCAGGAACCATAGAAAGGGAAATCATCACCGGCAGCGGCAATTACAGGGGACGGAACACCTTCCACTGAGTAGACCTCATAAGCAGCAGGATCATCCAAAAAATCAGAAATATCTATATCTGGAGAAACAACATAGACCTGAGAAGGAGGCTGCTCAACAACAACCTCCTCCCCTACCTCAACCTCTGAACTATCAGATGAAGAATCAGATTCAACAGCAGAAGCAGGAGTCAGAAATAGAGAAGCCAGCATCAGGGCTTGTAGAGTACAGCACGAAAAACGACAGACAAAAGAGCGCAGGCAATCATGATCCATAAAAGAGATACCCCCAAGAGCTGCATAGAACCGAGCCATTGAACGAACGTCTGAAACAGAGCAATAATCCAGGCAACCCAATCCTGCATAAAATCACCGCCCTATAAAATGATAAAAGACCGCTATGCCAATACCAGCAGAAGCAAAAACGACCAGGACAGGAGGAATCAAAGTCCATAGAGTAGCCATAAAAACCATTGACTGAGCCACCAGAGAAAAGACCTGGATAATACCAGTGAGCAGAGTACTGATAAAATCAACAATGGTACCGAGAGCAGCTAACACTAATCGCCACCACCCTTCTCAGACTTTGACCTTCCAGCAAATTTTGAAAGCCGGCCAATCACCAGAAGCATAATGGCCAGGGTTAACGGGAAAACATAGAGAATACCATATTCACCCATTCCATACCAGAAGTCCTGGAAGATGCCGGAGATCAATGCAAAAGCAGAAGCCAGTCCATCAGGATAAGAAAAATTCTCGATGTCCAGAGCATCAAAATTCTCAGTCATAGAGCCGCCCCACTGGCTCTCAATATCCTCATGCTCTGTAATTTCACCCTGGACCTTATCAACATCTACAACACCGCCGGAAGAAGCGGAAATAAAACTAAACTGAACATTGGAGAAATCAAAAGAAGAATCCCAACCAGTAGAAACAGAAGAAACGTTGCCCAAAGAATACTGAATAAACGGTAAATTAAAATAAAGTGCGATACTAGTGATAGGCTCAGTTGAAGAATAGAGATAATTATCGAACTGAATCAGACCATCCAGAGCGGAAAACTGAATATCAGTCAAAGCACCATTAACCGCCAATACAACAGACGAACTATCGCCGGTATAAACAACAGAGCCATTGACATTAAGAGAAAACGAAGAAGAAAGACTGCCAACAAACTCAATATCAGAAATATCGTCCCCAAGAGAGGAGACATCCAAACTGAGAATTGCACGGGACCAACCAATAGAATTGATAGTACTATGACTGCCCCAGCTCATGTCGTCGCCAGGGCCAGAAGTTAATGGCTGATTAACACCTAAAATGTAATCAAAAGAAGTGTTGTAAGAGAAAGAAGGACAACCGAATGAAACGACCGAACCAGCGACAGAGAAAGAAGGCGTCAAAGGGGAATCAGGTCTGAAAGAATAAAAAGTATAATCGGGGAAATAACCGAAGTCATTATCCCAACCTTCCTGCAATTCAGCGAACTCAACCCCTACTTGAGTACCCTCCTGGACAAAAAACAAAGAGGCCAAATCAGAACCAGAATAAATACCATCAGAAGGAGAACTTGAATACGTAGATGCAGAAGATGGAGCAACATACTGAGGAGATGAAACCGGGATATCAAAGCTACCGGAAGAATAATCGTTACCAACAAAAGACTGATTATTCCAAGCAGAGACAGGGAGAGGTACCAGCAAAAAAGGGAGAGCCAGAAAACAACACAAAAACCTTTTAAACAAAGTACCTCGCCCCTTCCCTATCTGGTTGCGGGGGCCGGAATTGAACCGGCGCCTCCAGGTTGAGAGCCTGGCGAACTGACCTCTACTCTACCCCGCGAAATTGATATCTAAATCAAAAAGAGACAACTGCAATTCTTCAAAGGAAATATTCGTCAAAACATGGACCGGATCTTCCGGGTAAGAAATCGGCTGCATAATCTCATCAACACCCAAGTAAGGGAGCCAAAAAGACCAATCAACACCAGTGACATAGCCGGTACCACAAAACTCATTGACACAAGAAATATAACCATCCAACACAGCGTCACGTTGGAAAATGAAGCCCAAAGGAACTGCACGGTTAAGACCAATACTGCAATAATAAGTATGAGCGCCGAAGTCAGATACGGATGAAGCCATATCCTTTGTAATATACTTCGTAACATAATGGGCACACCCCACAGCATCCTGTATAGAAGCCAACGAACAAAAACCAAACTTATCACTATATGCAGGCCAATTCTTAAAACCGCTATCAATAAGTGCCTGAGGATGAACACCAGGCACAAAATCAGAAATCATGGAGCACGGAATACCACGGACAAAACCATGCAAATGCCAGGCCCCATCTTTGTGCATCTCAGGAATCAGAACATATTGAATCCGGCAACTATACTTTTTCCGCTGGTCTCGAATCCACTGAGAGAAAGCAGCGTAAAAAACAGAGAGGTCATACCGGTTAAATTTAGTCCTATCAATAGTACCAGTGAAAAAATAGTCCCAGTCATTACAAAGAGCAAGCTGAAACACCACAGAACGAGCTCTGGACAATGCCTGGGACAATTTTCCGGAAGATGACTGCTCTTCCCTATTCTCTGTTAAATCACTATCATCAGGCAAACGAGGAGCGCAACAGCCATTAAAGCGAATAAGCTTATAAAAACCATCCCGATAATATTTCACAGAGTACGAAGGATTTAACCCGGCATTTAACACAGTTTTCAGCACCTTCCCGAGAAACGTTACGAGGTCAAGTGACCCGCAACCCTCCACCTGGGAGGGAAGGAATCACGCTTTGCAAGGGGAAGGGGCTATCATATCGACAGGCCCTATGCCCTGCCCTCACCCGCAAACAGGGAGGGCAGAGCACGAAACGATTAAACTTTACCTATATCGGCTACTTTGCCATACTTGTTATAAAACAGCTCGCAGGAAGCGCCAATATCGGGGACGAAACTCATATCATGCAGCTTCTTAGCAGGAATGAACACCTTGTCAACGCCCATGCCAATGATATGCTGGTCCTCATAGGTGAAAAAGAAATTAGTCCCCTCCACCTGGTTACCATCGGAGCCTTTAAAAGACACAGAACGATAACCAACACAAGTATAAACAGTACTCATTCACATTTGCTCCTTTCCATAAATTGTGAGCAGCCGACTGTATGCACGTTTCCGAGCAATCTGTAATTTAGCTACTCATTTTGTGCCCCATCTGCAAGGGATAAAAAAATGGCCTAAACAGTTGCCTGTTTAAGCCAAAAACTCTATACGTCTGGGTCAACAAAACCTCTGTTTATTTTGTTGACCTAAAACAATGCTCTTTTTTGGGGGGCAAATTCTCCCCCGCTGCACACAGTTTAAATTCTATAACTCTAACAATATAGCACGCTTGTTTTGACAGGTCAACAAAAACAACGGTCTATGTGGGAATCAAAAGTGTGCAAGTCACATTCTGACCGTCTGGATCGCATGCGTTTTATCAAACTCGATAAGCTAGTTCTCTTAAAGCTCGCTGCATTTCACGGCATCAGAATATGGTCCAATGTGATTTCCTCTGCACGCAGCACACCAGCTTTGGATGCCCGTGGGATTGTTTAGTGTAACACGCTTCTCTGTCCAGCCAAACTTCGCTTTTGGGTAAAAGATATGCTCGTCACTGTTCTGAGAGCAGTGAGGACAGGATTTGTAATCGCCCCGTTCCTGCGCCTCATTTAGAGGCCGGCCACAATGCTTGCACTTTTTCATATGTTGAGCTTCTCCCCTTCCCAAGTATTTTCTTTATCATAGCAGAGAAAACATTTTGCCGTCAACACTCACAGATGAAGAACCGTAAAAGGAAAAGAAGCGGGTTTGGACT
>OGYF01003274.1_pt1 | contig 11266 bp, 7 predicted proteins | sample 1576451 | NCBI WGS metagenome assembly OGYF01 (sample SAMEA3541505, study PRJEB24748) | human gut metagenome | biome: human gut; feature: human-associated habitat; material: faeces | place: China | collected 2012 | reverse complement strand
TCATATCCGCCGTAAACTCTTTCTTATCCTTATAAACGACATATTTACAGGAGTTTCTGATCTGATGTACCACACAGATCTGAGTGGATGACTGAGGGAATACGGTGCGGATAGTATCCGTAAATCCATTCAGATTGTCAGTACAGGTAATCAGTATATCCTGCACTCCACGGGCTTTTAAATCGGTCAGAACGCCCATCCAGAAAGAAGAACTTTCCGATTTGCCAACCCACATGCCAAGAGCTTCCTTCAAGCCGTTCTGTTTCAGTCCGACACAAAGGTAAACGGTCTTGTTTATGATCTTGCCGTTATCCCGTACTTTAAAGACGATGCCGTCCATCCATACTATCAGATAAACCGGATCCAAAGGGCGGTTCTGCCATTCCTGGGCAGCCTGGTTTACCTTGTTTGTAATGATGGAAATGGCGGATGTTGAGAGTTCTATCTCATAAATCTCACGCATTTCTTCCTCTATATCAGAAACACTCATTCCTTTGGCGTATAGGGAGATAACAAGCTTTTCTATAGAAAGTCCACGACTTTCATGCTTGGGTACTGCTATCGGTTCAAACTGACCGTTACGGTCACGTGGAATAGATATGACAGCTTCCCCATGTTCAGTTTGGATTTTCTTCGGATAGTTACCGTTACGTGAATTACCAGTGTTGTTCCCTGCCACAGAATTCTTTTCATAACCCAAATGGGCATCCATTTCGCCTTCAAGCATCTTTTCCAACACTTGGGCATGCAACTGCTTCAGAAACTTGCTCACATCGGCTTCTGTCTTGAACTGGCTAAGGAACTCCTTGCTTAATACCTCATCAGGCACTACTTGATTCTTTTCTTTCATAATCTTCTTCATTTTGCAAATCTATAAAATAAAAAATACGAGACTCAAACTTGAATCCCGTATTTTCCATTTACACAAAATATTTTATAGTGTCATACAAAATAAAAATGGTTGGCGTCCACACAATCACTTGCTCACACGCCAACCGAAATCTAACTAACTTTTGTTTACTATTATTTGGATCCGATATAATAGCCTAAATGAGTGGGTTGATTATAACCTATATTCTGCATTGCCTGACTCATATCATAAGTATGATCTGTCATAAGATGCGGGAAACGATGCTCTGTCGGATAATTCGTAGAGAAAATATAAATCGCAGAATGGTCTGAAGAGCCCATTATTACTTCCTCACGCCAGTCGCCCAGGAAATCACCGTAATAACAAGGATTATATTTTGTACTATGATTACCTTCATTGCTTCCATATCCAGTTGCAAAATTCACAAGACGGTTCTTATTCGTTCTCGGATTAGCTTTATAGCTTACAATCAAAGCACGGTCAAACAACTCACGAGTCAATTCTCCAGTCCACCAAATTGCTGCATTATATAACGTACCACCACCAATACCAGTAGGCATATCAGGACTTATAGGTACATCTATAGAACCTCCACAATTGTACATTCCAGAATTCATCGAAGACCAAAATTCCATATTAGGACTATCAGGATCTACGTCTGCTACAATACAACGCCCTACATCACCATGCATTCCAGCACCATGAGCAGAAATTAATGAACCGTCACGTGCATCAATAACCTGACATCCATACCCCAATCCTTGTACTGCATATGTATTTTCTTCTTCAAAGGAAGCCACAATCTGCAAGCCATCACGATCTTTAATGAATTTACCCACATGCAAACAGTCTCCATGTCCATTTCCAGTGCACCAAAGTTCATTTCCATTGTCATCAATTGCAGCCTGTCCATAGAGAATTTCATCTTTTCCATCATTATCTAAGTCTGCTACACGAAAAGCATGAGAACACATTGCCAACCATTTTTCATCATGATCCTTGGTATCAAATTTCCAACGATTTTCCAGTTCCGATCCTTTTAGGTCAAAGGCCCAAACCTGCCAGTTCTTGTACACGCCACGAGTCACAATCAGACTAGGATTACTTGTTCTAGCACCAGTTGATGGATCAGGAATCCCATCTAAATAAGCAGCACCAATAAAGAAACGGTCCATACGGTTTCCATAATCATCGCCCCAATAATCCATCCAATACTCAGCACGTTCTACTTTAGAACCTTCACCTCCACGAGGAATATTATCTGTACGTGCTATTTCACGTCCATCATACCCACGACAAATTGAGATGTATTCAGGACCTTCAAAAATCAAGCCACAAGTAGTAGGAAGTTTTGCACCTGAAGCCCATCCGGCACCATTTAAATCACGAATACGATAATCATGAACTTTTCCATCTTCTCCTGTAATCATCTTTCCATCTGCAAACTGGGTACCTTCAGCAGAGCGGAAGGCAATTTCACACAACCCATCACCATCAAAATCATACAAGATATAAGAAGTATAATGAGAGCCCGAACGAATATTAACTCCCAAGTCAATACGCCAAAGGAAAGTTCCATCCAATTTATAGGCTTCCAATAAAGTAGTACCATTATGCCATCCCCCCTGATTAGCTCCATCATAAGGTTCACGCTTAATCACGATTTCCATTTCACCGTCACCATCCAATTCACCTACCTGAATATCATCAGCCACATAATAACCATTTTCAGGCAGCTCTATTGTAGAAGGGTTCGCATTCAATGTAATTTTACGGTAATAAGTTTGAGCCATCTCTGGCGTAAAATCACACTCACAAATAGTTTCACTATTTCCAGATAATGTAACACGATAATGATTTGACTTTGTAACGTCTATATTTTCATCTAAAAAGCAAGTTGAATTAAACAATGCATCCACATTCAATTTTACTTCCTGCCCTCCATCTACCGATTTATAAATATCAAATGCCACATTAGATGGATCACTTTGCAATAATCGCCAGCTAACCAAAGCCCCATGTATAAAAGTAGTAGAATTAGCATCCGCATCAGGAGTAGGATCATAACTTACCCACATAGCCCGACCGTCTTTTACCACTTCAGAGGGAAGTGCAGGCAGTTCTTCTGTATCACCACTTCCTGGTTGCGGAGCCGGAGTTTCTTCATCCGAACATGCTGACAACGCAAAAAGACAGACAGCACCTAAGAAACTTGTAAATAGTCTTTTCATGATATCTTATATTTTTAAATATTTATACTTTTCCGGAATCCGGGACTTACCAGCCCGGATTCTGACTTAAATTAGGATTTTTCATTCTCTCGGATTGAGGTATCGGGAAGAGATACATCTTATCGTCCCACTGACGAGTATTTACCACTGTAGAATAAGAATAAGCAGTATTATCTCCTGTTTTTGAGATTTGCAGACCTTCTATATTTACAAAATATTTGTCAGCCTCTTTCCAACGACGTACATCCCAAAAACGATGTCCTTCAAAAGCAAGTTCCACCATACGTTCTTTTTTATAAGCCTCCCAAAACGCATCATTTGACATATTTAACGGGAAGGCAGGCATTCCTACTCCCTTCACGTTCACGAGTCATACTAGCTGCCTGGCGAGCCGACATAGTAAACTCAGCATCCGTTGCATCCGCACTTCCCAAATAACGGAATACAGCTTCTGCATAATTCAAATAGAATTCTCCCAAACGATAAGTTATCCATGTATGATAAGCCGACTTATTAGTACTATTAGAACGAAGGTCAATGTCTCCCTGGCAATATTTTTTCAAATAATATCCAGTTGGGGTACCTCCGTTCAGAGGTTGTCCGTTTGCTCCTCCCTGGTAAGTATAAATCGGAGTTTCATTCCATGTAGGCCATCCTGTTTCCTCATTTACACAAATAGTCATTTTCAAACGTGGGTCACGGTCGTCATAAGGTTTTGCCGGGTCAAAAACACGACTTCCTTCTGCAGTCCATACTCCATCAACCAGACGAACAGGACAACCATCAGTTGTTTCATACGCATCAACCAAATTTTGTGTCGGACAATTTCCCCCATTTCCACCTTCAATTCCAACCGGATAATTATAAGACTCCATAGTACTGGACTCACGATTCGCGCGACGACCAAAAATTAATTCATCCGTAGCATTCTTATAGTTATTTTTATCCCACAAAGAGGCATAGTCACTAACCAGCTTCATGCCACGTTCATTTACACAATAATCCAATAATTCTTTATTCGCTGTAGCCGCACGATGCCATAATTCTGGATTATTATCTGTATTAAACAATGGACTTGCTGCATAAAGAGCCGCACGAGCTTTCAAGGCCAAAACTGTAGCTTTATTTACACGACCTGTTTCTGGAGATTCACTAGGTAATACCACATCTGCAGGAAGGTTGGCATAATCTTCAATTATCAGATCCTTTATATCATCACACTCTGAAATAATATAATCAAAAATATCTTTAGCCGGAGTACGACTCAATGTATTGCTCTCATCTGCACTCAAGAAATGATCGGTAAACGGCACATCTCCATACTGACGCACCAGATTAAAGTAAAAATAGGCACGCAGAAAACGTACTTCATACTGATAGTTATTGTAACGGAACATCTGAGGTTTATAGTCTGCATTCTGCTCTAACTCTGGAAATGTCAATCCAACATACTTATCCAAAAACAGATTACAGTTTGAAATACCCGAATAACATGTACTCCAAGTTCCGCTTTGAGCATTGGTCGGACTCCATGAGCCATTATAAAATGTCTCAATAGAATTTCCTGTATATGCATACTGCGACTCATCAGCTGCCGATCCCAATATTGCTCCAGAATAATTACCAAAATCAGTATCCAAATCCAGATAAATAGTAGTAATTAAACCTCCAACATTACTAAAATTCAGCTTCACAAATTCTTCGTCATAATTATTATATTCATGGTAGTTCATTTGGTCTGAGCATGAAGCCAATGCTCCCATACACAACATACCATAGACAATTCTTCTAAGTTTCATTCTTTGTTTCTTTTAAGATTAAAAACCTACTTTCAAACCGACAATCAGACTCTTGTTCAAAGGATTCGTAGCTCCATAAGATTCCGGGTCCAACACATCAATCTTATCAAAGCACAGCAAATCAACTCCCCGCACATACAATCTTGCGTCTCCGATGAATTTTGTTTTCTGCAACCAAGACTTAGGGAAATTATAATACACCTCGATGTTGCGAAGTTTCAGGAACGAACGGTCAGCCAACCACACGGTATTGGTCTGATAGTTATTCGTATTGCTTTGCGTGCTCAAGCGCGGATATCTTGCGTTCAGATTATCCTCAGTCCAACGATTCTCGTAATAATGAGTGGAAAGCGTAGTGGTACTCAACAAAGGCCAGAACATACTCTTTGTGTTCAGGATTGCAGAATAACGGCCTGTTCCCTGGAACTGGGCGTCAAATCCAAGTCCTTTCCATTCCGCTCCCAAATGGAACGTATAATAAATTTCCGGAGCGACTGTGCTATAACCGATAGCCGTCACGTCATTGCTGTCGATTATTTTATCTCCATTCACATCACGATACTTAATATCTCCCGGATAGACCGTTCCGAAGCTTTGAGGCAGACTGTTGGCTATATCATCTGCGTCTTTAAAGAAACCTACAGCTTCCAGACCATAAACCTGGTTCAACGAGTGGCCGGTCTGTACAAGATTATCGTACATTCTAGGTTCCTCCAGTTGCTCCTTAATCTCATTCCGGTTCCAGTTGAAGCTACCTCCAGCATTCAGCACCACATCTCCCACACGCTTCGTGTAATCAAGGCTGAACTCGCCGCCCCAACTGTCTACCACACCGGCGTTCTCATACGGAGGAGTCTGTCCTAAGACAGCTGTATATTTACCTTCAGAAGAAACCCAGATATTATTTCTACGCTGGTAATACGCATCGACTGAAAGATTCAAGCCCTTAAAGAGCGTAGCATCTACACCGACATTGTATTTATATCCTTTCTCATGCGTATAATTCGTACTTGCCAAACGGCCGAGTTCTGTCGTACCGAATGAAGAATCATACGCACTATTGAACATATAGCGCGTACCTGTTGTGGTATAAATCTGGTCCCAGTAATCATACACATCACTGGCCGGCAGATAATCCGCATTGATAATGCCGAATGAAGCACGAAGTTTCAAGAAATCAATCCATGACACATTGTTCATAAAATTTTCTTCCGAAAGCACCCATGCCGCCGACACTGTAGGAGAAAACGCCCATTTATGACCGGGAGCAAGCAGACTGGAGCCGGAGCCTACCAACGCCAAGTCAAGAAAATAACGCTTGTCATATCCATAATGAGTAAACCATGACACATTCTGGCGATAAATGGTTGTATTCAAGCCGTATGAATCACGGTACTCATATTCCCACTTCAATTGAGAATACACATCGTGTGTATCCGCAAAGTTCCGGTTATAGCTAAATCCACCAGAGAAGTTGAACTGGCGTGTCCAGTTATTTATGCTTCCGTCTTTTCCCATTTCTGTAGGCTCACCTCCAGTTGTATGCGTATACAAAGGTCCTGTCAAATCAGTATAAGTCACCGTATATCCGCCATAAGTATAAGCCTGGCTATGGTCTTCCCATATAGAAGAATAGTTATCATAAGCCAATCTGAAATTGAATCCCAAACCTTCTGTAACAGCCGACAAGTCTTGTTCCAAGGTCAGGTCCGCAAACAAGCTTCTCGTATGACCTTTTGAATATGCCGCTCCCTGAGATTGAGCCACCGGATTCTGGGTTCCCAACCAAGTGGTATTGTTTCCTCCCCATAAGCCGTCCTCATCCTTTACAGGAAAAGCGGCTGCCGGCAGGGTATAAATCATATCCCACAGATTGGCAGAAGCACCCGGACGGAGAGATTCCGACAATGTACCCAAAATATTCACTTTCAGTTTTGTAGTACTGCTTACATCAATATCCATATTGGTACGCAGATTGGCACGCGAATACTTGTTCTGGGTAGAATAGCCTTCGTTCATATTGCCTTCTTTCACGAAACCTCTGTCTGTCACCAGGTCAAGCATAGAATAGTAACGGAACTTAGAACCACCTCCGCGAAATTCAATCGTATACTTGTTGGAAATGCCCGAATTCTTGAAAGTCTCATCAAGCCAGTTTACATTCGGATACAAATAAGGGAAGTCTCCATTACGGAAATACTCCACTTCCTTATCCGCATAACGGGGAGACAAACCTTCATACCTGCGTGCCTCATTATAAGCCTGCGCATAAGTGGCCGCATCCACAAACTCCGGCTTCCGGTCCATGAAATTATTTACATGGTCATAAGTAAACTTGATTTCTTTGGAATTATACTTACCGCGTTTGGTCGTAATCAGGATAGCCCCATTAATTCCTTTATACCCATACAAAGCTACAGCGGCCGCATCTTTCAAAACGGATACAGATTCCACTTCCTCCGGGCTAAGCAGGCTCATGTCTCTTTCCAGACCATCAACCAATATCAACGGATTGCTGCTGGAAAGACTCTGAAGTCCTCTGATATAAAAAGTAGGTTCCACATCCGCATAATTTCCCGAATTCTGCAAGACCATCATACCCATTCCCTGCCCTAACAGAGAATTAGACATGTTTTTAGCACTACGCTTATCAAAGTCTTCATTATAAATGGTAGAAACGGCTGCCGTAGACTCGGCACGGGTAAAAACACGTCCGGCGCCCACGTCGACAGACTGCCCCGCGTAATTCAGTACGACCTTCACCAGCGACTTTCCGTCCGCCTTTACCGTAGTCGTACCTTTATCTACTGACACAATATTCAATTGCTGTCCGGCAGAAGCTTCTATGGAAAATTTTCCATCCTTATCTGTCTCAACTCTTGTTTCCGGCATCCCTTTCACCATGACAGAAGCACCATAAACCGGATGCCCCCACTTGTCGACAACCATTCCTCTGACATTGTTGTCCGTGTCCTGAGCACCAGCAGGAACAGCCAGCAAGGCCAGGCATGCCCACATCAGATTCTTATATTTTTTCATAAAGCTATTATCAAAAATCTATTACTTATACTTTTATAAATTACCAGCCAGGATTCTGAACCAGTCCGTATCCCTTGTTTATTTCCGTTTGAGGGAACGGTGACAAATACCATTTGGTGTCAAAACCATAATCCCACCAGTAACGACGGATATTGTGCAACGTAAATCTTTCATAGTCAAAATGAACGGGCTGGGGAGCTCCTTGATTCTGGTCACCTTCAAACCATTTCGTCTCTATACGGTTTCCTTTCTCATCCAGACGGTAAATCAACAGTCCGTGCAGCTCTTTTTCAAACCGGTCCGCACGTTTATACCGAATCAAATCAAAGAAACGTGCGTCTTCCATACCAAGCTCACACACACGCTCACGCAGCAATTCTTCCAACAAGTTTTCCTTGTTTGAAGTCAGGTTCTTTTCCGGATTACAATCTTCCAGCTTGCCAAGGCCTACACGTTCGCGCACCTTATTTATCCAGGTCAACGCACCCGCATTGTCCCCTTTTGCCTGAAGCAATGCTTCCGCATAAGTGAGATAAATATCCGACAGACGCAAAGTCACCCACTGGCAATACTGACGCTGATATTCCGTACCGATATAATACTTCATATTGTCATAGCCAGTAGCAAAACGCATGGTCTCATCCCGTGAGTTGTTTCCGGCATCATAACCGCCTACCCACAGTTCGTATGGCTGTCCGGACATCAACCCGGCATTGTTCGACCAGTCCAGCATCTTGGGCAATCCGTTCACTATCACTGTCTCATACAAACGAGGGTCACGGGTCAATTCCAGGTTATTGTCGGCCAAAGTACCTTTCGCGAACATTTCATCCAGCTTGCCTTCTGCCTCTGTTTCCTCCCAATTGAACGGTTTACCGTCGGCCCACGGGAACATTTCCACATATTCTTGTGTAGGCGTATAAGAGTTACGTCCCAAATCGCTCCAATTATGCCAGAAATAAGTACTGGAATTAAAAGCGTCTCCCATCTGAACCCTGACAGAATGAATGACTTCCTTACTTCCTTGATAAAGGTACCCCATACGGTAGGCATAACGGTAACCGGCCGGTGTGTTATTGACAGACTGGTTCAATTCATAATAACCATTTGCCTCCAAGGTTTATTTATAATACAAAGGCATTTTAACAAAATTCTACATTTTATTCAAGTGTCATTTTGCACATATTTTACTAAAATTTAACCTAAAAAATATTGAACAGCGAAAAAATGTAATTTTTAATTGAAAAATGTCGCCTCAGTTGTTATACTTATATGATAAAACAGTTTATTTTAATGGAGATGATTGTATATGTTTGCAAATGAAAGAAGAATACAAATTACGGAAATGCTCAACCGCCGCTCTTCCGTAACCGTTAATGAGCTTACCGATACCTTCCGGGTATCCCTTGAAACCATACGAAGGGATTTGGAATATCTGGAAAAACAAGGGGCCTTAAAGAGAGTGCACGGCGGAGCCGTCACCGTCTGCCGCCGTGAGCCGGAAGGCACCCGCTTTGAGGTGGCCTTTCCCCGCTATGAGCCGAAGGGAGGCGAGGAGAGATGAGCAGACGGCTGCTGGCCCTGTACTGCGCGCTCCTGCTGCTTCTGCCGGCCTGCAAGCAGGGAGGGGAGGCGGGCCAGAGCGGCAATGGCGGGTATCAGGTCTACTTTGCCGTCCCCTTCGGGGGAGAAGGCGACCCCGGAGAGGCGGGGGGGACGGCCGTGGCCAGCGAGATCCGAAGGCTGCCGGAGGGGGCCGACATCCCCGGCGGACTGATGGAATGCCTGCTCTCCGGCCCGGTCTCAGACGATCTGGCTTCCCCGTTCCCGGAGGGCGTGTACCTTCTGTCCCAGCCCACTGTGGAGGAGGGCGTGTGCCGGGTCAACCTCTCGGAAAAGTACGGCGGACTCTCCGGGGTGGAGCTGACGCTGGCTGATTACTGCATCGTTCTCACGCTCTGCCAGGTGCCCGGGGTGGAAGCGGTCTCCATCGATGTGGAGGGCTCGCCCATCCCCTATCGAGACCGTCAGCTCCTGCGGAGCAGCGATGTGGTCCTCTCAGGCGGCGAGGACCAGCCGCTCTATCTGACAGTGAAGCTGTTTTTCCCGCGGAGGAGCGGAGGACTCGCCGCAGAGGAGCGAAATGTGCTGCTCACCGAGCAGGACACCCCCGTCACCGCGGTGCTGAACGCACTGCTGTCGGGGCCCGAGACCCAAGGGCTTTTCTTCCTCTTTCCGGAAGAGGCCCATATTCTCTCCGCCTGGGTGGAGAACGGAAACTGCTATGTGGATTTTGACGCCCCCTTCTTGGACCGGGAGCCGGAGTCTGCGGCCCAGGCCCAGCAGCTCCTGTACGCCATTGTGAATACCCTCTGCCAGCTCCCGGATGTGGGGGCGGTCCAGATCCTGGTGGAGGGGGAGGCGCCGGAGCGGTATGGTGAGATCCCCACCTCCTCGCCGCTGGAGGCAAACAAGGACCTAGTGGTGGATTAAGTCAGATTTTGATTGACAACGCCCGGGGACCCGAGTAGGATATTTTCATATATTTTGCCCCATATGCCTGAAAGGATGATGTCCCATGTCCGAGTATCAGCCCAGTACCAACTGCCTCCACGCGGGCTACGTCCCCGGGAGTGGAGAGCCCCGCAACATTCCCATTGTCCAGTCCACCACCTTCCGGTATGCCACCGGGGAGGCCATGGGGGCCCTCTTCGATCTGGAGGCCGAGGGTTATTTTTACACCCGGCTCCAGAATCCCACCAACGACCAGGTGGCGGCGAAGATCTGCGCCCTGGAGGGCGGCACCGCCGCCATGCTCACCTCCTCCGGTCAGGCGGCAAATTTCTTTGCCATCTTTAATATCGCCTCCTGCGGCGACCATGTGGTGGCCTCCTCCGCCATCTACGGCGGCACCTTCAATCTCTTCGCCGTCACTTATTTTTTCATTACAAAATCCACAGTAAACATCTCCGGTATACCCTCCCTGTTCACAGTCAGCTAAAGTTCTATTCTTTATAACGTTCTGTGATTTAGGATGAATACATGAATCATATTCTATAACACCTGTGCGAAGTGAAGTCGTATTGCAGTCATTCCACTTTCCTGCACCATTTGATCTTTTATTATCGTAAACCTCTCCTGCTTTTTCATTCTTGTTGTTTGGTTCGCCATCATTCCAATTAGTATAACTTACTTCACTTCCATCTGCCCAAAGCCATTCATCAAGATTTTCTTCATTTCTTATAAGTCCAATATAAGATGATGTATTATCACCTTGCTCTGAAATAACATTCGCAACAATGTCATTTTCCCTTGCATTGGAAATA
>OGYF01003273.1_pt1 | contig 11271 bp, 12 predicted proteins | sample 1576451 | NCBI WGS metagenome assembly OGYF01 (sample SAMEA3541505, study PRJEB24748) | human gut metagenome | biome: human gut; feature: human-associated habitat; material: faeces | place: China | collected 2012 | reverse complement strand
AAGGCAGTGGTCATGGAACCAGGAATCCCCCGGCTTTAGCCGTGGGGAGTGTCAAAGGGACAATGCATATAACAAAGCAACTATATTTAAGGAGGTTATATGTAATGGCACAGAAAAATGTTTCTTTGGAAAAACGAATGAAAGAATATGAGCAAGTATCGAGGACCTTTCTGACACGGAGGGTACCGGTGATGATCCGCATTGATGGGAAAGCGTTCCATTCCTTCACCCGGGGAATGAAGCGGCCCTTTGACCCTTTGCTTCGGGATACGATGGAGAAGACGATGAAGTATCTTTGTCAGAATATCCAAGGATGTGTTTTTGGATTTACCCAGTCTGATGAGATCACCCTGGTTTTAACTGATTATGCCACAATCTCCACCGATGCCTGGTTCAGCTACAATGTCCAAAAGATGAGCAGTGTCGCTGCGTCCATGGCAACCAGTGCTTTCAACCGGTACTTTTACGAAGCTGTGTCGAGTCAGATGGAGTTTCCTGATGCGTGGAATGATGATTTGGAGTATCTCTGCAAACTGGAGAGCAAATACTTCCAAGCGATGTTTGACGCCCGGGCTTTTTCAATTCCAAAAGAAGAGGTCTGCAACAATCTCATCTGGCGCCAGCAGGACGCAACACGTAACAGCATTGCCTCTGTTGGCCAGAGTTATTTCAGTCAGAAGGAACTTCAGGGGAAAACCCGCAATCAGATTCAGGAAATGCTCTTTACCAACAAAGGAGTAAACTGGAATGACTTTGCAACCAGATATAAGAGAGGATCCTGCTGCTATCGGGAAACAAAAAAGGAAGAGATGGAGGATCCCAGAATGCCTGGAAAACAAATTCAGGTTGAACGACGGGTTTGGGTCATTGATTCCAATCCGCCGATTTTCAGTCAGGATCGGAATTTCATTGAAAAATGGATCTGACGGCTCATACCCATTACGAAATAGGCTTTCTGCTTGTCTTTCAGTAAACCGCATACCTAAAGCGGCGACTGGCTGACCTGTTTCATAGTACACCATTTATTAGAAACCCCGCTGCGGCGGGGTTTCTTTTTGCCTGGAACGGCAGGAAAAGCAGGTTCCACAGTAGAAAAATAGCCATGGTGGAATCTCAGACGCCATCCATTTCTCCTTGTACAATAGATCTCTTCATCTAAATGTTGGTCATAGGTGAAAAAAATCGCATAATGAAAAAAGATCTTTCCCAGACATTTGCAGGGATCGGCGGACATTGAGTTGGATGCAGCCTTCATTTTCAAAAACAAAACCAAACCAGAACCTGATTGTGTTCCTTACATAGAGCCAGAAAGGTCCCCCCGTGAAGGGGGCACGCAAAAGCAGGATCGATTCGCTGTCTCCGTCCAATCTCATCCGGGTACTTTTTTCTTTATGCATTCGTTTTGCTTTTTATTGAAAAACAAGCAGAAAGCCCACTGTGCAAGCTGTGAGAGGAGGTCAATTGAGGGCCTCGCACAGAATCGGGCCCGAGGGGAAAGGAAAAAAAGAAAGAAGAATTATTCGAGCCAAGAGTCTTTGTTTTCTCTCAATTTCGTCTCTTCTGCATATAATAGAGCAATTTATTATGAGGAGGCATATCACAATGGGGATTAGCATCACTTGTCGAAAGACAGGCCGAACCATCGACATGGGAGCTTCTGGATTCCTGCGTCTGCGCCGTAAGATTTCAGAGCTGCAAGGTGGACCCTTCCATGCAATCTATGAAGAGGTTTGCAGCTGGTATCCGGGACGCACTGCCGAAACAGCGGATGAGTTTGATGCCCGTGTGAACAAGCGCATTGCGGAGTTACTTTCCGACAAGGACAGATCCAAGCGGCCTAATATCAAGGTTGTTGATTTTTTGCTTCAAACTGATGTTGAAGGACGCATTCGCTACGGCGCCTGCAAGAATATCCTGAAGGTCATCGGCGACTATGATGACAATATCCTATATGGATATTGCGGCCGCCCTGATTGCGCCAAATTTGCAGACTTTAAGGCTATCCTGCAGGACTGCGTGGTCACCAAATCGGATATGATTTGGTTTTAACCGAGCCCGCTCTTTAGGGAGCGGGCTTTCTGTTTGCCTTTCAGAAAAGAGATTCTGATTCAGACAAATTCATCGCATGAGTTTGTTAATTGCTATGAATTTTGCATATAACGAAGCAAATCATTTTAAGGAGGAAAGTGCAATGAAATATACCCGCTTTGCAGATATTCCCCGGTTTATTTCTCATGGAAATTATGCCGTGGATTACCCTTTGGACTACTTCATGAAGTGGGTTGAAGAAGAAGAACGGGAAGAGGGGCTGCAGCTGTGCCCCGATTTTCAGCGTGGTCACGTTTGGACAGAAAAGCAGCAGATCGCATTCATTGAGTTCTTGCTGCGAGGGGGAAAGAGCGGCCGGGACGTGTATTTCAATTATCCCTCTTGGCATCACTCGGTTCCGCCTAATGCCTACAATGAATACGTCTGTGTGGACGGGCTTCAGCGGATTACAGCAATCAAGCGCTTTATCAAAAACGAAATTAAGGTGTTTGGAAGCTATCGGCAGGAGTTCACAGACAGCCCCAGGATCCTGCAGGACACCATTCGAGTTCATATCAATGATTTGAAAACAAAACGAGAGGTCCTTCAGTGGTATTTGGAAATGAACTCCGGTGGGACACCTCATACGGATGAAGAAATCGAGAGAATCAAGGAAATGATGAATGACTTAAATTAAGGAGGTTCTATTATGAAAAAGGCGAAAAAAAGAGGACCGCAGGCGCCTGTTACCCTGGCTGGATATCGTCAACTGGTTTTTAATCTGGGGACCGAGTTGATGGAGGGATATACCGACATCAAAGATGCCAGTAAACGGTTGATTGAATTGGCTGAGCGCCCCATTATCCAGGATCAGGAACTGTCACCTGCCCCTCATGAAGAAGAAAAGCCAGCTGGCTGTATGGTCTGCAAAAAATGCGGGTTATCCGGCAGAGAACTGGCCTGTATGATGGAAGAGCCATATTTCTCTCTGACTGAAGATCACACTGGCGAGTGCCCTTCCTTCAAAAGTCGTTACATTCAGTACCCGATTCAGGTATCGGAAATTGATTTGGGGGGAGATTGGGCTGAGACCCTTGGAGATGAATTGGTTCTGGTCAAGGTACGGCCGGCAGGAGAGGAAAAAACCTATCTCGGATTTTTCCTCGGGAATTTGGCCTTGAGCGCCTCAGCGAGCTATCATGAAAAAACTGGAAAGCTGACGGTTTATCCGTTCAACAATCCTGCAATTTTTGTTCCCTCTCTTGGACGCATTATTTTCGGCTGTGAGAGTTGGTGGAGCAGGATCAAGAGTGAGAAAGATTTTAAGGACATTACCGATCAGGATATCCAGAATACCTGGTATGTGAAAGCCTGGCAAAAAATGACGCAGAAGAAAAAGAAATGATCTATCCACACCGGCCAGAATATGGCCGGTGTTTTAAAAAAGATTGGCTCTTCGTGGTCCTCGATTGACGAAAGGCAGTTTTCCTGCGTTTGCATATAATAATAAGGAACTTCTCCCCTTTGGGAGAAACAATTACAAAAGGAGACATTAGTATGCTGTATTCGATTTTTAATCTTGCCCAGAATAAAATCATTGCTCAGGGCCTTTCGCAGGAAGCAGTGGTATTTTTCTTTCTCAAAAATCGTTTAGGAGATAGCATTCTTCCCTGGCGCTGGCAGCCTGCGGCCGGGAATAAAACCTTCTCCATGAAAACAATTTTCATCTCGCTCAATATGTCCGGAAAAGATATGGCGGCGCCGGATTTCTTCTATAATGGTGGCCCTTTCATTTTTTCTTCTTATGTTCTTCGGCGCTATATGGTTTTTGATGAAGAAATGCGCATTGTCGATCCCCGTACCTGGACCATGGTTTTCGAGCGGGTCACTCGATCCTCTAATCCTTGGCAGTTCAGACCTATGCCGATGAAGAGACAGCGCTTTTCAAACTTTCACATCCCTGGGAGGAAGGATCATTCCCATCGTGTCAGAATGCCGGCCATGCTGTACCAGACTCTTCGGATGAGCCAGGATGAAATTGAAAAGGATGATGAGGATCTGGGCGAAATCGAGATCATCTCTGATCACTCCGCTATTCGCCGGAAAAACCTGGAGTTTTACAGCTGGGATTGCTGTGACAAGAAGGCTTTCAGAAAGACATCCCGCTCGTGGAAGGATCAGACCCGCAGTCACGCCCAGTGGGGAAAGCACCAGCCTTCTTGCTGCCGCCGCAAAGATCAGCCTTCCTCGTTCTATTCCGATCTTGAAGATTAACTCCACCTTCAAATTATAGACCCCCTTTCTATAGGGGGTTTTTCTTTTTGCCTTCACCTTGCATAACAGCGAAATAATAGCAAACTAATTTCACATGATAATTCCGCAATAGTAATCCAATAGCCCAATAATAGCATAGAGGTTAAGAGATCATAGGGGAAAAAGAGTGGAGCGAAGGTGGCCCACCGTATTTTTAAGAAATGGTGGATGTTTCTGAAGAGGGCAATAGAGAATGTCGCTATGGCTATGACAAGGGAAAAGCGAAGAATGCCAGATAAATAAGGATTAGAAAAAGCACTGGTATTGTATCAACTCCAAAGAACCAGTAAGAGAGGCCCGTTACTTGTTATAGAAGATCAGCTGCGCTCACAAACATCTTGAAAAGGGGATAGGCCAGTCTGAAAGTACCTATGAAGAAAGAGATGCTTGTCGTCAACTTCTATAAAAGGAGAAACCAACAAGCCGTTTTTGAGAACAGATGTAAGGAACCAGAACCACTTTGATCATATTGGTTTTTTCAATCCTTTTAGTGGATTTTGTAGGGCATTGATTAGTATTTAGAAGGGAGGAGTCTATATAAAAGAAAGGGAGAGGGGAGGTAGGCAAATAAAAAGCCCAGCCGGCACATTTATGTGCAAGCTGGGCAATGGATTCCGTTTTTTTTACTTAGCCTCTTCGTGCGGCTCCTTTTCTTCGGCAGCGATGCGGGCAAGCTCTTCTTTTGCAAACTGGCGGCATTTGGTTACTGCCAGCTCCTTTGTAAGGAATGCTGCAATAAACCCGTTTGCATGACAGAAAGTGACTCCAGCCGGAAGATGGTTGGATCCTCTCCATTCCTGGGGGAACAAAAGCTGGCTGCCATCTTTGTGCCGAATGGAAAGTCCCTGCCATCCACCACGGGGGGAGGGGGAAACAAAAAACATGATGTCGTTCGGAAGTCCGTTTGTGGGGATATACCGATCACTGACAACAACGCCATCTTTTGCTTCTGCAACTCTGTCAGCCATTTCTTCTGCAGCTCGATTGGTTGCATATGCCTTTGTGAACCAGGCATTGATCAGGGCCTGAGCCAAACATACGGCGGAGAAGAAGAGCTCATCACTGCGGGCCGGAGTTCCTTCATCCCACGCAGGATTCAGACTGCTCAACATTTCGCTGAGCGGATTCTGACGACCAGTGTTGTCTGCATAGTCGATCGGGGCACAGATATTCCGATCAAACAGACTCCTTTGCAGATCTGTCAGGGGGAACTGATCCTGAAGAGCTCTCCACAGTTTGCCAAAGGCAGCATACGGGACCCCATCATTAGGGCGTGTCTCACGGGGTTCAGAATGGTGATCGAACTCTCCATCTCCAATATCGAATACGAGGACCGTTTCATCCGTCGGGGGATGAATGCCTCTCTCAATAGGGAAGAACGGATCGATCAGCCGCAGAAGTGCTGCAGAACAAACATCATCAGCATGGAATTTCCCGCCATGCGTATAGCCGGAAATATAAGTCTTACCGTTGATTACAATAGCCATGTATATAAACCTCCTAAGAATCTTTTACCTTGTTATATGCATATTGCGGATGTTTCATCTGCCATGGCTATGTTGTTTTCCGAAAAAAAACTTGCGCTCTCAATAGGAATATGCTATGTTGGGTTTAATACCATTATAGTAAAATGCAAAAAAAAGAAAACGAGGGGATTTCTGTTGACAACGCAAGTGGAAAAGCTTTACACCATTGATCCTCCTGGCCCAGGCCGGCCGGCACAATTAGTGGGAAGAGAAATCATCTCTCTCTACAGAAATGAATTTTGCTTAACAGGAGCGAAGTTGTGCCGTATTTTTGACTGCGATCGCCGTTGGGTGGAAAAATTTATTCGCCCTCATGTTCGTCATATTCTTGTCACATATTTTTTTCGTCAGTACATTTTGGAGCAATTTCGAGATAGTCTAGAAGACCACGAACAAGAAGATCTTGCAAGTGCCTTTTATTTTTACTCAATGAAGGACCTTCGTCAATTCTGGAATAGCACAGCAACGGCCCAGCAAAAGAAAAAGATTGTTGATCTGGGAGATTATCTCGATCCTGGATCGACGCCATCCATGCTGCTGGAAGAGCAGCGGCGCCATTCCCATACAAAACGATCGACAGCAGAGGAATCCCACCACATGGACATCATGGAAAGCCTGTTATCATCAAAAGGGTTTTCATTGTATGCTGCATCCAAATATGGAAAAAGCTCCTGGCATTCGGTTCCATTACCGGAACTTCAAAACAAATCTCTTTTGACAATGAAACGGATTATGCGCCAAAAAGGATTTCATACAGATGGAACTGCTTATAAGTACCTCATCGGGGCTGGTGCTGTTCGTTTGAAATTTGGAGGAAAAACATATTGGCAGGTTGAAGAACACAGCGGAAGATGGCTGGTTGCCGTCCCAATACAAGAAGAAGCTCCTCAAGCCGGAAAATGACTTTTCCCCTCTCTCGAATTGAACAAAACCTTGATTTTGTTCAATTTTATATATCCTCTCAACTACCCCCTTCTGTGCTGCTTACTCTACTAAACAAAGTGCCTTATATCCTCTGCCTTTAGTCATGGGGATATAAGGCGCTTTGTTTATACAATATACCAGGACAGTACAAAGGCCACGGATCTCTGTCATTGACATACTCCCACAGCTTACGTAGTGGGTTTTCTAAAAAAATATCCATGTCCTGGAGAATGCTGTTAAGATGCCAAAACTGGGGCTGTTGCTGGCATTGACTTGGGGATTCATGATCTGATGATTGCTTCTGATAGCTCCAAGTACCAGAATCCCCATTATTATGCGGCGGCGGAAAAGAAGCTGGCTCATCTCCAAAGAAGGCTGTCCAGAAAATCAATGGGCAGTCATAATTGGGAGAAGAGCCGCCGCCGGGTCGCTGTGCTGCAGGAGTATATAGCCCATTGCAGAAATGACTATTTGCAGAAGCTCACGACTTCTTTGATCCGCAGCTATGACATCATTTGTCTGGAAGATCTGGCTGTCTCCAATATGCTGAGAAACCACCACCTGGCGAAAGGCATCAGCGATGTCGCCTGAGGTAAACTGATCCGGCAACTGCAGTATAAGGCATCATGGTACGGCCGCCAAGTGATAAAAATCAACCGGTTCTATACAAGCAGCCAGAGGTTACTGAATGCCGCTGTCTGAAGATAGGTGCCAATACGGTGGGACACACCGGAATCTACCACTTGGGGAAACTGCGGAAGACCTCTCATGGTGAAGGCAGCGGTCATAGAACCAGGAATCCCCCGGATTTAGCCGTGGGGAGTATCATTTTTTCATCTTTGGGTTTCCGGTAAGCACATCCATATAATCACGCAGCGACTCCTGGCCCTTTTTATTTAATCCCCGAAAACTTGCCAACAGATAGCTTTCATCCGGAGACAATCGGATCGGAGGCTGGTAAGATTCAATTCCACAGAAGATTGAGATATCCTCTCCAAAAAAATCTGCCAGCTTCTTCAGAATATCCAAATCAGCCTGATTAGTCTGCTTTTTCAGCATGGAATAAAGGGTTGTTTTGGGGATCCCGGTTTTAACACTCAATTCCCCCACCGCTAAACCTTTTTTATCCATCATTGTCTTCAATGTCCTGGCAACAGCAGCCGCCATAATCATTCTCCTCTCCTCCCCCTCGTGAACGAGGGTTCGTACCAGCTTTGTACGAAAGTATGAAATTATTCTTTTTGTGAACGAATCTTCGTATTTCGTGTGGGGATAACCATTTTTTCATACAGAAATGAAGAAGAATGCCCCACCAAAACTATATACGTAAGTTCGTAAACAATTACGAATGTTCGTAATTTTGCTTATAAAGAATTTCCCCAGTCTGGGGAGTTCATATCTTTTGTAACCAGGTCTGCATAATACGCATCACAGGTTTCAGGTGCCCGATACAGGGCCGTCAAGTAATACGATCGGATATTCCTGATGCTGGTTTTTTGTTTTGAAACACATTCTATGACATATAGAATATGCTCCCACTCAAGATTTGTAAAGACCTGTCGAACATCTTTTTTCGGGATCAGCTCCCCGCCAATTTTCACGGGATCCTTTCCTGTACAAGCTGCAGCCATGATGTGGATCAAATTATCAACCAGTTTCATATCCACATGGGGACTCAAGAGTGGTAGATCTTCGTAATAAATGCTCTCCCGGATTACTTCTTCAAAATACTTTTGAGGAAGATCTTTTTCATATTCGTCCATGAAAAAAGACTTGCCTTTATCGATTTCTTCAAAAATCTCTTGAGGCTCATCTCTGCCTGTTTCATCTATCTCATCGATCTGGATTGATGGATTGATATTAGCAGAAGGGATGTTATTATCCAAAGGGATGCTATTAGTATATTCCGGATTTATGGTTTTCGGTTCTTTGGTTTTCGATTTTATGGTTTGCGACTTTATGGATTGCGGATTTATGGCTTCCGGATTTTTAGTCTGCGGAGAATCTGGCTTGTCAATAAGGAAGTAATCATTGACGCTGAATCCCCTCTTCCCTGCCCGCTGCCCATTTCTCTGTCTAACCTCAATAAATGAGCATTCCTGCAACGCCTTCATTGCTTTTAGATATGTAGCCTTAGATATTTGCAGGTCTTCCAACAGTTTTGGTACAGAAGGAAAAACAGACTGGCCGGCGCCGGCATAAGAGGCAAAATAGGCATATACCCCTTTTGCCTTGGCATCCAGCCGGCTGTCATACATCACAGCTCTTGGGATCAAACCGTATCCGGCCCCTTTCAGCCCTTTCGTTTGAATCTGGCTGTATACAGTGCTTTCCCATTGATTAGATGGAGTGGCCTCGCTGAATTTTTTCGGGTTGGAAACTAGGGTGTAGAGATTTTGTGTGAACTCTTTATTGTTCACTTTCCTGGAATCCACCCGCAGATACCCTTGGCTGATCAGCATCTCCCTATGCTTATAATAGGCTTCTGTCCCTAACTTCAAATGGCCCAGAATTGTTTTGAGTGCCGGGAAAGAAGTCGATCCATTTCCACTTAAAGAACAAAAATACGCATAAATTGCTTTTGCTGTGATAGAAAGGTCATGATCCAACATGGCGTATTTTGGGATAATCCCATATCCCAGACAATTGACGCCTTCTACCCGCAGCCGATCCGGTAAACTGATCGTATCTTTGGGCATATTTCTCTACACCCCCTTCCCTTCTAATTTTTCTGCAACTCTATCACTTATTCAGAATCGTGAGCAGAACAGCAGATCGACGCTTGCCGATGCTTTTTGATAATTTGGGAGAGAGCTGCCTGGGATCTTCTGGGCTCAAAAAAAGATCAGGTACATTTTTACTCCAAGTATCCATTGCTTCAGCCAGTTCCTGCTCCGAAACCTGATTCACGTCATATAGGGCGAGAATTCTAATGATTTCGTCAGAAAGGGCTTTGTTGCTGGTGGGAATCGTCTTGTACTGCAGCGCCATGTTCTATGCCACCACCTTCAATATTAGTATCATCTTTTGCATTATTTCATAGAATTGGAAAAAAAGCAAGAGGTTTTACCTGTATTTTGTAAGGAGATTCTTTTAATTTTTGCGTAGTTTCGACAAGTAAAAACGCTTTACAAGAAAAAGGCTGCTAAAGGAATGAGAAGTAAAAAAACTTTACAAGCATTGAAAATAAAGGGATTGTTTGATGGCGATTTTTGAGACACAAAAGAAAAACTGGAAAGCGTTCTGCGAAAAGGTCTGAAAAGGCAAAACACTTCACAACCATTGAAAACAAACCGTTTCGCAAAAAGACAGAATCCAAATCATCCCTTACACCCCTCTCCCCCATCAAATTTATTCGGCTATTTTTTTATGGAAGAGATCGAACTCCCGCTTCCCTACTGTAAACCAAATTCATTTGACAGGAAGGAACATAAAGGGAAAAAAGCTCATCCTTGATTGCAGTGTGCCGGCGGCGCCGTTGTGCTCCGCCGTGCTGCAGACGGGGATGAGTCCAGCTCCATATGATGGATTCGATCTGGAACCAGCTCAGACCTTTTCCTCCCCCCTTCCCTCCCCGGACTGATCTGCTCTTCTAAAATATGGCTAATCCCAGAATTATGATCGGAGTCTATTTTCTCAATGTTAGGCCCTTACATAGCGGCTGCCCTCGCATTTTCGACAATTGCTTTTTTGTTGCTCTTTTTCTTTATGCCCATTCTGGTTCTGGTCAAATTGCTTTTGCTGTAATAGATAAGAAAATGCAAAGAGTGAGAGTTAGATGGAGAGGTTAAGTGCGAATTGAGGATAGGGATCTCTGTTTTCTCGAAGGGAGAAAAAAAGAGTATCCTATAAAAAGGAAGATGGAGGTGAATTAGGTTCGAGACTCTTTCAATTAAAAGTGTCCTGTCGCACCAAGGCTCTCTTCTTTTTCTTACCTCTCTTCCCTCTTCCATTTTTTTTAAAGAATACCAGTTTGTAGGTATAACTGTTTATTTCTCCGGATATAATAATGTACAAGCTAAAATTCCATTCTAACAGGAGGAAATGAAAAATGGCCAGGAAGAGAGTTCAGGAAGGATCTGTTGAGGATCAGCTGAAAATGGTTGAGGAAAAGCTGGCTAGATACCGCAAATATACAGCGGATCTGGAGAAGGAGCGGGAAGAGCTGCTGGCCAGAAAGCAGAAGGAGGATTTTGCCATGCTGTATCAGTACATGCAGGAAAACCATATCTCGATTCCAGAAGTATTGGCAGTTCTCTCGGCGAAACCTGCATTGAAAGTTTGACATCATCATTTCTCAATAATAATATCAGGTTTTTCTGGCTCTTAAAAAGCGCCAGGGAAACCTGATATTTTGTTTTATTAGGCATTTTAATAAAAGGGACCGTGGGGTACACAAAAGGTGAAAGTTTGCGCTTTTTATAAAAAAATTTATGTTTTATGCTAAAGTGAAAAACGCTCGGATGTTTGGCCTTATTGT
>OGYF01003268.1_pt1 | contig 11284 bp, 9 predicted proteins | sample 1576451 | NCBI WGS metagenome assembly OGYF01 (sample SAMEA3541505, study PRJEB24748) | human gut metagenome | biome: human gut; feature: human-associated habitat; material: faeces | place: China | collected 2012 | reverse complement strand
TCCAGCAGGGCAGCCAGCCGTGCCGCGTCCACCGGGCGCCCCGGCTCCGGCGCGCTCTGAATGGCGCGGCGCAACGAGGTCTCATCGGTATAGATGCGCGCGTCGCGCACGCCCACACGCGCATTCTTGTTGGCAAAATATACAAAGCTGTGCACAGGGCACGCCTGCTTTGCATCGGCAAGAAGCTGCTCCATCAGCTTGTGCTGGCGTTCTGCCTGCAGCAGTGGATTTTTCATTGTTTTTGCGCCTCGGCGCTTGACCTGCGACCACCACTCCGCGTCCGTCTTGCCTGTGATGACGCCGGCGTGGTTTTTTGTCTCTACGATAAACACGCCGTTTTTGCCCACGACCACCGCATCCAGCTCCATCACCTTGCCCCGCACGCGGAACACCGGGTTCACCAACACATGGTAGGCGTACGGCAGCGCGCGCAGCGCAGCCGCGGCCTGCCGCTCGCCGTCGATACCGCTTTTCAGGACTGCGCTGCGGGTGTACAACACACGGAAACACAGTGCGCCCGCCGCGGCCGCAGCCAGCGCTCCATAGGCCAGCGCGGCAGGAGGCTGCCGCTTTGCCAGCAGAGCTGTCAGATACCACACAGCCAGCGCCGTGGGCGCAAACACACAGGCTGCCATGCCCAGCATCAGCCGGGCGCGTTTTTTTGTATTCGCGTTGCGTTTTTTATGCAGGACCGCCATTCTTTCACTCCGTCAGGAATTTATAAATCGTCGTTTCGTGATATTCCTCGCCGGGGCGCAGCTCCACAGAGGGAAATTCGGGGTGCGAGGGCGTACAGGGATAATGCTGGGTCTCCAGGCAAAAGCCCTGATACCGGCCATATATACCGCCCGTCTTACCGGGCCTCGTATCGTTTTGCAGTGAGTTGCTCGTGTACAGCTGCACGCCGGGCTGTGTGGTGTAAGTCTCCATCGTGATGCCCGTCTTTTCCGAGCGGGCCACGGCTGCCAGAGCCAGCATCCCCGGTTCCTTGTCCAGAATGAAGTTGTGGTCGTACCCGCCGCACATCTGCAGCTGGCTGTACTCCGCCTGAATGTCCCGGCCGATGGGCTTGGCCCGGGTGAAATCCATGGGGGTGCCCGCCACGGGCAGGATGCGCCCGGTGGGGCAGGTCTCGGCGTTGCCCTCTGTAAACGTGGAAGCGTTCAGACACAACGTCTGTTCCAGCATGCTGCCGCTGGATTGCCCCTCCAGGTTGAAATAACTGTGATTCGTCAGATTGATGATGGTGGGAGCGTCGGTCGTTGCCGTATAGTCCAGCACCAACGCGTTTTCGTCTGTAAGCGTATAGCGCACCGTAAGCTCCAGGTTTCCCGGAAAGCCGTCCTCTCCGTCGGGACTCACTGCCCGCAGCACCAGGCTGCCGTCCACGATGCTGCCCTTGTACACTTTCTTGGCAAATGTGCCGTGCAGATGGTTCGGCCCGTTGTTGGGTTCCAATTCATATGTTTTGCCATCCAATGTGAAGCGCGATTTCTCAATGCGGTTGGCATAGCGGCCGATGAACGCGCCGAATACGCCGCCCAATTCGTAATCCTCCAGCTTACTGTAGCCCAGCGCCACGTCACGCAGCTCACCGGTGTTGTCCTTTACCCATATATTGGTGATGACGCAGCCGTACTCGATGACAGCCACACGCATGCCCGCGGCGTTTTCCAGAATATACTGGTAAATCTCCTCGCCGTTTTGCGTCCTGCCATAATAATGGCTCGTGATAGACATCGTATGTTCCCTCCCACATTTTCCCGCGCGCGGCGGGCGCTTTCTTTCTGTTATTTTATTTTACCGCGAAATGCCGCGAAAGGCAACGCATATCTTCCCGCTTGCGCTTGTATCCGTGCACATGATATGATAAATAGCATCCATTCTTGGGAGGACGGTTTATGGAACGAAAGGTGATCTTATATCTCGCCATGAGTCTTGACGGCTTCATTGCCGACAAAAACGGCGGCGTCGGCTGGATGGACCTCGCCAACAACGGCGAAGCCTTTGAAGGGGACTATGGTTATGCCGCCTTTTCCGCCGAAGTGGACACCGTACTGATGGGCATGACGACTTACCGCCAAATTACGCAGGAGCTCTCTCCCGGCGCGTGGCCGTATGTGGGAATGGAGTGCCAAGTGTTCACACACGGTGCACCCCCGCCGGACGCAAACGCCGTTTTTACGTCCGAGGACCCGGCAGAGGCGGTACGCCGCCTGAAAGCGCGCTCCGGGCGGAATATCTGGGTGTGCGGCGGCGCGCAGCTCGCCCGCCGGATGATGGCGCTTGACCTCATCGACGTTTACCAGCTCACGGTCATGCCGGTGATCCTGGGCGGAGGCGTCCGCCTGTTTCCCCCGGAGGGGCCCGCATTGCCTCTGCGTCTGACGAGGCATACGGTGTGCAACGGCGTGGTGGAGCTGGTATATGTGCGGCGGGACGCGCCGCCCCCCGTATGAACAAAGGCCCCGCGGCGGAAACGCTCCGCTGCGGGGCCTGCTTTTGCCGTACTGTTTTTGTTGATACGGCGCGCCCTACAGCACCCGCACTGCCTCTTTCAGCTTCTGCGCTGCCAGCCTGGTCTTTTCCGCGTCGCCGAAGCCCGTCAGGCGGAAGTAACCCTCACCCTGTGCGCCAAAGCCCGCGCCCGGCGTACCCACAACGCCCGCATGCTCCAGCAGATGATCGAAGAAATCCCAGGACTTCATGCCGCCGGGGCACTGCATCCAGATATAAGGGCTGTTTTTGCCTCCGCAGTACCATATGCCGGCCTCGTCCAGCGCGGCCGCGATGACGGCAGCATTGGCCCGGTAGTAGTCGATGGCTGCTCTGGTGGCTTTTTGCCCCTCCTCCGTGAACACGGCCGCAGCCGCCCGCTGCACAATGTACGGTACGCCGTTGTATTTCGTGGTCTGGCGGCGCAGCCACATGGCATTGAGGTGCAGGCTGCCGCGCACCAGCGCCTGCGGCACTACGGTATAGCTGCACCGCGTCCCCGTAAAGCCCGCCGTTTTGGAAAACGAACAGAATTCGATGGCGCAGGTCTCGGCGCCGTTTACCTCGTAGATGCTGTGGGGCACGTCCCCGTCCGTGATGAAGCTCTCATAAGCCGCGTCGAACAGCAGCACCGCGCCGCGCTCATTCGCATAATCCACCCACGCCTGAAGCTGATCCCGGCTGTACGCCGCGCCTGTGGGGTTGTTGGGGCTGCACAGGTAAATCAGGTCCGCCTGTACATCTGCCTGCGGCATGGGCAGAAAACCGTTTTCCCGCGTGGCCGCCGCATACACGATACGCCGTCCGGCCATCACATTGGTATCCACATAGACAGGATACACGGGGTCGGGCACAAGGACGGTATTGTCTACATCGAACAGGTCCAGGATATTCCCGATGTCGCTTTTCGCACCGTCGCCCACAAAGATCTCGTTCTCCGCCAGCACAACGCCGCGCCGGGCGTAATAACGCATCAGAGCCTGCTTCAAAAAGCCGTAGCCCTGCTCGGGGCCATAGCCGTGAAAGGTTTCTTTTTTGCCCATCTCCTCCACAGCGGCGTGCAGCGCATCCACCACAGGCGCAGCCAGCGGCAGCGTCACGTCGCCGATGCCAAGGCGGATGATCTCCTGTTCCGGATGCTGCTGCGTATAGACCGCCACCTTCTTTGCGATGGTGGAAAACAGATAGCTTTCGGAAAGGTTCTTGTAGTTTTCATTGATCTTCAATTCGTATTTCCCCCTGCCTCTTGATCTGGAAAGAGCCGCCCGCCGGGCGGCCCGCCTAAGGGTATTATAACACGACACCGCGCCTGCGGCTACAACAAAAGCGCGCCTGCCGCGGTAAGCGCGTTTATTTGTCCTCGTCCTGGTAACGCAGCGCGTCCGCCACAAAGGCGCGGAACAGCGGATGGGCGCGGTTGGGACGGCTTTTGAACTCGGGATGGTACTGCACGCCTACATAAAACCGTTTGCCCGGCACCTCCACAGCCTCCACCAGCCGGCCGTCCGGCGAGGTGCCCGCCAGCACGAGGCCTGCTTCGCGCAGCGCGGTGCGGTACTCATTGTTGAACTCATAGCGGTGGCGGTGCCGCTCGCTGACCTCCTCTGCACCGTAAGCCTGCGCCATTCGCGTGCCCGGCATGATAACACAGGGGTAACGCCCCAGGCGCATGGTGCCGCCTTTTTCGTCCAGAGCCTTCTGGTCGGGCATAAGGTCGATGACTGAATGCGCGCCCACGGGATCGAATTCAGAGGAGTTTGCGTCCGCATAGCCCAGCATGCTGCGTGCATACTCGATGACAGCGATCTGCATGCCCAGACAGATGCCGAAATAGGGCTTGCCCTGCGTGCGGGCATAATGGGCGGCATGGACCATACCCTCAATCCCACGGTCCCCAAAGCCGCCGGGAACCAGAATGCCGTCGCACTCCCGCAGGATATCGTCCGCAGTGTATGGGTTCACCTCCTCGGCCTCCACCCATTTGATGTGCACCACCGCGCCCGTCTCGTAGCCCGCATGATACAGGGATTCCATCACCGAAAGATACGCATCGTGCAGCCTGGTGTACTTGCCCACGATGGCGATGTTCACGCTGCGCCTGCGCGCGGCGATGCGGGCCAGCATCTCGTTCCAGTCGGTCAGGTCGCAGGGGGGGCAGTCCAGATGCAGCTCGCGGCACACGATATCGGACAGGTGGCTGCGCTCCAGCATCAGCGGGGCCTCGTACAGCACGGACACCGTCAGGTTCTCGATGACGCAGTCCGGCTTGACGTTGCAGAACAGTGCGATCTTCTGCCGGTTGGCTTCCTCCAGCGGCTCGTCCACGCGGGCGATGATGATATTCGGCATGATGCCCACGCTCTGCAGTTCCTTGACGGAATGCTGTGTGGGCTTTGTCTTGTGCTCGCCGCTGGATTTGATGTACGGCACCAGCGTGACGTGGATGAACAGACAGTTTTCCCGCCCGGCCTCGATGCTTACCTGGCGGATGGCCTCCAGAAACGGGGTGGATTCAATGTCGCCCGTGGTGCCGCCGATCTCCGTGATAACAATGTCGGCATCCGTCTTTTTCCCCACGGAATAGATAAAGCTTTTGATCTCGCCCGTGATATGGGGAATGACCTGCACCGTCTCGCCCAAATATTCGCCGCGGCGTTCTTTGGTGAGCACGTTCCAGTATACCTTTCCCGTAGTGAGGTTGGAGTACTTGTTCAGATCCTCGTCGATAAAGCGTTCATAATGCCCCAGGTCCAGGTCGGTCTCCGCGCCGTCCTCGGTCACGAATACCTCGCCGTGCTGATAGGGGCTCATGGTGCCGGGGTCTACATTGATATACGGGTCCAGCTTCTGGGCCGCCACCTTCAGACCGCGGCTTTTCAAAAGGCGGCCAAGCGAGGCCGCCGTGATGCCCTTGCCCAGGCCGGACACCACGCCGCCCGTCACAAAAATATACTTCGTCATACGCTTTTGCCTCTTTCCCTTTTCTCTTCCCCCGGGCGCGCGCCCAACCGCGCGCCGCTTTCTGATGCGTTTTTACACCTCCACCGTTCCGGTGAACACCTCGACGGCATTGCCCGTCATCAGCACGGTATCACCCGTGTAACGGATGGTAAGCGTTCCGCCCAGCAGCAGCACGTCCACATCCGTATCCTTTTTGCAATGGCCGTTCAGCACGCTTGCCACCACGGCCGCGCACGCGCCTGTGCCGCAGGCCATGGTCTCGCCGCTGCCGCGCTCCCACACCCGCATCTTCAAATGTGTTTCATCCAAAATCTGAATAAATTCCGTATTCACACCCTCGGGGAACCATTTGCTGTGTTCCATTGCGCCGCCCAGCACAGGCAGATTCAGGCCCGCGGTGTCCGGCACATACACCACACAGTGCGGGTTGCCCATGGAGACGCAGGTCATACGCACCGCGCCGCCGTTCACCTCCACCAGCTCGTTGACAACTGGCTTTGCAAAGCCTGTCACGGGAATTTTTTCCGGCGCAAGTTCCGGCGCGCCCATGTCTACGGTCAGCAGGCCCGGCTCTCTGCGGACGATGTGCTTCACGCCCGAAAGCGTTTCTACATCTGCCGCCGTGCCCAAGGCATATCCGTGGCGGAACAGATATTCCGCCACACAGCGTACGCCGTTTCCGCACATCCTGCCCTCGCTGCCGTCCGCGTTGAACATGCGCATCTTTGCATCCGCCGTTTCAGAGGGACAGATGAGGATGACGCCGTCTCCGCCAACGCCCTTGTGCCGGTCGGAGAGCGTGCGAGCCAGCAGCTCCGGGGCTTCCACGTCCTGTTTGAAGCAATCGATGTAAACATAATCGTTGCCGCAGCCATGCATTTTTGTAAAATCCAGTTTTCCCATAGCAAGTGTCCTCCCGTTCCGAATCTCCCATACATTCCAGCGGGCCGCGCCCGCTCAACAGCCGCCTTCGTACATGCGCAGGATGGCCTGGGCCACTTCCCGGCGCGTACGGCGGGAATCCATGGCCTCCCGCTCAATGTATTTGTGCGCCTCCGGCTCCGTCAGCAGACGGTACTGGATCAGCGCGCATTTCGCCCGGTCCACCAGACGAATGTCGTCGATCTTTTGCTGCAGGATGTTGTTCTGCCGCTGCAAACCCATGATGCGGCGGTTCGCCGCCTGCGCCAGCTTGACAGCCCCAAACAAAAGCGCCCGGTTCAGCGGTTTCGGCACCACGAATACGCCTGCGTCCTCCACGCGGACCGCTACCTCGTCGGCCATCTCGGCCTTCACCAGCAGCACCACGCCCGCCCCTGTGCTCCCGGCCGCAAACACGGCCAGCTCGTGGCCGAACTCGTCCGACAGCGGCGTGTTGATGAGGATGACCTGCCAGTCCGCGTCGGCAAAACCCCGCCGCGCCTCGGCGCCGGAAGTCACGGTGGATATGTCCCCCGCGCCCATGTCCGTCAGCACTCCGCACAGCATATCGCGGCCCTTTTCTCCGCTGGATACGATCAGCGCGCCCGGCAACGTCCTCACCCCCTTGCGGCTCCAAAATATTACATTCTGTAATTCTAAAGTTAAATATTACAAAACTCCGAAATATGCTTCGTCCTGATATTTTTCCTTATCCCGCGCTGCGAACCAGCGGTTCTGCTCCGCCTGCTTGAGTGCCAGATATTTGCGCGCCGTATCCGCCGAGAGCACTTTCTCAACAAAGGCCGAACCGCCGGCCCGCGCAATGGCCTCCTCCAGCGAGGCGGGCAGCGCCTCCAGTGCGCCGGCGTTTGCCGTGTACAGGTCGTAGGGCGTCTCCTCGGCAAGCTCCATCTTCCGTTCCATACCCTCGAAGCCCGCTGCCAGCAGCAATGCAAAGGCCAGATAAGGATTGCACGAGACGTCCGGCATACGCACCTCGATGCGCGCATACTCGGGCGCGGGCGCGGCCGGGATGCGGATGAGCTGGCTGCGGTTCTGGTGGCTCCACGCCACATAGCGCGGCGCCTCGAAGCTGCCGAACCGGGCATAGCTGCCCGGAACCGGATTCGTAAAGGCGCATATCTCGCCCGCGCGGGCCAGCACGCCCGCGATGAACGAACGCATGGCCGGGCTGTACGCGCCGTCCGGCCCTGGAGCGAAGATGTTTCGGCCTCCCCGTGCCAGCGAAATATTCACATGCATGCCGCTGCCGGGCTTATCCGCCAGGGGCTTGGGACTGAACGAGCCGTACAGCCCGTTGCGCGCGGCCACCGTCTTGACCACATTTTTAAACGTGATGACGTCGTCCGCCGCTGTAAGCGGTGCGGCGTGCTTGAAATCCACCTCGTTCTGGCCGGGGCCCTGTTCATGATGGCTGGATTCCGGCCGGATGTTCATTTCCTCCAACGTCAGGCAGATCTCACGCCGGACGTTCTCGCCCCTGTCCAGGGGCGCGACGTCAAAATAGCCGCCGTTGTCCTGGGGACGCTTGGTGGGCCTGCCCTCCGCATCCCGCTCAAACAGGTAAAATTCACATTCCGCACCCACACGGCACTCGTAGCCTGCATCCGCCAGACGGCGCAGGGTCCTGCGCAGGATATGCCTTCCGTCCGCCCCGTAGGGGCTTCCGTCCGCCGTGCGCACACTGCAGAAAAAACGCACCACGCGCCCCGTCTGCGGCCGCCACGGAAGCACCGAGAGCGTGGCCGCGTCCGGGAACAGGAACAGGTCCGATTTATCTACGGGCGCGAAGCCCAAAATGGACGATGCGTCGAAAGAAACCCCCGTTTCGAACGCGCGCGGAAGCTCGCTGGGCATGATGGCGATATTTTTCAGCGTGCCCATCACATCGCAGAACGCCAGTCGGATGAACTTTACGTCGTTTTCCTCCACAAACTGGAGCACGGCTTGCATCGTCGAATCCATTGTTTTCCCTCCGGTTTGGCCGCGCCGTGCGCCGCCTTGCTTTTTTGCGCGCCGGCTGTTGCCGGAACCGCAACAGGCGGGGCAAAGCCCCGCCCGGTGCGCGCCGCGCGTTGTTACGAATAGCAGTACAACTGCCGGTATGGGTTCTGCGTGTTGGGCTCCAGCAGGAAGAAATTCTCCCTCAGGATATCCTCCTGCGCCAGCCCGAACACGCCGCAGTATTCCGCCAGATACGGCTCCACGGCCGCCAGGTCATCCTTCCCGGCCCTGCGGGCCGCCACTTGGGCGGGAAGGTCCGGGGGCAGCGTGTCGCAGCGCAGCAGCATTCTGCCCCCATGCATGCCTGTGCCCACAAAACGGCCCACCGGCGCTCTGCCGCCGCTGCCCAGCCCCAACACGATAATAATGCCGCCGGCCTGGTATTCGCCCAGAAAGCTGCCCGCCTCGCCGCCGATGATGAGCACCGGCTGCTTTTCCCGGTACGCCTTCATATGGATGCCCGCACGGTAGCCCGCGTTGCCCCGCACGTAGATTTTCCCGCCGCGCATGGCGTAGCCGGTGGCATCACCGGAAGAACCATGCACGAAGATCGCACCGTCATTCATGGTATCGCCGGTGGCGTCCTGCGCGTTGCCCAGCACCGTGATGCGCGTGCCGTTCAGATATGCGCCCAGCGCGTTTCCGGGCGTGCCTGTCAGCGTCAGCTCTTTCTTTCCAAGGCCCGCCGCAATATAGCGCTGGCCGTTCACATGCTCCACGGCCAGCGCCGTGTCCGTGCTTTCCCGGATGCGCGCGCAAAGCTCCTTTGCTGGCATGTTTTTCGCGTCAAGCTTTGTCATCACACTTCTCCTCCCAGCTGTACCCTGCGGTCCTTTTGGGAAAACGCCATGAGCTGCGGCGATTCCCGGATCAGGTCAAAGTCGATCTCCGACAGCGGCTTTTTCTTGCGGATGAGGTCTGTATAAATACCGGCGCGGGATACATCCCCCACCATGATAACGCCCTTGAGAACGCCGTCTGCCGTGACAAGGCGTTTGTAGCTGCCGTCCCTCTGCACCGTGAAGCTCTCGCCCTCATAACTGCCCGCCGTAACCATGTGCAGGCCGAACACGCCCGAAGCGTTGAGGGCAATGCCCTGCGTGTAATCGGCGCGGCCGCCCGCCATGTTGATGCCCGCCGTCTCGCCCTGCAGCATGGCGTTGGGCCACAGGGGCAGCATGCGCTTTTCGCCGCTCACCGCGTCGTATCCCTGGGCACAGTCTCCCGCAGCATATACATCGGGAAGCGTGGTGGCACAGCGGCCGTCCACCAGGATGCCCCGGTCCACCGCACCGCCTGCGTCCGCCACCAGCTGCGTGTTCGGCCGCACACCCACGGCCGTTACCAGCACGTCGAATTCCAGCTCCGTTCCGCTTTGGAGCCGGGCCGTGTTTCCCCGGAATGCGGCCGCGCTGTCGTTCAGGTAAAAACGGACGCCCTTCTCCTCCATACGGGCCTGCACCATGGCAGCCGCCGTGTCATCCAGTACAGCAGGCAGCACGCGGGGCGCAAGGTCCGCAATGGCGATCTGCGCGCACAGGCCGCGGATGCCCTCGGCGCATTTGACGCCCGTGAGGCCCGCGCCCAGAATGAGCACGCGGCTCTCCGGCCGCAGCGCCTCAGCCAGAGCCGAGGCGTCGGACAGCGTCTGGAAGCAAAAGGTACGCTCCACCGTTTCCAGCCCGGGAATGGGCGGCACGAACGGGCGGCTGCCCGTGGCCGCCAGCAGCCTGTCGTAAGCCAGCCGCTCGCCTGTAGAGAGCCGCACGGTCCTGTCTCCGGCATCCAGCGTGGTGGCCAGCACGCCGGCTTTCACCGTCACACCGTTCCGGGTAAAAAAGCTGTCTGGCCGGCACCACATTTTGTCCCGCGTGGTCTTGCCCTCCAGCAGATACGAAATGAGCGGACGGGAATAATTCCACTCCGTCTCTCCTGTAATGAGAATGATCTCGCCGGTTTTGTCCACGGAGCGGACGCCCTCGATACAGCCGATGGCTGCTGCGCTGCCGCCGATGATGACGTACCTCATGCCCCGGCCCCCCTCTCCTCAAAGACGATGGCCTTGTTTGGGCAGTGCTCCACGCAGGCGGGTACACCGCCGCTTTGGGTGCACAGCTCGCACTTCTGTACTGCGCCGTGCGCGCCGGGCAGGACAGCGCCATAGGGGCAACTGGCCACACAGGTGTAGCAGCCCACACATTTGCTTTCGTCGATGGTGACGACGCCGTCCCGCACCTGCAGCGCACCGGAGATGCAGCCCCGGACGCACAGCGGCTCACTGCAGTGGCGGCATGCCACCGCGAAGCTGATGCCTCCCGGTCCCTCCTCGATACGGATGTTCGGGTGCACGGCGGCGCCCTTGAGCGCCTTCACCATGTCGCTTTTGCCCGAATTGGCAAACGCGCAGTAATACTCGCACAGATGGCACCCAAGGCACCACTGTTCGTTCACATAAACACGTTTCATTCACTTTCCCTCGTTCCCATGCATGCAGGCCGGGCCCCTCTTCCCAGCCGTGCGCGCCATCGAAACGGAAGGCGTGCCGATCAAAGCACGATATACTGGTCGCGCTCCGCGCCAACGGAGACATATTTGATCTTTACGCCGACCGCTTCTTCGATAAATGCGATATACTCGAGCGCCTCCCGCGGCAGCTCTTCTTTTTTCCGGCAGCCGGAAATATCCGTCCGCCATCCCTTGAACATTTTGTTGACGGGCTTCGCCTGCTCCAGCACATCCCCATAGGGGAAATCGTGAATCTCCCTTCCGTCCAGCTCATAGGCCACGGTAACGGGGATCTCATCCAGCGAATCCAGGATATCCAGCTTCGTCAGCGCGATCTCGTCCGCGCCCTGGGCGCGGCAACCGTAGCGGCTGGCCA